>Ga0153958_1000170_pt1 | contig 14632 bp, 17 predicted proteins | sample TSFL042MetaG_FD_104719 | JGI IMG/M metagenome (GOLD analysis project Ga0153958, IMG submission 104719) | Attine ant fungus gardens microbial communities from Florida, USA - TSFL042 MetaG | ecosystem: Host-associated > Fungi > Mycelium > Unclassified | place: USA: Florida, Wekiwa Springs... | reverse complement strand
TATGGACCGTGACCCGGATTTCCGGAGCTGGTGTCTGCCAATGGTGTCAGGCGCGTGCTTCAAAAATCTTCGCGTGCTTGTTCATGGATTCGACAGCCGAGACCTTCAGAACTGCTTTCAGCAAGCCTCTAGGTTTGTGTAAATGAAATTTGCATAGAGTTCTGGACGGAGGGGGGAGTTTCCGAAGCTTAAGAACCAACGGATAGTTTGTGAGAGATGAGTGTGTATATACTACGTGTCCCAGACAGATACATGCTTGACAGTGACGACTCGTTCAGGTGCTCGGATCTGCCGTCACCATGCTGTCAAAACAGAGGATGAGAGCTCAACCTTAGTACTTTCCGTCAAATGACCAGTCTCACGTATAAGCCTCATCTGCTGAGTGTAGGATTTCCTTGACACCGTTGCTGGATAATGACCTACGCAGGCGGGTTCAGCTTTCGTCAGAAGATATCGCTGCCACTACACCTAGATGAGGTCGTGGTTTAACTTGACAGATCATGGACATTCGACTGCAACCTCGACGTTGTCGGGAGCGCAAAGATGGTGGCCGTGAAGTCAAAATAACATGCGATCACGTGACGCAAACACGCGGTTGTAATTCTTGAGCTGCTCGAATGACTTCTTCGTTTTTGATGCTAATGGCAGAACCCCGCCCAGCATGGATGACAGACGACCTCGACGAAGAATGGATAGACGATGACGCGTCCTCTATGGGCACACAGTCCATCTCCCTCACAACTCCATTGCCCGGCTACCTGCGCACACCGAGTCAAGCTCAGGAGGACACGGAACCACTTCCAGCAGCACCCGACCCAGCAGGCACCTTCTTGATTCGCGAGGACGTCCCAGCTGCAGCGCTCTTGCCAAAGACACCAGGTCGGCAACCAAAAAGAGGCGCCATGAAGGATTTCTTCAGTCCGCTCGCGCTCGAGAAGATGTTTGAGCCACCTTCCCCACCACCTCTAAAGTCTACTGCACTCACGCTTCAGTCCGCTCCAACGGTGCCCTCTCGTCTATCCCAGGCATACACGCCGAACGACTCACACACGGACCTCGACCTGTCACACGAGATGGACGACAATCAAACATCCTCGAAACCTGCGCCCTCCCTCAATCTATATGTCCCACCTGGATCTAGTATGGAATGTAAATTCACTTTTTCTGTTCCCCGGACCAATAGAAGCATTCCCCAGGCAGAAAGCACCCCGGGTCATCACAGCGTTGCACGACCTCCAATGACGGACCCGCGCCTACGCCTTTTCCAACTTCAGTACGATACGTTCACGCGTGACCACTTGTCGGCAATGGTCGATTCAATAGCCATCAATACGCCTTCCGGTGGGAGTGCAGACGGCAATGGTTCCTCCAGGAGCATTCCACGCGCCGCTTTGGCCAACGTGGAAGAGATCACTGTCTCGGATGATACTCCTGTCCGTAGCATTAAACGGATCAAACTCAGCCCTCCAAGTCACTATTATGGTGAAGGTGACGGCGCGGGAGCTACCGTGGCGAGACCAAGGGTTTCAAGGGTAGATTATGTTGGCGAGTCTCGTTCCCTCATGGAGCAGATCAAGGCAGCGCGCGATTTCTCCACAATATCTACTGCGGCAGGTTCGCAGTCACTTGCAAGTCACGCAGATGGTAGGGTTGAGACTAACACACAGCACAAGCATTCACGTACGTGGACCATTAATATATGCGTGGATTAATTGTGAGCTCTTCGATAGAGATTGGTAACCCTGCCCTCCGTGTTGCTAGCGATCGTAGTACGGCGAATACAGTGTCATCGACAGCTGTAACTGTTCCCAGCAACAATTCATCTCTGGCATACCGTCATCAAGCGGCGGCGTTAATGCAGCAGATCAAAAACGACATCCGAGGTTCTAAGCGTCTATATTCGGGTGCTACCGAAGCATCCCATCTCACCTTCGCAGACGATGCTTCACGTATCGAACACTCCTACAACAGTACATGGTCTGGCTCCGAAGTCAAAGAAAATGTGCCCAGGAAGAAGGTCAATAAGGTTGGATCTCCTCGCAGGCCGTCCTCTTCTTCCAGGAGCTACCGCAGCCCCCGGAGGGCCTCGCGTAGCCTCGTTATAGAGGATGCTGATCGAACCCTGGAACATGAAATGTCCAATATGTCCATCGAAGCACCTTGGCAAGAACAAGGTGCACCCATAGTCATGCCCAGCATGGCCTTCCATAATATCCCACAAATTAGAGTTACCCCCTCGGCGAGTCCGCAGTCGGTGGCGCAACCACCAGTCCAGGCCCCTCCTTCATATTCTTTCTCGATCAACAGGATGGTGTCCTCTAGTACCGCTTCTGGAGTCACAGCGAGCAGCGCGCCGTCGTTCGTGAAGCATGCTGGCCCAGTTCAAATCACCCACATCGCACCATCGGATGTGCCGGCGCTTCCACAGAGGGTTGGCCGTATGATTTATGACAAGGACCTCATGAAGTGGGTGAGAGCGTCTTCTCGTGTAGTCTCAGATGCAGACGACCAGCGAGATCAGACGATCGGCACAGATGGGGAGAGCGAGGATCCATTCAAGGACATAGAGAGCCTGAGGGAAGACGACTCCAGGGATGCGCATGAACATGTGCGCGCAGACGAGGGTGAAGGCCCTGATGCTGGAGGAGAGCAAAATCAGATGGATTTGAGTACTCGCACAGGTGACGACGGGGAGGACATGGAGATGAACGACCAGGAAGAAGTGGACCTCACATCCTTTTCTTTCGACGGGCCGTCAGTCGCGGCTATTCGCATCGTTCCCTCGGACGAATCGGAAGAGGGAGATGCAGAAGTGCAGACAAGCGATTCCGAGTCAGAAAACCCTGAAGGCGCCGAAGGAGTCGAACGCGAAGACGCTGATGTCGTCTGTGAATCAGAGGATAAATCCGCCCTTGAGGCGCGCAATTCGTCACTTATCTTGCCAGCTTCCGTATCTTGCCCGATAGGGGTCACCCCCGTTACCCCGCACTACAAATCGTCATCGCGCACCGCATCAGTTCCCCGATCAGTACTGAAGAGCGCAAGTGCTACCCCCATATCGGCTATGAAGGACCCGAACCGGGGACGTGACCGCACACCAGCCCATCGCCTTAGTCACCGTCGTTCCGTAAGCTTCTCTGATGGAAAGAGGGATGGACCTATACGGGGCTTGAACCCCAAGGGTCACGACAGCGATGATGATGTTCTGAGTCTTGCGACAAGCGTATCGGAAAATGACCCTGCACAGGGGTCATTCATGCCCTCGGCAAGGTCCAAGCGCATAGCGGAGATGATGCAGAACCTAGAGAGTCCTGGTAAGTTATTACTCTTTGGGTATAGTTCCCAGCGATAACATATGGAAAGGTTTTGATGACGCCTCGCCGACAAAGTCCACGCCCTCTGGCTATCCACAATCGGAAGGAATCCAGCCCTTGGCTGAAAGACGGCCAAGCAGCCAAACAGATGGCAGTGGGTCGACGCGCCGAGTTTCCTCGGCGTCGCAAAAAGTCCAGCAGGCGAATGCCACGTTCTTGACTGAATGCTCCTTTGGCTTGGCGCGTGACCGCCTCGTGCAGGTGATCACCGATGTGCAGCCATTTGAGCCGCGCTGGGAAGAACTGCACGCTATTGACCTTTCCCGCAAGTCTCTGGATGGCGTCGCTCGCCTGAAGGAATTTTTACCAAAGCTGGATTCGCTGGTATTGTAAGTTTATATATGCGGGAGTCGCGGCAGTGCTTGACCGAATCGCGAACAGAAATCACAACCAGCTGTCATGGCTGAGCGGGGTTCCCAATTCCGTGCGGACGTTGTCTGTGGCTCACAACTTGTATGTTTTATGCGGCTTTGTTCCAGTTAATATTGCGCTGACATCATGCCTGGTTCTCGGAAAGACTGACAGGTGTCACTTCATTTAGTCACCTGCAGAATATTGAAAGCCTCGATATAAGTCATAACGATATTGATTCGCTGACACGTAGGTACCGAGAGAGATGTCAAAAAAACATGGCTGACAAGCGGATGTATCTCTCCAGAGTTGCAGTGTCTCCGGCACTTGAGGGAACTCAGAGCTGATGGCAATCACGTTACCACCATCGACGGTCTCCAAAAATTGGACGGGCTGACGAAGCTCAGTCTGCAAGGCAACCGCATCCGAGAGATCGAATTCGCCAAGGTCCGATGGTATGTACGATTTATCGGAGACTTCCTATCTCTATGGTGAAAAATGTATATGCAGGTCACGCCTGGAGATGCTAAACCTAAGTGGGAACCATCTGAGCAGTGTCGTGAACTTGGCATCAAGTCTACCTGTTCTAATTGCGCTGAATATCGGTGAGTGAATCACCAAGCCATCTTTTGTGCCTTGGATGATGAGCGCACGACCCTGAAGATAATAATCAAGTGGAGCAACTTGAACCAAGCGGACCAATGCCAAGGCTACGGATTTTACGAGCGAGCGGCAATCGACTGGGGCGCCTCAACGTAACACCATTCCCAAACTTGCGCACGCTTTACGTGGATAATAACTCGCTTGATTCTCTCATAAAAGGGGAGCGATTAGGTAAACTGGAAAACCTGAGCATGCGAAATCAGACTTGTAGTGAATTGTGAGTCTAGGAATGGCTTCTTGGAGATTAGGTTGATACTGATGACGGAATCGTTCATTGTCATGTGCCTGGATTTTGATTGATGGCGATGCGTTTCGTAGCCGTCTCTCGACACGACAGTTTCGCGATGTGAAACGGCTGTATCTCTCAGGTTGGTGGATACAATGGAAAGATGGGCTGAGTTGTTGACTGAGATTTTCAGGGAACAAACTGGATGGGGATTTCATTGAGGAACCATGCTACAATCTGGTGTACCTCGAGGTGGCGGCTTGCCGACTGAGGACCCTTCCACGGGATCTGGGACGACTGACGCCGAACCTTAGAGTTCTAAACCTCAACTATAACTTTTTGGAAGATGTTGAATCACTGGAGGGGTTGAGTCGACTAAAGAAGCTGAGCGTGATTGGGTCTCGCTTGAAGGGGACTAAACCGCTAATCCGCGTATTACGACGGATGCCGGAAGTGGAAATGGTCGATTTCAGGTGAGAACTCTATCTATGGAGCGGAGGGCGCTAATATATAAGCGGGTGTAGGATGAACCCCTGTACACTTGGGTGGTACCTGCCAGTTCTGGTGAAAGATGTGCCAGGGGTATTGCAACCATCCGAAAGAAACGGTGAGGAAGATGGAAGCAGGGGTGAGAAGGGAAGGACGGAATATGGATGGCAAGAACTGGACTCGAAGTTCCGACGGGATCTGCCGGATGATGGATATGTCGGCCGGCTAGCGTACCGAGGGCTGGTGATGCGTGCATGTACGCGTGTTGGGATGTTGGATGGAGTGGAAGTGACGGAGAAGGAACGGAGGAAGGCTGAGCAGCTACTGGAGGGTATGATGGGGAAAGGGAAGATTAAGGGGAAATCAGGGATGAACTAACGACTAGTGGGATGATGATGATGATGATGACTGTGTTGTACAATGGGTCGATCCCAGGGCAAGAGATGTCTTGGCGCCGGCGACGATCGATACGGAAGGCCGCGATGGAGCAGAAGCTATTTGTAGAATACCCGATATGGTAGTGTGCCGACCGATGGAGAACCCTGGTCTAAGATCTGAAACTCGTCCTCGAGGACATATGACTATATGGGGGGTTAATATGTATCTATGATACATGGGGGAGGACCCGGAGGACAGAGGAGGACGGTACCGGGTTGGATGCTATTCGCTACCGCGATATTATGACGCGTGTGGCCAGTTCCCATGGGTGCCTAGATTTGGCGATCCCAACTTGAACTGGATTCCGCCAAGAATGATTTCAAAGTAATCAATCAAAGTGTAACGAATTTCATAGCTTATTTTTGCTTATTTCGCGCTCTCTCTTGCTATTTCCCAACTTGGATTCCACCTTGCCCTCTTAAAATCCCATCCCCGTCCCCATCATTATTATCGACGCTAATAATGATCGACTCTCCCCTCGCCATCAATTTCTACAACGTCGCCCAGCTCCAGCTTTCTTTGTGAGTCTCTCGGAATCTCCCTTTTCCATCACTGATCCCTTGCAGACTTGACGCTCCAAAATCCGACTCTCTCCCTTTCTCGGACCATTTATCAAATTGTGCCTCCCCGGCTATTGTGTGGGTCATTTGTGCCTTGTCTCGCACCGCTTTCAATCTCCATATCTGACTTGATATTTATTCTCAGTCCCACTCACTCCGATTTTTATTATTCTGCTCGTCGAATGTCAAGCTCCACCATATCGGCAGCAGAGACAGACAGCAGTGCAGCCTCTCGCCCAGACAATCCTCCCTCCTCGCCTTCCACCTCTCCCCAGTCCCACAGACCACGTACAGAACTCCCCTCTTGGGACTTCCATTCTCCTCAAGACACCAAGCCTGTCGAGACTGGTCTCGACTCAAAGGTCCAACTTCCATCCATAACTGCCCTCGAGGATCCCTTTCGTAGAGCCTCATTGCCTACCCTTTCCTCTGATTCACATTCTCGCTACAGATCCGCTCCATACCCCCCTACAAACCCCCGTCGCGCATCGCACGCGTCCGCCACCCACTCAAACCTCGCCTCATATCACTTCCCCACTCATTCCGATACCTCCGATTTCACAGATAAACACTCCGCTCGTCCTCGTTTGACTGCTGACACCCACCTCAACTATTCTTACCCTGACTCCTCTCCGTACCTTGCTACTCCAACTACCTCGAGTTCCCACTTTTCGTCCCCCAATTTCGCCTCTCCCCTTACCCCTGATATCAGATCACAGGGTAACCCTCCTTCCGCATACGTCGAATCTGACGCTTGGACAGACTCCCCATCCGGCATCGTTCGCCCGAGTTCTACCGGCCAGTTAGCATCTTCCTTTAACAAGTACGAAGACGGCATCAAGCACTCTTCTTTCAGTGCAACGCCCCCTCAGATGTACTCTACCACTCCACGTCTTCCTGTCCAGCAGGATCGCCGGCTCTACTCCACATCTAGGGATGACTGGAATTTCTCTAACCCCGAATATTCCTACACATCCAACACGTCCTTGAACTCCACCAACAGTCCTACACCTTCTGCTGCACCCGCACCACCAACCACCTCCCCCACGGCCCGCTCTCCCCAGTCTGCCCCATCATCTACCCTCGTCGATCGCCCCATCCGCAAGAGGGGCAAGCTCCCAAAGGAGACCACAGACTATCTCAAATCCTGGTTGCATCGTCATTCAGACCATCCATACCCCAGCGAGGAGGAAAAAAAGCAGCTTTGTCATGCCACTGGACTGAGCATGAGCCAAGTATCTAACTGGATGATCAATGTGCGTCTTATCCTTTCCAACCATTCAATCAATTAACCCACTCGCAGGCTCGCCGCCGCATCTTGGCACCCGCCCACCGAGCGGCACAAGGTCCAACAACATCTGCACCATACCCGTCCTCCACTCGCACCGTGCCTCCTTCTCTTTTAGATCCGATCGCTCGCCGTGCTTCACTGCCCGCAGAAAGTTTACAGCTCTATCACCCCATGTCTCTTCAGTCGCTTCCCGCAGGCCATGGTCACCAGAACTCGGCTCCCGCAGACTACGCCGCAACTAATCGACAATTGCTTGCGCGTTCATCACATTACAATGGCGGCGGTGGCGGCGGTGGTAGCCTAGATTACCCCCAGAATAGGATTGGGCTGTCCTCCTATAATGTCGGACACAGCCATCATTCTGGTAGTGGAGGGCAGTCCGGTTACCTAGCATCAGGCGTTCCGATGTCTGCGCCTCCGTCTCTGCCATCCAATACCTTTGCATCTCACAATATGCACGGTCAAACTTCGTTGTATTCTACACAGCACCACCATTCGTCCCTGTCTCCTGCCTTTAACCCAAGTCCGTCTCAGAGCTCCCCTAGGCTGCCCACCCACTCGGCAGACTCGCAGTCGCATGCCTATTACAACGACGGACAGCTGCACTCCTCTGTAAACACCGGACCTGCGTTCTCGGCTCCACAGTGATCACGACCGTTGGATCCTATCTGGATGCCTTGTTTCCAACACCGCTCCTGTGTAATAATATTATTACTATACTGACTACATAAAGCATCTAATCACGTGTACTATCCTTGGATACTCCTTGTGTCCGCTTTCTTGAGACAACACGAACTCGTTGCCAGCAACAAATCCTCGTTCATGGCTAAAATTGCACCCCGTTTTTAGGAGTTATCTGATCGCCGAGTTAGGTTGCAAACATATTTTTCCCACTGCGGTGCTGCACATGATCCTGCGGAACGAGCACCTCGTGTCCTGCGCTTGCATCCGGTCTGAATCCAGGCTGTGTTCAAGCCTTCTGATCTCACAGCAAACCACTCCTTATCTTGCATTGAGATCTCGCTGTCGTAATGAAATCTGGTTTATCTGCTCAAGCTCGTCGCGATTGAATTATGACCTCGGGATGTACCATATCTACCATACCTATCACCCCTTTTTCTGTATTCTTCGGACATTTTACCGGTCCGCTCTGCGATCTCTGGTGTGAAACGGATTCCCATCACCGCTGGGCGCTTTCGAGACTAGCACATTTCCAAAAACGGCCTGTTTCATTTTACCTGCTCAGGAAAAAACAGTCCCATAATATTTTTTTTTCTCCTGCGTGCAGGAAAAAAAAAATGCGCCCTGGATTTCATAATTCGTAGACCCGTGGTCCGCGCCGGTCGACCTATCGCATCATCGCCATGATGCCCTCACGGCCTAGCCGCAAATGGGTCGGCTCCTCATACGCGATGGGAAGAACAGGGGGTGGGGAAGCTGGGGGGAGCCAGTGCGGCGCGGCCCACGCCGTCGCCTGCACGTCCGGTCCACGCCCCGCCCCCGCCCGTCACGCGCGACGCCTTATCGTGGCGGGCGTGCCTCCCGTTGCGCAACGCGACGGATTAGGCGTTAGGCGTGCGGCCACCGCACCGCCCCAACCGTTGGGATGGCTACGCGAACAATGCACCGCCTTGATGCTGATGCTGATGATCCTCCCTCACTCCCTCTTCATTCGAGAGCCCCTTTCCAGGAACGCCACTCCATGAAATATACGCGCATGGGGCAAGCACAGGAACAGCTGATGCGGCCGATGGCGTCACACTTCAATCTCAAAAGAGTCTGAATTCATTTCACAGTGCGGAGGAAATCGCACTGCGGTACGTACACTGCCCCTTATTGGTATTATTGACTTTGCAGCAGTCCAGAATGGAAGGCGGCAGATCCGCGATCAGTGCATGCGTGCCGTTTGTGCCCGACGTATCATAGGATCAGAGATGATTCTAATGGCATCCACGATCACCACGAAATATGCACAGCACAGTATGTAGCTAGCGAGGGCTTGATATCTTCCCCTCGCTTAGTATTCGAAGCGTACGTAGAATAATTACTTCCCGCGGATTTCATGGACGACGTGGCCGCCGGGAATCGCTGCCAAGGGCCTCCTCGAGAGACCACGGAACTTGGCAGATGGCAGATAGACGGTGGGTATGAGTTTGTAAGCCCTGACGTGAATTTAGATTGCCGTAATTGATATGAGTGCAATGTCATCGTCGTCAACGTCATCCTTCGATGCCATGGCGTATACTTTCCAGACATAGCCTCATATCTTACCACAGGGTGAGCAACGATTGTTGAACGAAGAAGCCATCACGGCATAAGTCAATCGTCAAGAGAAAAAGCGATCGACATCGGCGCAGGGTGGCAGGAAGCGCATTCGATCAGAGAAGTCGGGTTCTTAGTCATAGGGAATTAGGAAATATGGGCAGATACTGCCAGACGGGGATACTGAGTTGGACGTTCTCTCGCTGAAGGGTCGACAGACAGCTCTAGAAAACAGGATCAATCCCTTGATGCTAGCAACCAAGTATCAATACACCAATGTGTATTTCGACATGCGGGATGACACAGGGGCAGGGTGTGATTCCATTGGATGCTCCATCTTGTGACCGTGCCTCAGGGAACAAGTTTCCCCGCTCAACCACGCAAGAGACTACAAGCAAGCGACCGTAATGTCATGAGAAATCAAAGTGCAGTGCTTGCGGTGGGCAGCGGTCCGCCTCGGATTCATAAAATGAGCAGATGAAAAAGGTACCGGTAATCATTTACTCTGCGGGGGACAACTTGGAGCCGGTGCGTCCACGGAGAACGTAAGTATGTTGGCGTAATGTGCTTGGATTGCTTTAGCTTATTCAGGCATTTTCCGCCATCGCCAGGCCTGTCTAAGTGCTGTCAGGGAACATATCAGGGTGCACGAGGCAACGTGCCTGAAGGGATAAGCATCTTCCATCCATATGTAAATTCTGTTAATGGCATGAATGAGTAAGGAAAACCATGCTTTCTGATCTTGATAGAATCCTGTGAACTCCCTATGTTTGCCGAGAAAGGGTTTCATCACTCTTGGTCGCCACTCCTATGATCCATGCTAGTGGCGCATGTAGCCTGAGTGGGGTCTTACGAACAGCCCGTTCGAGGTACTCCAGCTCCCGACGGCATAGTCGAGAGTTGGCGGATCGTTCGGAACGCCACACAAAGCTCACTGGCTCACTGGTAACCGATATGGACACCATGTTAGCGTTCAAGACACCGCCTCGTAGAGGTGCTATTATAAATTCCAGATCCGGGGGAGGTTAGGTTATATGCTGAGAAATCTGATAAAGGACACTATGTCAACGGTGATTTCCGGCCTCCGTGTGTCTGATTGCTGAAGAAAAGAAAAGAATACCAAGAACAGTCAGGGGGTGGGGGTCTTTTTTTTTTTTTGGAGCATCACGTTCTGCAAAGGCGCTCGAGATCCTTGATAAGCTGTATCCCGTTGGGATAGAGCCTGGCATGGGCTTGTGTGATGATTTTGCTGTGACACCCCTGATGGAACATGGTCAGCAGCCCTTCCAGAATTTTAATGGTGGGAAAAGGTAGCTCACTCGCAATTTTTTTAGACTGGGTATCTAGGTCTCCAATAAGCTCTAGGCCTTACTGACGCGTGGTAGTGAAGACGATATGGTTGGCATTAACCGACCCGTCAATGACATTGATCTGATACCCGGGGCCCTGTCAAGTTGACATTTAATACCTTGAGGCACATGGTGAGTTCATAGGAGGCTACGAGCAAGTCAACAATGTCCAAAGCTGCTCCATACAACTAGACAGTGAACCATCACATTGGTTTGAAACCTAGATGGGCTGCACCACCCCGCAGCTCAGCTAGGAAACGTGGTTTGATTGTTTCACAAGGAATGAATTTCACACCTGATTTGATTTATTCCAGAATACTGGGCAGAGCTTAATTAACATGTGCGTGAACGGCGGAACCTAAAATGCGGGTGTAGTTGGACACAATCAGTAAGTTTTCCCCGATGAAAGCTTCTAAGAGTGCTCATCAGATGGAGCCTTCAAACGGAGGTAAACTTTCCCGCGTGCAGACCACATTGCACTTAAGGTGAACGTGCTGAAAAGGATGATGATTGGCTGGCCGACCGCTGTAATGTAAGTAGCCAATTATACGACGCATGGCGAACCGGCTTGACTTGCCTTTCCATCATCAATGTTCCGACCGGCGACCTTCATACCAGAGATATCCAGTAGATGAACGATTGCAGCCAAGTCGGATGTCATGGGCCGATGCGTTGCAATAAGACATCTGCCGCTCTGTATCAAGCCTCCCCGTCAGCAGTTCCGCGGTGCATGTCACGGGGATACTAGAAAGTAGCGACTGGCACACGAGATTGGCGTCAGGTATCGCCCGGTGAACAAGAGGGCAACATCCTTCAAGACACAACAGTGCAAGGTGAGTATTTACATGGGCCACGAGGAAAACATACTCTTGACTGAAGATACAAATCGTGGCATAACTTACGGTAGAGGACTGTGAGAGACATTTGCTAAAGATGGACGAACACGAAATTATTAAGCTAAATTTGTAGTTGTCTGATGGTCATTGGCTGGCCAAGTACTTTAATGTGCGCAGTCTCGGTGGATCGATGTCGACACTCGAAGTGATATATCAGCAATTATGTTCCCCTCCAGTTTCTGAGCTTCTCTCGACTCATCCGAACGACCTCGCATCTTCTGGCTTTCACGTTCCTCCAGGCTGGAAGGGATGGTGGGAATGGGCCACATCAATCGACGACGATGAAAATTCCGCCCCCGTCCCAAGGTGGATATCGCTTGTCCGATATTACTGCGCTGTAACGCCCGCGCTGGCGGAAGATCCATTCGGAGACCCGAGTAACAAATCTTTCGTAGGCCCATCATTAATATCGCTGAATCATTAGCGCTTTGCAATAATCGTTCTTACTCTGCGATAGATCCCGCCCGAATTAAAAACGCTTATCGATGTAGTTATTCGACTACAACTGGGGAGAGATCCTGTTCCCATCGGGGACACCTTGGGTCAGTCACTTGCAGACATCATGCTAAATCACTGGTAGGCTCATGATGCGCAGGGGATACTCCTCATCGATCGTATGGCATGTCGCCAAAGAAAGAACACGAGGTCTCTAGAATGGCACAATACATCAACCAGCTTCTATATAGAGATCCTGCAGGCTCGGATACACTGCATCATGTCGTTGATGTTGGTTCAGGTCAAGTTAGTATCTTCCTCGGCACATTTCTTCGACGCTACAGGAATGCAATCCTAGGGTTACTTGTCTCGTGCACTAAACGATCTGGGCCTCCATGTTCTCGCGCTGGACTCGAATCAAAATCAGACCTCTGGAGCCGAACGCTGGAAAGCAAAAGAGGCAGCAAGAAGGCATAAACAGCTCAAAAGGGGAAAGGGCGCTCGAAGCACGACCATCTCGCAGCACTGCATTAATGGTCACCCCTCTACCCATTTCCAATTACATATGCCTTCCTCGCCTTCGACTTCCATTATCGACGAGAACCAGTACAGCCTTCTGGGTTCTCTTACTCACCAGACTATCCGCATCAATCGCTATACCCTACAATCGGCGATTCATGATTGGCTTCTCTCCAGCGAAGTTAATCAAACTATGATCGGGGAACTGCCGCCCGACGGAATCCAGCGAAACACACCTCAGGTCGAGCCCGTCCTTGTCATGATCGTTGCCCTTCATGCATGTGGATCGCTCACGCCTGACGTCCTGCGCGCATTCTTGTCTAACCGCAGTAAACCCTCAACCCATCCGCACGTTTGGACGGCGCAGGCACTCATCGTAGTGGGATGCTGTTACAACTTGATGACACCCGAGGGTGAGAATCGATTTCTGGGGCTGATTCCGCCGCACGTCCGCTACAGCTGCACTGATAGATTTTCCGCTGTCCCAGCTGCTTCGTCAGCGAACTCCGGCGGCAACACTACCTCTAGTCTCTCGCCATCTTGCTGCGCAAATTCCATCTCAATGGCTCCGTAATGAAACATCTACGAGAGAGGCTTCTCTGGCGATACGCAAGGTTGTTTTTCGAGCCCTCCTCGAGCCTATCCTCAAAGTAATTGGTGCACGGGAAGCCTCTGCAGTTCATACCCCAACTACTGAAGAACTCTGCGGTGTGGGCCAAACACCAGAAAATAGGCGACTGGGGAAGCTCCCTGATGCTGCTTATGAGGATTGGAAAACATTCCTGGAGAGTGCGACTTCAAAGATCGGCGTTCAACTCGACCACTTCGCGGCACAACTTCCCGTCTATGTGTATAATGAGAGCAGACGAAAGCAGCTAGAAAGCGCCTTGTCGGTGCTACACGTATTGAGGTGCATCATGGGACCTCTGATAGAAACTCTCATCCTTCTTGATAGGTATGAATGGATTCGAGAAGAGCTGGGTGAAAGCGATGAACCACAGGAGTCGAACACAATGGACGTTGACCTGATAAACCTGTTTGACCAGGCAACAGGAAGTGGAAGGAACGTAGCTATTGTTATCAAGCCCCGCGAATGGCCTGATGTTTGTGAACCAGCCAGAAAATAACGTTAGCCTGTTGTCGGATCATAGCTAGACATATATGCAGTCAATGTACGTTTGTGCCTCGTAATGGCCATGAAAATATATCCTTTCCTATCTTCACCGCGATAGTCGCTGCATTGAACCCTCCTGTGTGTTCGGATGAAAGCCTGGCACCAAATCGCTGGTGCAGCACAGGAATTAACTCGGGTGGAAAGCGTGAGATGCGAGGGAAATGGTCGTTCTCGAGTTCTTTCTTAGATTCCCTGATGTCTCCGTTACTGAGGAAGTTATTCTCCAAGGAGCCTTCCGCCGGTATGGTACCTTCATGTGTGCCAGCCTGTCTTTGAGCGTCGCCGTCTCCGTCCACTGGCACGTCAGGATCCAGAAGAGCCCATGCTATCGAAACATGAAACCTTGGCTGGCTGTAAAAATCTCGTTGACGGAGGGACCGAAGAGTTGGAGACAGTGCAGATAACATGTTCTTCAGCTGCAATAGGCAATGAAGAACCAATGTGTCAGTCCAGAGTCAGATCCACGCAGCCAAGGATGGTGACAGACTTCATGGTGTCCCGCTCCCACCTCGAGGGAAAGGAAAGCCCTCGTGCGTTCATCGTTCGTAAAATCCGAAAACGTGGCGAATGAAGCCTGAAATCTTTACGCGACGGTCAGCGCTTGC
>Ga0153958_1000169_pt1 | contig 14671 bp, 11 predicted proteins | sample TSFL042MetaG_FD_104719 | JGI IMG/M metagenome (GOLD analysis project Ga0153958, IMG submission 104719) | Attine ant fungus gardens microbial communities from Florida, USA - TSFL042 MetaG | ecosystem: Host-associated > Fungi > Mycelium > Unclassified | place: USA: Florida, Wekiwa Springs... | reverse complement strand
CTTCCCTCTCATTTCTGGATAGAGGGTAAATTCTTCTCTTTTGTGGTTTAAACGTCTCCTTGAGATCTATAGCATGATCCCAAATCTTTCTCTTCAGCATTCTCTCTGACTCCACCTTCCCAAACACTTTTCTCCACTTCAAAAACTTCTTTGGGACCATCTCCTCAATTTTCCTGTGGTCCTCTTCTATCTCTTCCTCTCTTCCCCAGTCTTCTTTATCGTCTATCGCCCAGCAGACAATTTTCTCTTCTTCCTCTGTCGCTATCCTTTTGACTTTTTCCTTCTTCTGACTTCTTCCATTACACAAGAGTAGACATCTTGTCATTTTAACTTCCCCTGTCTCCCAGTTTATTTCTGGGTTGTGGGCTGCTAACCATGGTATGCCCAATATCACCTCTGTTTTTCCCAGATCGTATACATCCATCCTCATTCTTTTCATGTGGCCTTTGTAGAATACATTGCACTCTACCTGATGCGTAATGGCCTCTCCACTATTGTTGGTGCCATCTACATTCCTGATAACTAACAGTCTTTCTAACTTCTGTAGCTTGAACCCATGCCTAGCTGCTGTCTGCCTATCCATAAACATTCCCATTGCGCCACTGTCCAAGAGCGCTTTTATCATTATGCCTTCATGCGTATCTATCTTCTCCACTCCAATATTCAACCACACTTCTCTCAACATTTTGAAAGTTCTCCTGACCTCCTGTTGGCTATTCCCCTCTTTTGCTGCGCTTTCCGGTTCTTCTGACTATGCACCGCTTTGCTGCACTTTTGCCTCTCTGGGCCATGCCGCTTTCTTCTCCCTTACTGCGCTTCTCGAGTCTCTTGCTCGTGTGCTGCTCTGTTCCTTTCCTTCTTTGCATCCATACCAACTCATCTTCTCTCTTTTTCAATAAGGGACTACTCCTTGTCCCCAGTTGTCTTCTGCATAACATTCCCCTTTGCCACATCTTGGGCACCTCAAATACGTAACGACAGCTCCTTGGCCACGCTATCCCAACTCCCACAACTCTGCATCCTGTGGCACTGTCAGTCCACAGTACCATTCTGCCCTCTTCCTCAAATCCTCCCACAAACTTCTCCTCCATTCTCCTTGCTGCGCTTCTCATGGCCTAGCCATACGCGCTGCTTCTTCTTCCTCTGCTCTTCTTAGCCTCCTCTCCTTTTCCTGTGCTTTTCCCTTTTCAGGGTGCACCGGCCTTTTCTCCTTCTTCCATATTGGACACCACCTGCACTTGTGTCCTTCTTCTCCACACTTGAAGCATCTTACAGCTTCCATTCTTATGCTCCTCACTTTCTTCTATGCCACACTGCATTACTCAGCTCTTTAAAATTTCAAATTTATTTTGAGGCATTTCTGCCCCCTTTTCTTTCTCTCTTCTATTCCTGCAATTTTGGGCTAGGTGTCCGAACTCTTTGCAGCTTCTACAGAGCTTTCTCTTCCTTCCTTCTAATTCTACCCTCAGTTTGGTGAGGGCATGTTTTTCTCTGAGCAGGTTGCTCAGCAAAGTGTTGTATTGTTCTTGAGACATAATGGTAATATCTCAAGAGGGTACAGAGTTAATGATTTGATCTCACTTAATACTACGTCTGTTGGGGCGCAAGATCTTCACCCAACCAGACACCTACTGCCCTACTTACTACTGCCCTAATACTATGGTTAGACTATTACCTAACGGATGGGATCTCTAATCTAGATGGCTCCTTAAGAGATAACCATCACTTCTCTGCGTGTACCACTCACAATGGAGCACAGCACAAGGTTTATACTAGGAACGGTACAAGTATCTACTAAACACCACTCAATTATGAGGTCAGGTCTCGAACACTATACCTGAGCTTGGTACTGTGTCTTCACCTGTAGTCCCTAACTGACTGCAAAGTCCCCTTAAGCTAAGGGCCCGGCTATATATGGAGGTGGTTACTGATCGTGATGATCAGCGACCGAGAGTTGATAAGGATGAGAGTAAAGATCGAGCAGGATCCGAGGTGAATAGTGCTTAGAGTATGGAATCAAGTTCTAGTGTCAGCGTCTAAAGTCCGATGACCAGAATTAAGCCAACTGTCTCTTTGTTCAGAGTTTGACAAAGAGAACTCGATGGAGTTCTCGCTTAATTCTCTACTACTTATACATTTTACTACTGTGGCTATGCACTTGTTCTCCTATGGTCCTCATGTTACTCTAGTTATGTGACACCTTGTGACTGTGACTTGTGACATGACCATCCATGACCATCCATCACACCATTGTGACATTGTGACAAAGTCACATGATACTTTCCTATGCTCCATCTTGTAGTTATAAATAAGAAAAGAAAAGAAAAGAAAAGAAATATAAATAATGACTTAGCCAATTTGCCAAGTCATGACAAGTTTATGCCTGGGCCACTTAGCTTTGCTAGGGCAGTACCAGAACTGTATGGTGTTTCTGTTGTTGTTGCTTAGAAATGACTTGACTTTGGTGGCAAGTGGTATGATGATGTTTTAGAAGGGGTTAACATATGACTCAAAGATTTTGCTAGCTGCAGTAAGGGAGTTAGTGATGATACTGTGGTTGTCATTGTTTTCCATAGCAAGGATGAGGCCAATGCAGATGGTCATAAGTTCAGCTTCAATGGGCATGACATTCACAGTTTGAATCCTGAGTTGGTTAGTGATTGAGTAGTTGTTCCAAACATGGGCAATAGCAGTTGCAATACCCTGCCATCAAAGATGACAGCAGTGCTATGTGAGGAAGTTTGTAACTGGTGGAAAACTTGGTTGAGGTTTTGAATGTGTTTATAGAGGTCTTTGTCAAAAGAGGAAGGAGGAGAGTGAAAAGTTATTCTACTGGAGAAATGATTAACTACTCTTGAACTAGAAGAAAAAAGAGAATAAAGGGGGTCAAAGCATTTAGTAATTTCTATAAGATATTCATTGACATCCTTGATAGGGCTCTTGAGTTTAGCTTGTTGTTTTACTATGAGGTTGGATGTTGAGAACCTGTGGGGGAGTTAATTCTTGGCATGGGAGGTATCTAGTAATGAGTTAATGGTATGTGATAAGAGAATAAAAGCATAGTGGAGGTAGTGGTAGCTGTTTAGCTTTTTGTTAACGTAAAGCTGTGAAGACTTAGAGTTCATCTTAGGTAGATGTTCAGGAAGAACTTGATAGAGTTTCCCATTGTATTTTGTATACTACTTATACTACTTTTACATAGTTTGTGCACTAAAGTCCTATGATCACATGTCCTTTCTGGAATGTTCTACAATCACCTGACCTAATCACATAATATGGTTTACTTAAGTTTTCCATGCTATTTATAGTTATATGTCTTGAGGTTGTGGATTAACTATTCAAAAGTGTAGGAAGTTACTGTCTTTTTGGGACTCTCATAATACTTTTGGAGATAAAGGGCAATAGGAATAAGATCTACTATGGCCTCAATATCTTCTGATAGTGAAGTTTGAAAAGTACCTCTGATCCACAAGTGTAGCAACTTAGCCTAGATAACTTAATCATCCTTCAAGTCCAAGTTGATAAGAAGAACTTAATAGAGTTTCTATTATTTTTTATATACTACTTATACAACTACTACATGGTCTGTGCACTACTTTCCCACACTTATCATGTGACCTATCATGTGACACTGTGACTTTGTTATGTCATGTGACACTTGTGACATAACACTTTCCCACACTTCTTCTTATGTAGTAAGTCCAAAAGAAAATATCACAAATGGTCACTTACTATTTGTGATGGGTGCTTTGATACTTTAAAGAGTTCAAAAATGCGAAGTTAAAGCAGTGACAAAAGATGTTGTTAAGTCTGAGGTCTAATCCTCAGACTATGAGTCCTTATATACAGAAAAGTGATGGTCTGTGCACTAGTACAGATCATTATCTGATTACTACCTATTATTCTACATATGGTAGTGTTTTTGTGCTAAAATAATGATAACCTAACCATATGGAGGCTGTCCTTTGTTCTAAGAAAAGGACAGATGACTATCTATGGGTAATTAATGAAGTCTATGTGCAAACATTGAGGCCTTCATATCTCTACTAATATTAATTGCCTTGAGGTCGTTCTAGGCTCATTCTGAGCGTTATGAAGAAGGCTTCTGCTGAGCCTAGAACCAAAGCATCAATCATGGCGGTTTCCGAGATATTAGTGATTTAATAAACGGTAACATGGTGGTTACCAGTTAATCTGCTTAATATCTTGGCCATTATTGATCACCTTGAAACGTGACTGGCATCTATCAAAAGATCTTTTTAAGGGCTTTAAGCTGGCTTTGAGACCGTGGGAATCGTCGAAGATTTGGTGGAGATATGACCGAATGAAGTTTGTGACAGAAAAAGTAAAGTAAAGTAAATATAAATAATAACTTAGTTGTTTTGCCAAGTCATGATACTACTTTCCTCTTAAGTTTCCTTGTTCCAAGGATTTTTTTATAACTTATAATAAGGGTCAACTATGTTGTCCACTTTTTCCTCATCTTCTTCTGTCCACTCTCTAATTTCTAGTTTTTTCTGTTTGATTTCTTCTTCTTCTATCACACCCATGACATGTTGACACCATATACATACATGTGCAATTACTCAGTACAACCTAGCTTCCCAGGGGTCTATCTCTATGCTATCTTGTGATAGAATAACTCCAAGGTATTCGATTTTCGTTTGATGGAATTTGCACTTCTTTGGATGAAGCAATAACTTGTTGTCGGCTAGTATCTGCAAGACTTGCTTCACTATGCTTCTATGCTCGTCCATTGTTTGTGAGAAGATTAGGATATCGTCCATGTAGATTACGATCTTCCCTGACATTATTAATTCTCGAAATAAGGTGTCCATCATGAGTTGAAAAGTTGCCAGTGAGTTGCACATGCCGAAGTATATGACTAAGGGTTCGAACAGACCTTGGTTGGTTCAAAAGGCTGTCTTCCACTCATCTCCTTCTCTGATCCTTACATTGTTATATCCCCATCGAATATCGAGTTTGGTGAAATATTTGGCTCCTCGTACCTTATTGATCAGTTCTTGGATTAATGGTAATGGATATTTATTTTTTATTGTCACTTTATTGAGCCGTCGATAGTCTTGTACAGGTCAAAGAGTTCCATCTTTCTTTTTTATAAAAAAGAATGGAGCTGCACACAGTAATTTAGAGGGTCTGATTTGTCCTGATTTCAAGTGTTCCTCGAGGAACTTATCGAGTTCTTCCTGTTCCTTGATGTTTAGTAGGTATACTTTGCAATCTTTTAACATTGCATTTGGTGTCAATTCAATGGCATAGTCCCACTTGGATCGGTCTGGTAACTTTTCAAAAACAGCCTTATTGAAGACTCGATCATTAAAGTCCTTGTATTCTTTCGGGATATCTCCTTCTACTTCTTCTGAGTTTTCACTCCTACTCCTTATGTTCAGTTCCTCTCTTCTCCATGCTTCCTCTTCCAGGTTAATGAATAACATCTTCTCTCCATCCTCTATCGCATCCTCTTTAGTTTCCTCTTCGATTTCTTCCTCTGGTTCTCCTATGGCATGAATCTTTCTGCACCATTGTCGACAGTTCTGAAGGTTTATCAGAGAATCTTTCCAATTGATGGTCGGGTTATGTTTTTGTAACCAATCGTATCCTAAAAATGAGTCATGGTTGCCTAGATTGGTTACTGATAATTGTATTAATTCTTGATGATCATCAATAGTCATGTTCATTTCAACGACTTCTGTAATGCTTCCATCTTTATTGGTTGATCCATCAGTGTTATAACAAGTAATTGGGAATGGTAGTGGGCGAGTATCAATGAGGTTTTCCTTTATGAATTTTTGACTTATGCATGAGCTGGAGCTTCCTGAGTCGACTAAGGCTTGTTTATAAAATGTTCTATAAGTGTCTGTTATTTGTAGTTTGACCCGAACATTTAATTGCTTGTCTCCCATTTTTCTTAGTATCGAGGGTTCCTCTAGTGCTTTGAGAGCTATCAGGACTTCGTTATCCATTATGCCATTTAACTCTTTCAGCTTCTCTTTCATACATTCCTCTTCTCTCGAACTATGGGCCTATACTTTTGGTATGCCTATTGCTTCTTCTTCGTTACTCTATCAAATTTTCTTTGCTACCCATTCTATTGAGTAACCTTTGTTTGTCTCGTATTTTCTTGCACCAAAAAGTCTTTCATTATGTTATCAGGTAATTGAACTTTCGAGTCTATTATGGCAGGCGAGTTGGTGCTTACTCCCTGCCCAAGGAAAAATCCTCCTTCACTTCTTCCACAATTCTTACTTCTTCTCTTCTTTCTTTCCTTAGTTTGGAGCACCTTGCAGCGAGATGACCTGTTTCTCCACAGTTGTAACACCTTCTTGTTTCTCTGTGCCTGTCTACATCCATCGCGTTGGGGTCTCGCCTCGGAACATCCAAAACTGGTTTCTTCTTCATATCTCCTGAGTTTTTCATATTCCTCCTTCCTCCAAATTCTTCAATCGCTTCTCTCCTTGACCTTTCAAAGCTCAACGCTTTTTCATACCAATCGTCCAACGAGTCTGAGTTTCTTAGTTGACCAATCTCAACTAATTTTCGTGCTAATGCTGGATGGATCCCTTTCTTGAATAAACCCACTAATGCGACTTCATTATATCCTGAGAGTTCCTTCCAGGTAACAAATTTAGACCAGAAGTCTTCAAGTAATCGGTTTCCTTGCTTTAATTTGTTCAGCTTCTCGATCGCATGCGTCTGAGTTTCTGTTGAGATGAAAAATTGTGCCATTTCATCAGCTATTTTCTCCCAAGTTTCAAACGGGGGCTTGTTGACCATGGTCGATATGTCAAGTTCTCCTTCGGTCTCCTTCCACTCTTTTTGAAAGGGTAAAAATTTCCTGATCTGAGTATCTACCCAACGTTGGGCCTGGTTATCTTTTCCTCCTTTGATCTTTCCTAAAGCCATTTCGATCCTCTCCTATTCCTTTGAGATGTCATTACTTTGAAAGAATAATGTCATTCTTCAGCACCAAGCCCTTACTTCATCAGGGTTTCCTTCAAAATCATTGGGTTCTTTTGTTCTTCATTTGGTTGGTTTGTCAGCGAAATCTTTTCTGACTTCTTCTATGAAGGTTTGAACATTTGTAGCATAGACTTCCTTTGTTTCATCCTTCAGATCTGTCCAGGCCTTGGATATGGAGTTGAAAAATAGAGCAATAATGGTGGTTAGGAATACCGTGATGACAGTGAGTGAGATCATGATGGTGGAGTGAGGATTTGTAGCTAAACTCAATTAACTAGAAAGGGTAAAACAATATTGGCCCTAAGAAGGACACTTCTAGTTTCTAGACAGCCTCTTAAGGAGTAACTGTCAATCCCCTGCGTGGACTTGTGACAATGCATATAGCAGCACGGAGTATCTAGTGAAATGCTATTTACTATCTCCTCAGATTAATCAGGTCTGGACTTCGCACAACTATCCTATTATCATCAAATTCCTTCTGAATTTCCCTGGGGTATTTTAGTAGCACTATTAGTTCTAGTCATCTTAGTTTTGTTCTCCCTTAGGTAGACTCCATCTCTTCCTAATCTCACTCTATTTTTTCCTTGAATTTATCCTCTCAGTTACCAAAGGAGCAAGTGTAGAGGTTAGCATCACTAACTATAAAGCTAAGCCCCCAAGTAGATATTCTAGAGAGTCAATCCTAACAGTAGAACAAAACTATTCAACTTTTACACTACTACTAATTCCAAACCATATCTAGAACTCCCATCCCAGACCTCTGGTTGGAGTATCACATGTGCAGAGATGGTGTGTATTTACTACCCTCAGAGAGGCTACCATAACCCCTACGAAATACCCCTTCATAGCAGCCCAGGCCCATAATCAGCAGTTGCTTTTGCAGGAACTGATTGACGAAACCATAGAAGGAACCGCCCCTAAAAGGACAGAACCTACTCCTTGATACTTTAGGATTAGACCTATAGGTGCTGCTAATGGCATTAGCCAGGCAAGCTAATCCACAACCAAAAAAAGGAGCAAAGAGATCAAGAAACCAAATCTCTTTAGTGGGAGCAGCCTTGATAAGCTCTAGGCATTCATATTTCAATACCAAATCTACTTTTGCACCTGTGAGGGAGAATTTACAAAAGACACTAAAAAGATTTTTTTTGTTATCTCTTACCTTTGTGGTATTGCTCTCAATTACTTCAAGCCATTCATTAATGAGGCAAACCCTTACCAAAGCTTCAACTTCTTGGAAGAATGGCCAGCCTTCATTTAGAAACTCTCAAACCTTTTTGGATTGTACTCACCTAAAGATGATAACAAGGATGCTATTATCGCGATTTCTTTTCCCCATAATAACAAGACCATCAACTATTTCATTTAATTTGCTAAATTTCAGAATCACATTTGATAGGATAACAGATTACTCTAGAAGGTAGTGAAAGATGCCATTCCAAGCTGCATCCATAATGAGTTGAGGTTCAGCCATGAGGACATCTCGTCATTCGAAGGCTTGAAGAGAGCAATAATGAGGATAGATAATGATTTCTAGAAGTATCACTAGGAGGAGAAACATAAGTTTCAATTAGCTAGGTTTGTGCAGAATTATACATTAAAGCTATCCAGGTCTGTCCAAGAAAAACTCTCCTTTGTCCTAGAAGGTGGCAATTCAGCAAAAAGAATGCTCCAAGACTATACTTGAGTGATCTTGCCCCAGAATCCTTCTCCTCCCCATGCGGAGCCAGCATCTACAGTTATAACTCACATTCTGGGTCCTGATGGGTGACTGACCCCTGCTGAGTACTAGCATTGCATGAATCTAGAACCCTGCATATGTTGTGGACAGACTAGGTACCTTGTAAGGGCTTGTTCAAAATAGACCTATAGAACAATAGAGATTATAGAGGCCTGTGCTTCCCTTGTTGACCACTCCATAGACTTGTCAGACAGGTCAAAAAACGACTCAGCAGTCACCTCATTCCCAGGAGAGGCGACTGCCTAAGTTCAGCCAAAAAATTGTTGCTACACCTAGGATCAGTAGCACTTACCACTCTGAAATTATACTCTCATTCTCTTCCATTCCCATGCCCATTCATGCCCTAGTAGATTCTGGTTTATCTAGTTGCTTCATGGACTCCTTATTTGTGTCTAAATATTGCTTGCCTGTCTGAGAGATCAATCCCCTCCTACTCACCTTAATAGATGGCAGTGTTAATCATATTGTGAATTGCATTGTACCATTGCCAATTAATTTTTCTTGCTCCTATTCTTGTTAGACTGAGTTCTTTGTGACAAAATTAGAAGGCACCTATCCCATGGTGCTAGGATACAATTGGTTGGCCCAGCATAACCCTATAATTGACTAGAGGACTGGAACCTTGAGTTTTCCTATGCACCCATTGGAGACCCAATCTCTTAACTGCCAAACTAGCCCTGACTCCTAGAACCCTACTTCAGCAAAGACATATACTCTTGAGACCTCTATCACCTACCTAAAGCTTGAGACACCTATTCTACTCCCTAGTGTCTGGTCCTTAGTCAACCAACCTGTCAACAACAAACCCAGGATATCCCTGGTGAATGCATTAGTCTATAAATGTGCTTGCAAATCTGAGAGAGCAATCAGCTTCTAATTTATATCCCACTCCAACATAATTAATAGTCGCTTTGTGTAGAAAGAGAAGGTCCTCCTGGAGATACCAAACATCCCTAATAATTATTGAGAATACCTAGACGTGTTCAGTATACAGAAGGCCAAATCGCTCTCTGATCACAGACTTTACGACTTAGCTATACAAATTAAAGACAACAAGATGCCTCTACTAGGCTCCATCTACTTTCTATCAACCTTGGAATTGAAGACCCTGCAAGAATTCCTAGAAGAAAACTTACAAATTGGCACTATATGCTTATCTAAGTCACCTTGCAGGGTCCCAGTACTATTCATCAAGAAAAAGAATAGAATCTTGCACTTATATGTGGATTATCAGGGCCTGAATCGGCTCATCTGTAAGAATTGCTACCCAATCCCCCTCTTGAATAACCTACTAGACACACCTAGAAAGACATAAGTGTACTCAAAAATAGACTTAAAAAATGCCTATCACTTAGTGTGCATTGCCAAGGGGGATGAGTGGAAAACAGCTTTCCACACTCAATATGGTTCCTTTAAATAGTTGGTGATGCCATTTGGGTTGTCAAATGCTCCTGTGACATTCTAGCATTTCATGAATGAAGTCTTTGCAGACCTTCTAGATGTCTATGTAGTTATTTATCTGGACGACATCTTGATCTATTCTGACAATTTAGAGGACCACATTAAACATGTGAAGAAGGTATTAAAAAGACTCTGAAGAAACAAACTGTATACTTCTTCCACTAAGTGTGCTATCTACCAGGACAGGATTGAATTCTTAGGATACATCTTAGGGGCTGACAGATTGAGGATGGATAACTCAAAGATATGGACTATCTGAGATTAGCCAGTTCCCTGTTGAGTAAAGGATATACAATCCTTCTTGGGATTTGCAAATTTCTATAGGTGGTTCATCAGTAACTATGCAAAATTGACCTCATTGCTTACTGGCTTGACTTGTAAAAATGAACCTTAAAACTGAACAACAGATTGTCAGTTAGCTTTTGATACTCTCAAAGAAGCATTTACCACAGCCCCTATACTGGGGCACTAGAGTCCTGATTTACTGATGATCTTGGAAACAGATATTTCTGACTGTGCCTTAGCAGCCATTCTCTCCATCTGAATTACTAAAGAGGTTCACCCTATTGCATTCCATTTAAGAACCTTTAGTTCAGCTGAGATCAACTATGATGTGCACAACAAAGAACTATTAGCCATCGTCAAAGCATTCAAGAAGTAGCAATATTACTTGGAAAGAACTATGGACCTAGTAGAAGTTTTTACTGACCACAAAAATCTCATCTACTTCTTCGAGACCAAAGCACTCTCCCAATGCCAAGCTAGATGGTCAGAATTCCTTTCACAATTCAATTTGATAATCAAGTTCCAACCAAGGAGGTTGGGCAAGAAACTGGATGCTCTAACCAGGCAATAGGATGTCTATGAAAATAGTTTATCAGCAGATTCCCCAACCCAAAGACTAATCTTCTCCCTTCTTCAGCTACCAATGAAAGATGCACACCTAATAGACCAGCCCCCAACACTGCAAGCGACAGTAGTGATAGACCCTCAAACACTTTTCTCATGTATTAAAAAAGCCCAAAAAGCCAACCCATCTGTGTTATGAGAGCCCTAAAAAGAAAATAAATTCCCATATGTTTGAACACTTGATCTACAATATCAAGTCATACAATAGAGTCAAGATATAGATAGCATGGGAACTTAGGTAATCCAATCATGTGACAAGGTCATGTGATCATGGAACATTCCAGAAAGACATGTGATTATGGACTAGTAGTGTATAGCCACTTGTAAAGTAGTATAAGTAGTCAAGCAATCCAATAAAGAACTCTATCGAGTTCTTCTTGAACATCCACCTTGGGTGATCATTAAGGGCTATCACAGTCTATTAATAACAATCTGCTACAAATCTCCTATGGAATAAAGAATGAACAGATGATCTGTAATGGTCAAAGGACAAGAATAGAACATTATATTATAATAGACAAATCTTTGTACCCAATACTGGGAACCTCTATTTGCTGGTAATCAACTCTAGGCATGATCATATATTAGCCAGATACCCAGGACAATTGAAGACCTACTAACTGATCCATTAGGACTACAACTGGCCAAACCTATAAGAGTTTGTGATGGACTATGTATGATCTTACTATATTTGTGGTAGGAACAAGGCAAGGCATTATAAGCCTTATAGATTGCTTAAGCAGCTCCCAATCCTCCCATAACCCTAGGAATCCATCTCTATGGATTTCAGTGAACAGCTACCACTATCAGAAGGCTATATGGATATCCTAGTAGTAGTGGATTGACTGACTAAACAGGCAATATTTGTCCCAACTGTAAGAACAATCAATGCTATTATATTGTTAGAACTCTTTATTAAATATGTCTTTGTGAAACATAGAGTTCCCAATTATGTCACGTTCAATCGGGGAACTGAGTTTGTATTGAAGTTTTTCTAATCCTTGGCCAGTGCTCTGAATATGAGGTTACATTTCACTTCAGGATACCACCCCGAGGCTGATGGCCAAACTGAACACACTAACCAAACCCTCGAGTAATTCTTGAGAATATACTGTAATTATCAGTAATTGGATCACGACTACTTCTAACTGAATTCACTTACAATAATACACCCTCATCTACTACTGGAGTCTCTCTATTTTACACAAATAAAGGCTATTATTCCAAGATGCAATTGAAGGTATTATGTGATGCCTGAGCTATGAAGGCAGATACATTTATAGCGGACTTGAAGCTAGTATATAAGGAATTAAAAAGGACAATCAAGAATGCTCAGTACTACTACCAGATACTGGCAGACAAACAACATACCCCAGCACCCAAAATTGAAGTGGGAGATCACATATTCATACTTGCAAAATTTGTTAATTCTACCCAACCCTCCAAAAAGCTGTCTGAGAGGTACTTAGGCCCCTTTGAGATATTAGACAGACTAGGTACTCACTCATACCTAATCAAACTTCCTAACCATCTTCGCACAATCCATTCAGTCTTCTATATTTCACAGATCAAACTAGCCTCCTATAGCGACATTCCAAACTATGTCAATCCCTTCTCCACAACCTCAAATTTGAAATAGCCCAAATATTGGACTCCAAGCTTGATTAGTATGGGAAGGATCCATTGCTTTACTATGTTTAATGGTCTAGCTACGAAAGCACTCCAGATAAATACCAATAGATTCTAGCCACTGACCTTGATAATGTGGCTAAGTTGCTATCTAAATTCCACTCCCTTTACCTGGACAAGCCTGGTATAAGAAAGCTAAACTTCAAACTGGAATAAAGCTAATTGCTCTTTGTTCAGCGATTAACAAAGAGAACTTAATAGAGTTCCCATTGGATTCTTTATACTACTTATACAACTACTACATGGTCTGTGCACTATCTTCCCACACCTATCATGTGACCAATCATGTGACTTCCTGTTGTGTGACATGATACTTTTCCACACTCCCTTCTATATAGTAAGTCTAAGATAAAAGAAAAATAAAAGAAAATAAAAGAAATATAAATAATGACTTAGCTGTTTTGCCAAGTCATGACACCTGGCTCACTCTTACAAACCCAAGATGCCACTCCTGAGTTACCACTACCCAATCAAAGTCAAGAGAATGTTCATAAAGTCCTTCTCAAATGTACTTAGGACCACAAGGGTATAACCATAGGAAGAGGCACTATCACACCCATGACATGTTGACACTGTATGCATACATGTGCAATTACTCAGTACAACCTAGCTTCCATCATTAGGTCATTATCAAATTCCTTCCAAATTTCCCTGGGGTATTTTAGTAGCACTATTAGTTCTAGTCACCTTAGTTTTGTTCTCCCTTAGGTAGACTCTATCTCTTCCTAATCTTATTCTATTTTTTCCTTGAATCTATTCTCTCAGTTGCCAAAGGAGCAAGTGTAGAGGTTAGCATCACTAACTATGAAGCTAAGCCCCCAAGTGGACATCCTAGAGAGTCGATCCTGATATCCTCTTTGATTGTCTCTAAAATTCTTCTTCTTCTTCTACCTTTCCATTGCTTCCAATTTTGTTCTAACCTTCTCCAGTATTCTTTATCATACCTCTTGTTTGACTACCCAAATAATTTCTTTGCCATAAATCTTTCTGGCAATTCTCCTCTCCTAAATGTTCTTTCTTCTCTTTCTTGTCAATTTACTTTCTCTATGTTCTGCTGATATTCCCTCTCATATTCTTCTATTGTCTCTTTGGCATTTTCTAAGTTTTCTCTTCCTTCCCAAGTGTCAGATTCTGTCATGAATCCCTTCTAGTGTACTAAGTATTTGTTCTTGCCCCTTATTCATCACTTGTTTAAGATCCTTTTCACTTCCCATTCTTCTTCTCTCTCAATTCTTACTGGAGCTGGTTGCTCCTTCCTTTACCCTACATAGCATTGTATTCTACTAACATTAACCACTGGATATATTTTTACTATACTTGGCAATTCCAGTTTTACTGCATTCAATGATACTATCTTCTTTATCTTATAAGAGCCAACAAATCTTTCTATCAATTTCTCTGTTCTCTTTCTAACCATCTAATACTTCAGATCCTTTGTTAAGACTCTAGATCTTACAGTTGAATATGTGTTTTAACTTAAAGCTTATATCTAACACTTAATATCTTTATGCTCCTCGTTAGAGGGTCTAGTTAAGGTTTTCAGTGAATATCACAAATGGCCACTTACTGATTTGTGATTGGTGATTTGAGTATTCAAAAGGCTCAAAAAAGCAAAGTTAGACAAGCAGCAAAAGATGTTGTTAAGTCTGAGGTCTAATCCTCAGACTATGAGTCCTTATATATACAATTGTGATGGTCTGTGCACTAGTATAGATCATCACCTGATTACTACCTATTGTTCTACATATAGTAGTGCCTTTGTACTGGAATAATGATAACCTAACCATATGGAGGCTGTCCTTTGTTCTAAGAAAAGGACAGATGACTATCTATGGGTAATTAATGAAGTCTATGTGCAAACATTGAGGCCTTCATATCTCCACTAATATT
>Ga0153958_1000168_pt1 | contig 14679 bp, 21 predicted proteins | sample TSFL042MetaG_FD_104719 | JGI IMG/M metagenome (GOLD analysis project Ga0153958, IMG submission 104719) | Attine ant fungus gardens microbial communities from Florida, USA - TSFL042 MetaG | ecosystem: Host-associated > Fungi > Mycelium > Unclassified | place: USA: Florida, Wekiwa Springs... | reverse complement strand
GGGTGGAAGCTGACGCTTCTTTGCTGGTGGAGGATCTGGAGCAGATGGGAGTGGCCGTTTACTTCCGTTGGCTATCTGTTTCGTGCTAATTTCTGTCCGCTCGCCAGCTGGTTGTATCCCTAAAAGGGCATCTTGAATATCCTTCATACGTTGTGACAGAGCGTTGCTGGGCTTTGGCTTCTGAGGTTCGGTGGTGGGCGGGGTGGCAGGCCATGAAATACGATCGTCGGCGGTCTGCACGCTGGTTTGAGACCAATCACGTTTAATTGTTCGCAAACCGGAAAGCGCTGATTGTCCTCCAACAGACATAGTGAGCGTGATGTGGTGAACCGACGTCAAACGGTCAAGGAAAGAAATGCAAAAAGAGCTAGAAGTTGACCAGTGTGTTGTCAGACTATCCCAAATAAAATCAAGATGTTTGGAAAACCAACCGTTGCACCTAGGCCTGCTGTGGTTGCGCGACAACTGTGCAGACGCGCGCGTCGAGTCGGATCACGGATCACAGGGACGCGTTACTTACGTAAGATATTCAAAGCGATTTATTGACTTTGGTCAACGTTGGAAACGATGGATTCAAAGAAATGTTTTGTCTTGTCAAACAAAGCCTGGGGCCAGCCAGTGGTACATTCACGCATACTAATACAAGGGTCGACTAAGAAAGCCATTGGTTGAAAGAATAAGTATAGGGCAGAATGTAAACCATGTAGACTCCCAAAAGAATGAAGCCCACACTTCTCAACTGCCCATCTCCAAGCTGATTAGACGTAGAGATGACCATTCGTCTAGGCCGTTCAACAGAACCGGAACAGAGTAGAAACAACATATTGCTGTCCGGGCAGAATGAGGCCATCTGAATCTTGATGGAAAAAAAGGAAAAATTCGCCTTTTGTATTCAGCTCGACATGCCTTGCCAAACATTGACAAACACATTGTCATTATAACTTACTTAGTATACCCGTTGGTATATTCGCGCTGAATGTTGACCTTCCTCCCCCTGAAATGACCAACTTGAAGACGGCAATTGAATGCCTGAAGAGCTCAAAAGTAAAGGAACGGCAAGAAGGGATATCTTCCCTCAAAGAGGTGTTCGCACGCGATGACGCTGTCCTCAAGATTACTAGTAAAGATGGACGCGCCTGGTTGGTCGTGTTCCAAGCCCTGTTTACAGCAGTCGCCAATGAGAAGGCAGAATGCGAAAAGAAAGTCGCGTCAGGAAAGGGCGCGACCGCAGGTGCTGCTGCCTTGCGCAGACTTCACGATGCCACCCAAACTCTTCGTTGGCTGGTGGAGAGATGCATCGGCGGGATCACTGGCAAAACCCTTACTCCCCTCCTGGCGCACCTCTTACAAATGATGGTTCACCGTGGTCAACTATACACCCCAGTTGTTCTTGACTATGTCAAAACTATCAAGATACTTCTCCATTGGACGCCACACATGGCCTATATCAACGCAGCCACTTGGATCAGCATTGCTGAACTGGCCTTCAACATCATCTTGGATGATCCAATTAGGACAAAGTTCGAAGATGATGTCGAAGGGAGCAATGATCAGAGTATGCAGGTCGATGATCCCGCCATGTATCAAGATGACTCTGACGAGAATGAGGACCAAGAGGCCCGTACCGCGACGCAAAAGCGCAAGAGGAAGGAAAGAGAACACAGTACCACGCCCGCTCCTGGTGGCTCGCGTCCTATAAAGTCATTCAGGGCATCGGCACAGCAATCCATTTCTCCAGAACAAGTCGAGTGTGCCTCCTTACTTGCCCTCCTGTTTCGCTCTCCCACAGCTCCGTTCCTCTTAGAGGACATGCCGAACCTACCTTCTGCTATCCTGATCCGCATGCGGCGATTCTTGGAACGCTATTCCAGTGACATATCCCTTCACCATGACTACCTTCTTGCATTGCAGCCTGTTTTGTCTCATCTCTGCCTGAATCGGATTAGTGACGTAGAAAAATTTGCTCGGTCATCCTGGAACCAGCTGGTCGGACTATGGGGTACCAAGAACAAGAGCACGAAGGAAAGTCTTGTTGGCATTTTGAGAACACTTTTTCCGTTCTTGACAGCTGCACAAGACGGGCCATCTTTCGCTTGGGCAGATGGGGTGTACAAACTCTGGATGCTCCTGAGTAGCGAGGCCGACAATCGCTGGGGTCTTGATAGTCTCTCTCTCGACTCCTTGAGGCTCGAGGTACTTTCTTCTGATCTTGAGGAGGGAGAACGTGGGGCGTTTGTCGCTCATACATTCAAGGCTGGATGGCACTTTGATTCTTCTCAAGCCCTTGCGTGGGCTTTGATGGTGCTCCAGGCTGACTGTGCAGAAAAAGTGAGCCCTGTCATCCGCTGGCTTTTCACAAGCTGACTATTATACTGCAGCTCTTCGATCATTCTGAGTCGACACATATCGGTACACCAGAAGGTGAAGGCTGCCTAGGAAAGCGTGTCAAACGTGAAGACCCTATAGTATCACTTCTTCATTCCATACAGTCGACAAACTCTCCTAGCGTTCGGATTTATCATCTCCAAGTCCTCCTCTTTTTCATTGATCGTCACTGGTCGTGTTTGCATGTCGCACTCCAACAAGAAGTAATGAGCACTTTGCTACAATTCGTCTCCGTTGATGATCCCATCATTCAATCCTGGACTTTCCTATGCTTCGCTGCGATCGCACAGTCAGATGGTATTCATAGTTTACGCACATCTCAGTCGGAATCGGCCACCGCACTCGGCACGGCAGTTCGGAACTCCACTGTCTGGGATCCTGTATGGACACATGCAATGCGAAGGGCCAATGCACCAGTAGTTTGCCGGGCAGCATGTCACACTGCACTCACACTTCTTCGCCACTACAAGCTCTTGCTAACTTCGCAACGAGTTCTCGTCGAAATTGAGACATTGGCAAAGGATCTGGATTTGCAGGGTCCTGCATATCCATACGATTCTGTTTGTATGTTCCTAGCACATTGCTTGCATGTTGCCAACCAAGATGTGAGGTTGTATCGAATGCAGCTGGAGGAGAAGGTCCTCAGCTGGCTTCTTGATAATTGGAGAATTGGTGCGGGGCAGGCGGTGAAGGACACTAATGGGAAATCTCGGATGCCCCTTCACACTATCGGCGACATTCTCGGGTTGCTAGAGAGTATATGTGGAACTTCGAAGCGGAGCGATCTTCTATGCCGCATGCTTCTCCCCGACTGTATAACTGTCGAGCTGATGGAGGAAGAACGGAAGACCAAGGTCATCCGCGACTTTCTGCTTGATGCTAGACTTCCTTCATTCCGTACGGGCGCTGTATCTGCGGTCTCTGACGAAAGCCACCACAATGGTGTTAACTGTGTTTCAGTCATCGATTCCGAGCTTGTTCAGCCTCGAGGGCGCGAACGTCGAATATCCTCGTCTCTACTCAAAGCAATGGAATCCCTGAGCGTCGAGTGGGACACTCTTAAGGAAACAAACGCCCATCCTACTGCTGAAAAGCTTAGGCAGTCACTTGATGCCGTTGTGATTGCCTTCGCATTTGAGAGTCTCCTTGTATGGAACGGAGTGCGGTCTAATCGACGCGTTTTGCAATCTGCTGGTCGAGTACTGACCCTTATTGCTCCATTCCTGTCGAATTCACGCTGGACACCTGACGAACGCGTGCTCATGTTCCATGCCCTGGAACCACTGATAATGAACGGAGAGGAGGGCAGTACGGACGATGGATGGGAGGCCATGCTTGGCCCAGACCTCGACTCTGGCATTCGATCGCATACTCTCAAGGTCCTGAGACAGAATCTCTCAAAGAGTCATCAGTCTCATGCAGTTAGACGGATATTTCAGCGGGTCTTTTGGGCAAATACAGACGTAGGTTCCTATTGCGAACACCCCGCAGTTCAATATATTCACAAGCTTTCAGGTACAGGATGCTTTCTCCTCCATCTCTAAAGTTCTTCGGCAACTTCTTCGCAAAATGACGGACCAAGCTCCCACTGGGGCACAAGATAGTCATGCTTCGTATGCGGATGGGTTTGACACTAACCAGACAACTCGTGCAGGACCACCGATGGATGAGCATACCCCACCTGATAACATCACTTCTGCGGATCAGTACCTTGCTGACTTTTCCATCACGTTCCTTGCGGCGACTCCCGTCCTTCAGTCTTCATCTACGGAAGCCGTGCGCGATACGGAATTGATAAAGCTCATAGTTGATTGTCCTGAGGAAAAGCTCCTTCTGATAGGCAATGCTGTCCTAGGATCGGTCCGACGACGGATTTTGAGTCTTAATATGAACGTCCTCGAAAAGATTATTGATAAATTCGGGGATATCCTTACCTGGTATTCTCATTCTCAACATGCTCCTCTGCAAATCCTTGCTGTTAACTTACTGGACTCCACTTCGCATATTTGGCTGCAAAAGTCAATCATGGATACAGAAATCGGAGACAAAATGCGCCAGTTATGCGGTTGGCTTGCTCGCAACATGATGAAGAAGAAGTTTGTTTCGTGGAAAGTGCGCGACTTTGTGTCCCAATTTCTCGCTAGGTACATCGCTCAAGAACCTTCTGAGTCTTTTTGGCCAAAGGAACACACCGACAAGCCCGTGGATCCACCGTCTATCATGATCCCCATGCTAAACATGGATGAAGATATTCGTGTGCGCTTTCGGGCATCTGTCGTCAATGCTCGTCTCTTTACACTAGCTCGGTTTGCCCACTGGAACCCCCTTGATATGTACAATACTATTAAAGAGGGGTTGACAAAGGATCTTTCGAAGTAAGTCTCAATGTATAACTTCTTTCAGTCTGCTGACAGTCAGGACAGTTACGAACAAATGCTCACCCGTACTTTGTGCCTTGGCAATATCATGGTTGTGAGTTCGGCTGTGAGACGTGGACCCTACTGGCACTTGATAGAAGCGGCCTTCCATAGTCCACTGTACACACGCCACATCCAGGCGACTTTGATGGGCGTTTCTGAGAGACTCGGACTCCCTAGATTGTCAGAGCTCTTCGAAGCTTACGCTTCGCAAATTGCATACTCTATTCGGCAATCTTTTCAGGACGTCCTTCGTCTGTCTCCCCAGCTCCTTGGTTATCAGAATCGAAAGGAATGTGCAGAAGCAACCTTCCGCCTTTTCACACCGACCAATGTCATAGCAGGTGGCGGAAGTTCAGAAGCGATAGCTCATGGTCATCGTCTATTCTTGAACCACTGCGCCGCCAACCAGAAGACAGTTGCCGATGGCTTGCAGGAATCCCTGGGGGATCTCATTGGATTTCAACTTGTATTTTGGTTGGACGGAGGACGTGTCAGTTGTAAAACGCCACCGAAGCAACTGGAAAAGATGTTGAGCGACAAGGGTGTTGACCTTGGCCCAGAGCTGGATTTCAACAGCTGTGTACAACAAAATGCAGCGAGCATAGCTGCGGCCGTGATTCTGTCCCTAGGTGACCAGGACTTCTCCGTCAACGGTGCCATCATGCAAGCAATCACGTTGCACGATTCGAATCACTCTGCTCAGGTTTTCAAGGCTCTTTCAAAGTACAGAACCTTGAACGACTTCAGCTCTCACAGTCCAAATCTTCCTGCATTTAGCTCATCTACCGTTCTACACGCCCTCCACTGGTGTATCTCTCTTGCAGTCCACGATCACGTCAAAGCTATATCCTATCATGTCCTCCATCAGCTTTTCTCCGAAGTTCAGACATCACCAATAGTCAACGAACAGATGCGCTTGCTGAATGGCATTTCTCTTCTGGTAGCAGTCCGCCACGAAGACTTCTCAGATCCTACATTGCTGCATACCCTGATCCATGAAGCGACATCTCTTCTTGCTCAAGCAGACCTCGTGCACGCTGCTCGCTCTTTTCTCGAATGGGGATTTACTATGTATCAATTGACAGCCCAAGTGGACCCAAGGTTTCCTGATGTACTCATCCGGGTGTGCGCTCAGGCTCATGATTATTCACTGGCCATTGATGACACTCAAATCGCGGGCATGGGCACGGAGCTGTTACAGTGGATCGACAAACAAGCTCTTGAACTTTGCCGAAGCCCAAAAATCAGGTCGCAAGTCATGAAAGCCTTGTCAGCATGGCCACATCAGCCCTCATCTGAGCTGTTGTCCGTGTACGATGACATCACCGCGGATGATCTTTCGAAAATATTGAGCGACTATCGCATTACGTCCAACAAGTTTCGCCTTGTCAAACGACTCCGTGACTTGGCAGAGCATCAAGTGTACAGTCGAGCCCAGTTTGCTATGATAGACTTCTGGCGCCTCAAAGATTTCATTCCTACCAGGGACCAGCTTCAGCCCGACGATGTCGATGCATTTGCCGCCTTGCTGATGGCAAACAACGGAGATATATACAGCTTCGGAAGTGAGCAGCTCCTTCCGCAGACGTTGCGGGGACGACATCGGCGCAATGCGAAACGGCAGCAGGCGCCTCAGATGGAACATTCACCTCAGCGAGCAATTATTCAGACACTGCTCGCTATGGTAGATGGAAACTCATCGCAAGAAGTGAGCCTCGCTTACTGTACCCTTCGATCCGTTGTATCAGCGTCTCCATCGGATACTCTTCTCCTCCAATCTTGGCCCGTCGAGTCAAGAGCTCCTTTGGAGTATCTCCAACAATATCCAGTCAAAGTGAAGACACGGCATGTTCGCAGCATTGATGAACTACAGGCGACGGCAGAATGTCGTCTGGAATCCGAATTCCATAAATGGATCAGTGACCTGACTATCTTGCTGAGCGACGTCCTTAGTGGCGTAGACCCATTTTATGCACAATTCTCAACGATCTTGGAACGCGACGTTGCTTTCGCCAACGAAATGCTGCCGGTTTTGGTCCACACGCTGTTACAGAACGAACTTGATCGGTCAGCGCCAACGAACGTGTCCTCGAAATCACGACTGTCGGAATACTTCAGCGCAATACTCGTCAGGGATGATGTTCATCTGTCTTGTTTAAGGTCTATTGTTGACGTCGTGCTCCACCTTCGTAACTTTCGCCCCAACGGCTCGACTGATTCCCTGGCACACGATAAGTGGCTTGATATCGAATACCTTCTCCTTGCGAGAAGTGCAGTGACGTGTGGCGCATATACGACGGCTCTTCTATTCCTGGAGCTGGCAGCGGAGTACCAGTCTTTAGATATGGACAATGCAGAATGCACAGAACATCTCCTTTTCGAAATCTACAGCCACATCGATGAGCCAGATGGATTTTACGGGATCAAGTCATCTGATTTACGACATTTCCTTATCAAAAGGTTCCATCATGAAAAGCAGTGGGAGAAAGCTTTTCATTTTCACGGTGCTGCCCTCGAGGCTGGAAGTCCTGAGACAGCTGATGCGGACGGCCTCCTCAGCTCTTTCCATGCCTTCGGGTTCAACCAACTTGCTCTTGGAACCCTCAGGACATCTCAAATTGGCTTCGATTCAAGGAACTCCTCGTCAGCCATGTGCTATCAGCTAGGTTGGCGAACAGAAACCTGGGACTTGCCTGACAATGCAGGAGATAGTCTTGGAGCCACCCTTTATCAGGCACTACGCGCAGTGTACAGAGAGCGAGACTCACGGGCAGTCAACACCATCGTTCGCAACTCGCTTTATGACGAGATGGTCCACCTACGGCAACTGGGCACTGAGAACATATCAGGTATCCGCGAGGTCGCCCGAAACATCATGTGCCTTAGTCAGATTGCGCATTGGAGAAGTCCTGCTATACAGCAGCAGCTGTCACGGAAGTCAGAAGATATCCGAGGCGTGCCTAACCTCACGGAAATTAATCCTGACTTCCAGTGAGTTCTCATGATGAATTTGATAGAACTTTCATTGATTTTTCTCGTATGCGACAGATTTACCGATTTGGAACAGATCCTTGCAACGAGGATCTCATTAGTTCGGTCGGTTAGGCAGAAGGAGGAACGAGAGCAAATTGGCAGCTTTGCTACACCGTTTGTCCGGGGGCTTTTAGACCTTGAGAAGAGCTGCCTCGTCCGCTTGTCCATCGCCGCTCGGAAGTCGAATCAACTACAAGTAGCATTGAACTCCATTGTAAAAGCTCAGAGGCTCGAGCGCAATGCCAGCCTCGAGATTGCCCGCGAATTCGCCAATGTTCTGTGGCTCCAGAAAGAGCAAAAATTGGCGGTACAATACCTCAAGGACTTGGTAAATCGTGAGAAATCAGGTGAAGATGGTGCAATAGAAAAGGCCTTATCGTTGGCTCGATTGGTACGCATCTTCTCTTTCAGTGGTAGTGCAGGCCGCTCACATCTATGACAGGGGGGTTGGATCTCCGAGGCGTGTCTAGAAAAACCGACTGATATTAAAAGGAAGTTCTTTGACCCTGCTGTCGAGCTAGCAATTGCAGCCGAGAAACGGGCTGATGTTCGCGAGCACGCATGTGCCACTGTTTTCCGAAAGTGCGCACTTTTTGCAGACCAACAATATCACTCCATTCTTAAGTCATCGGACGCCATGCGCTGGATGATCTACAAAGAGCGCAAGAGACAGGAGATCAGGCAGAGAGAAAGTCAGCTGCAGAAAACGCAGCAAGGGACGGCCGAGTACTCGATATTAGTGGAAGAACAGAAGAAGGCAAAGATTATTTACGCCGAAGATTCGAAAGCCTACCAGCGCCACACAGGGGCGCGAGATGCATTCCTTGAACTGGCCCTTGACATGTACTCTCGCTGTCTGGCCTCCTCAGATCGTTTTGATGACGATGGTCCCATTCGCTTCTCATCCCTTTGGTTCGCTAATTTCGATGATGATGGCATCCAGGACAAGCTCCAGGAAGCTCTTGATCGCGTCCCTTCCCGGAAGTTTGTCTTCCTCTCCCATCAGCTATCGGCTCGTATGTCAAGATCCTCGGCAGAGATCCCCATGAATCAGCAGAATCTCCAGGGACTAGTCCTACGCATGTGCCAAGAGCACCCTTTCCACATCCTGTACCAAGTATTCTGCTTACGTCCAGAGCAATCATCGCAATCCTCGGGTACACGAAGGTCTTCTCCACGACTCGAGCTCATATCGTCCCAGACGGATCGTGAAGGAGCTGCGAACACTATATTTGAGAGGCTCTTCAGTGACCCCGCTCGCGCACCGAGGATCAAGGCAATCGAGCACGTCTGCAATGCTTCCCTGCAATGGGCAAAGTATCCCATCAAGGATCGCTCCATGAAAAAAATTGAAGGCGCGCTGCGCATCCCTGACAGTTTGCTCATTCGGAAGCTGCACGATGTTCAGGTTCCGGTCATCACTTGTCATACCCCGATTGACCCCACCCTCAAATACAATGACTGCGTCTGGATCAGTCACTACGATACAGCATTCACTCCGGCAGGTGGTGTTAATATGCCAAAGATCAGCGTCTGCTATGGAAGCAATGGGGAGAAATTCAAGCAGCTCGTACGTTATGGCCAATCCATGAAATTCACACATGTTCTGACATGAGGGATCTCTGCAGTTCAAAGGCGAAGGTAACGATGATCTGCGGCAGGATGCAGTCATGGAACAAGTTTTCAGCCTGTGCAACGTGGTGCTGCGTAACGACAAAGAGACTCGGAGGAGAAATCTCAAAGTTCGTGATTACAAAGTTCTACCTCTCGCTACGCAAGCTGGAGTCCTCGAGTTCGTCGGCAACACCATCACCCTTCAAAGCTGGCTGCAAGATGCGCATAACAGGTGATTCCTACCTCCGGACGTTTGCATCAACACTCACATGAGTACTTGGCAGATACCGCCCTGACGACCTTGACCACCGACAGATTGTAATGACGTTGAAGCAAGCGCGGGCAAATTGTGGTGGGAAGACTGAAGCCATGGTCTCGACCTTTCAGAAAATATGCCAGCAGTCCCAACCCGTGATGAGGCATTATTTCACAGAAAAGCACAAGACGCCTATTGCCTGGTTCGCGATGCGTCTCAACTACACTCGCAGTGTCGCCACTACCTCCATCGTGGGGCACATCCTCGGCCTCGGGGATCGCCATGTATCCAACATATTGATCGATAGCATGACGGGGGAGGTGGTTCATATCGATTTAGGAATCGCTTTCGATCAGGTATGTTCAGTGTTCATGGTTATCCGGACGATGCGTTTATCGATGTACAGGGTAAATTATTGCACATCCCAGAAAGAGTGCCTTTCCGCATGACTCGAGACATGGTTGATGGGATGGGAAAATGCGGGACGCAAGGCGTATTCCAGCGCTGCGCGGAAGAAACCCTCCGCGTCCTGCGCGACAGGTCGGACGTCATCCTCACTGTACTCGAGGTATTCAAGCACGACCCGTTGCACTCCTGGTACGTCCGCCGTTCACGTTTGCTTCCGTTGACTGACTGACCCCACCACAAGGACCGCGAGCGAGCTCAAAATCAAGAAAGTCCAGGATAACACCGCCGAGCCCAATCGAGTAGCCAGGGATACGTCCCGCTTTGGATTCATTGCACTCGACCTGGCGAGCGGGTCCGCTGATGAAGCTGCGGACCGTGCGTTGGCGGGCGTCGCGCGCAAGCTCGACAAGGCCCTGAGCGTGGAGTACACGGTCAACGAACTCATTGCGGAGGCGACGGACGTGGTGAATCTGGCGACGATTTATCACGGTAGGTGGATTTGGTTCATTCTTGTGTGGGTCGGCTGGCTGACTTGGCTGGGTAGGATGGAGTCCTGACTTTTAGATATCGTTTTACTATATTGTTACTACTCACTCGCTGTCCGGCGGACTGCAATCAATCTCGGGCGCTAAACATACTGTATCCATAGGCATTTATAGACAGCATGAATCGGTTTACGTTTACTGAGCACTCCACACTGACAACGATAAATTGACATGAGATTATACATCATATCTGGGGCACAACAAGAAAAGATCGAGACAAAAGATACTGCGACGTGCGAACGAGTGAACGATAGGACAGAAAGGTCCCGCCGCCATTTAGTAGGCAGAGAAGGTCCAATCGTCGCCAACGCCATCACGGAGGGGGAAACCGCAGAAAAGTCGAGGAAAGAACTAGAGCAAAAAGATAAGTTTCTGAGCACTCTTCTGTGCGCGTTTTTGTCTATAGTATATAGTGGGTGGACGATTGGCTGGTGGATACGACATGATGGTTGTATGATGATAGGGCCAGAAAGGATAGATGCAGGTATTACAAACTCGATATACGGTTTGGTATCAGCGGAGGAAGATGAGATGTAGATGCAAGAAGGGTAGATAGTCGGCATGAGACATAGCATAGGGTTCAGGACGAGACAACACTTGTAGTATCATGATAATACCTCCGCTCTATGAGCTACAAAACAACTAGACGGCGGAGAAATGTATGGATCACTTGTTTTTCGCAATCTCTCTCGCAGCTTTGATGAGCGGGGAGAGAGTGCGTAGCGGTTCACAGAGTTTGAAGAACGGATGCTGGAAAAAGGAATACATGAGCTCGAGTTGTCCGGAGGCACTACTCTTCAAGAGCGCGAGAAGGGGATAATATTGGAGGTTCGGAGCCACTCACCAGTAATAACTCACTCGCCGTAGGCCGCTTCTCCGCGTCAACCTCGAGCGTCTTCGCGAGATAATCACTAAATACAGCAGAGAGCGCCTCGGGATTTGCAATCGTGGGAGTCCCATTAGTCGCGATGAGATAGAGCGCTTTGAGAGGGTTTTGGTTGAGATAAGGGGGTTCGCCTTCGATCATTTCTTCAAGGGACTCGGTAACGAAGCAAAAGGTAAAGAAGGCAAGAGAAACACATACCAATAGCCATAATCCCCAAGCTCCAAATATCTACTTTGGGCCCGTATTCTTTCCTCGTCACCACCTCGGGTGCCATCCAATACGGGGTGCCCACCATTGTCGTACGCTTCGAGTTCGAGTCCGATATTTGAGCACAGAACCCAAAATCAGCTAGATGGGCATGCGTTAAAAACAAAATACGAGAAGTCAGAGCATGTCCTACTCACTTAGTTTGATGTCACCCCCAAGGCTCAACAAGACATTGTCGCTCTTGATATCCCGATGAATGACGCCATGACGATGAAGATGTTCCAGTCCCTGGCATGTCTCCCGGCTCACGGCCGCAATCTGACCTTCTGTCATCAAGTTAGCCGTGACCACATCCGTCAGACTCCCCCCCTCCATGTACTCCATCACGACCCAAAGATCGTTCTTGTGTAAGAAGGAGTCTATATAGTTCACGATGTTAGGGTGCCGGGAGGACCGCATGACCAGGATCTCATTGATGATGAGGTCTTTCTTGGGTTGTTTGTCGAGGTCCATCTGCTTGATAGCCACAGACACGTTCGTACCTACTTGGTATGCTGTATAAACACCACCAGAGGCCCTGAATGCATGGGTCAGCAACGACAGGGAATGTACGCGCGCGATATTCACCCCTGCCCGATCTTTACCAGATTACGGTACAACTTCGTCGGGTCCGCATCCGTGCATATCTGCTGGAGCCGTTTGATAATATCGTCCTCCTTGTCTGCACCCTTCTTCTCTCGTCGTCGGGGGGTTGCCACGCCTGCCTGCTTTGCAAGGTTTGGGTTCTGCGGAAGGGTCGGTGCAGGCTTGGGTTGATCACGATCTTTTTCGCGGTCTCTGTCTCGCTCGCGATCACGTTCGCGTTCACGATCACGATCACGGTCACGGTCACGGTCACGTTCGCGTTCACGGTCTCTTTGGCCCTTGATACTGAGATCAGTCTGGCTTGCACCAATACTCGGCGACCGCAACCTCGCAGCTGTGGACACCATAGTATTGGAGCGTCCTAGTTCCTGGGATTTGGACGGCTTAGGTTGGGCACGCTGAGAAGTACTGCGGTCGAGTGCAGCAGCGGGCAGAGCTGGGGCAGCGCGGATCGGGGTGGTGGCAGGAGACGGGGTATACGATGAGGGAGATGGAGTTGTTGACTTCTTAGGTGGCGGAGGGGCTAGACGCTGGAAAGGGGTTAGATAAGGGGAATATAAAAGTAGCTAGCACACACGGTTTCGTTGGCGCCCGTAGTTTGCTCCACGCCTAGTGCACCCATCTTGTCCCAGACGTCGCCCCTTCCTTCTTGATAGAATTTAACAATCTCCATAACTGCCTGCGGATTCTTCTCCTGCTCGCTCCTGCTGATACCAGACTCTTGAAGTAACTGTTGCCATTCCTTTGGGAGGCCGGTAAACTCGCCTGTAGATGAATTAAAGCCAACGTGGGTGAGATGAACAGGATCATAGGGAGTGCTGATCTCTGGGCGCTTTGAGGATCCAAGAAAGTCAAACACGGTACGGCTGAACATGTTGCCCTTTTTGAGCTTGGCGGTGGTGGCACTGCGTGAGCGAGTGCCTGTATTGGCATTGGATGCGAGGATTGGATCGGGAGTGAAATCGATGGGGTCAGATGTGTACTGAGCGTCTGTGATGGGGACAGAGAGACGGCGGGTGGCGATGGGAGTGTTGGGTTGGAAGATATCATTGAGAGTGGCGGTGTTCGCACGACTGGGACGGGGAGGAGGAGAGGCTGCATTCATGGTTGGAGATTGGATGGTAGGGGTGACTGGGGTGGCAGCGAAGGGATCAGAGGAAGGGGGGTTGGAAAGGCTGTGTTTCCTGGTGCGTGGAGGTTTCTGGAGACTATTGCGGACACGAGGAGAGGAAGGGTCGTTTGGAGTTTTGCTTCTTACTGGTGGAGGTGGTGCAGAGCGGGAAGGGGTGAGAGATGGAGGAGGGTTCGAGTAAGGGTCTTTGTAAGTGTAAGAAGCGGCTTGATGGGCGGCAGCAGCAGTGACGGCGGCGTCAGCGAGGAGATCGGAGTACTCCTGTACACTCTCCCTGGATGGTCTGTGGTACTCAATGGTGATTTTGCTTTGGCGGCGAGAAAAGTGCTGCGGATTGCTCGAGGGCGTGTGTCGATGATGGGTCATGCTGGTAACCGTTGCTGCTTTGATGGTTAGATGGTTGCAAGGGTGCCAGCTGGCAGACGTGAGTATACTACGACAGTGAAAAAGGCACAAAGTCGGTTGAGCTCGACGATGCGCTCGACGACCACTGAATTATGCCTTGGTCAGTCAGTTGGGCCCGGTTGATGCGAGGCTCTTCTGTGTCTAGCACACCGCCAGCAAGTCCCTTTGATGACTCAGCACTACATTCCCACGCCTACTCGCCCCTTCTACTCTGCCAACCGCCGGCTTCCGCGGCAGAGTACTCTTATTAATACTACCGAGCCGGACGGGCGCTTACGGAACTTTGATTTCATAAAGGCAACTTCAGCCTGAGTGGAGGGCGGGGAAGGATGATTTCTGGTGCGAGCCCCTATCAACGTGTCCAAGTTGCAATGGACACGTCGATAGGGGCTCGCGCTAGAAATCACTCCCGTCTTTCCTCATAATCTGCACCTACAAGCCGCCCGTACCCATCTTTCCTCATAACCTGCACCTACAAGCCGCCCGTACTCATCACACGATGGAACCAGGCGGAAACGAGTCGGCGGAAGAAAAGCAGAAAGCGGAAGGGAATGAGGAACAGGTGCTTCGTGGGGGCGACGAGACCCATCCCCCGCTATTGCGCAAGAAGAAGAGCTCATACGACTTGCGCGATATTTTCCACCATCAAGAGGCGGAGGCCAGCCAAAGCAACTCGCCACCGCTCGCGAGCAAACCCTCTCCACCCCCACCAGACGTGAGCAAGGCCTCCGAGTCTACCCATT
>Ga0153958_1000167_pt1 | contig 14680 bp, 12 predicted proteins | sample TSFL042MetaG_FD_104719 | JGI IMG/M metagenome (GOLD analysis project Ga0153958, IMG submission 104719) | Attine ant fungus gardens microbial communities from Florida, USA - TSFL042 MetaG | ecosystem: Host-associated > Fungi > Mycelium > Unclassified | place: USA: Florida, Wekiwa Springs... | reverse complement strand
TATGGACTCTGTGTCTGAAGAAGATAGAATGCACTATGCTTATCCTGCAGAGTTTCTTCAACAACTCAATGCTGGTGGATTGCCTCCTGCTTTGCTTTGTCTCAAGGTTGGCTCTCCAGTTATCTTATTAAGGAACTTGGATCCAGGAGAAGGACTTTGTAATAGGATAAGAATGGTGGTGTTGAATGTGAGAAGAAAGGTGCTCCAGTGCAGGATTATCAGCAAGGACAGAAGATTTAAAGACAAGGTGGTGTTGATTCCAAGAATTAGGTTGTTACCTAATGCAGAGACATTGCCTGTGCCACTCAAGAGACTTCAATTCCCAGTCAGGCTGGCCTTTGCTATGACTATCAACAAGTCTCAAGGACAGTCAGTAGAGCATGTAGGAATTAATTTGCAGACATCAGTATTCTCCCATGGACAACTTTATGTGGCCTTTTCAAGATGTACTTCACCTCTGAACATCTCAGTACTTCTTCCAGAGTAGAGTCAAGAGAGTAGAAGAACACTTAATGTAGTATATAAAGAAGTATTCAATAGCATTAGATTATAGATTGTATATGTATGTGACCATGGACTTGAGATTGATTTTTCTTATGATTTGAGAGATAAAGAAATAAGTTAGAAAGAAAATCCTCATAGACTGTTGGAGGAAGGGAGCATAGTGACCTTTCAGACAACACTATCTGCTATTCCACAGACTGTTGTAGAAAGGAAGCATAGCAGACTGACTTTAACACAAACTTCACAAGCCAGACCAGAGGCCTAGATGAAAATCTTGTCTAGTATGTATGTTGCACCAAATGTGGGATGATGGATGACACATATATGTACCTAATCATTCCCACACTCTTTCTTTTCACTCAAAAACCTCTACAAAATTCAAATAAATTGGGATAAATTGGAATAAATTGGAACAGGTAGTAAGCAAAGCAAGCTGACTGTGGCCTTACTGTTGTAGGAAGGGAGCAGAGTGACCTGACTAACAACAGTGCAAACTATCAGTGTAAGAAGGGAGCAGAGTGACCTGACTTACAACAGTGCAAATTACCAGTGAAGGAAGGGAGCATAGCAACCTGATCAACGACACTATCTACAGCTGCACAGACCGTTGTTGGAAGGGAGCAAAGTGACCTGATAGACAACACTACTTACTATTACACAGAATATTGTAGGAAGGGAGCATAGCAGACTGACTTCAGCACAAACTTAATTAGTAGAGGGTTTAAGAAGGGCCAGAGGCCCAGATAAAAACCTTGTCTACTATGTATGCAAGACCAAATGTGGGATGATGGCAGCTGACTCAGAACTGACCAAGCAGCTTTCTTCACACACTCTCTTGAAAAATTTTGTAAAATTCTGTAAAATTCAAATAAATTCAGTGAGAATTCAAATAAATTCAAATAAATTGGAATAGGCAGTGAGCAAAGTGAACTGACTGTGGCCTTACTGTTGTAAGAAGGGAGCAGAGTGACCTGACTTACAACAGTGCAAACTCCCATAGTAGAAAGGGAGCAGAATGACCTGACTTACAATATTGCTCACTGTGTTGTAGACTGTTGTTAGAAGAGAGCAAAGTGACCTAATAGATGATACTATTTGCAGCTGCACAAACTGTTATTAAAAAAGAGCAAAGTGACCTGATAGACAACACTACTTACTGTCACATAGACTGTTGTAGAAAGGGAGCATAGCAGACTGACTTTAGCACAAACTTAATAACACAGAATTAGTAGAGGGTTCTGGATGGGCCAGAGGCCCAGATGAAAATCTCATTCTGCATATATGACAATTACAGCTTTGGATGACTAAGCATATCAACTACATCAGCCACTACTGCCATGAAGTAGGAGGGTATTAGAGGGAGAAAATGTACATAACATTACCCCTCTATTATGTTCAAGATGCCCAGATTGAGTGTACCTTGGCTATAGGGATATCGGTCCGAGTTGTCCTTCAAGGGTGGTTTGGGTTCAGATAATGGAAGGTTTTATTGGCATCTAGAGTATCACTGATGTGTAGTAGGGCCTTTTTATTCTCCCAGGAGTCTTTGGAGACTCTATGTCCTTTCCACTGAACTAGGTATTGGATGCCTTGTCCTTAACTTTGGTGTACCAGAATTTTTTCTACTTCTGGTGAGTTCTCTCCATTGATGTATTTTGACATCTGTCAGTGATTGTTTGGGCTATGTTTAGTTGTTTCATGGTATGGTTTTAGTAATGCAACGTTGAATACAGGGTGAATGTTCTATTTAGGGGGAAGTTCCAAGTGGTATGTAAGAGGACCAAGTCTTTCTAGGATACAAAAGAGGCCTTCACATTTTGGGGAGATTTTCCTATTTTTGTAAGGTAGTTTAAGGTTCCAGGAGTCCAACCATGTGTGGGAAGGATAACGAGTTCGGAGGGGAAAGTAGTCTTAGAGTTTTTGTAGTTGAAGGTCCAAAGATATATATTATTTTTTTGTGTCATGTCACTTTTACTATTGATAATTACATAATTATATAATAGAATTGAAATAGAAATATTATGCAGGTAGCCCAAAGGCTACCCCCACACCTCCCCCTTTCTTTCTAAGAACGACATCCTCGTCGTTGTCAATTCCTATTTCTGCTCATCTACCCCTTTGACTTCTTTCCGATCCTCGAAATCTGCAATCTCCAGACATTTTTGCACATGAAGATAACAGGGAACGAGCCAGCACATTGCCAATCTGAGGTACCACACGACATCGACTATCCTCGAAGGTCATGTGTTCTCTCTCTCTCCATCGACAACCTAATCTCTAAATTCCATTCTGCATACGACGCTCCAATGGCACAGCAGCAAGATCCTCATGACCACCCTTTCTCATCTGCCATCACTTTTCCAGATCCTCTTCTGTCCGTCGATGCTGCTCCCATAGCTCCTGCATAGTTCTGACACTTTGAAGTCCTCCGCCATCAGTCTCTCCTCAACTCTTACTTCCATTCACCAAATTCCCATTCAACGACAACGCACTACTCAATTCCACTGCTTGAAGTTTCTTGACGCTGCCGCCAATGTTTTGACTTGTGGGACCGGCTGGAAGGTGTGCACTTTCTTCTCTTCTGTCTCTCGATGCCTGACTCTTTTCTTTCAAAGGACAACTGTCCTCGGTCATTGTTGTTGTAATACTTGGTGAGCAGCCCACACTTGAACTCGAACTCATGCTAATCAATATCATTGTTCCTCCATCGCATCCTCTTCTTTCGTGATAACCTCGGCTAGCTGTAATAGTGGTGGAATAGCAGGAATGAGCATGCTCGGTAGAGACTAGAGAGGAGATGGCTGGAATTCCAGGAGGTGTTGCCATGCATTTGACGAAATTGCCCAAGAGCTGACTCTCTAGTTCTTCTTCAATCTCAATGGCCTGTTCTTGAGAGCTCCATGGTAATGTTCCGTCCTTCTTGGTGAGTTCTTTGAGTATTTTTGACATCCCTTTTTCCTCTCTCAACATATCCTCCTCCCCCTTTCTCTCTGAAACGATGTCCTCATCACATTGTACATGCCTTTCTGCATTCGGTATCCCTATCTCCTTCTCCTCGACTTGCTGATCTGCCACCCACACACTGTCTCTGACTACTCTGTCCCTTTCTTTGACTCCTCGCTGCCTGACCTCCTCCATATCTCTCGGCCTGTCTCTCTTTCTTTTCAAGACGATGTCCTTGTCACGTCGCGCGTCCTCTCTTGGATCCGGTATTCCCATCTCTTTTTCCTCGACTAGCCGACTCGTCGCCGTCACACCGCTGCCAACTATTCTATCAACCCCATGCTCTGTCTCTTCTTCACTCTCTTCCAAGATGACCTCTTCATCACATTGTACGTCCCCTCCTTCATTCATTGCCATTTTCTCACTCCCCTCCTCTAGCCAACTTGCCATCCCTATTCTATACCCTATCACTGCGTCCACCCATTCCTCCACTTCTTCTCTTTTGACACTATCTCTTTCCAACTCTGTCTTCAGTACATCTATCGTCGCTCCACTTGCTCGTCTACCTGTCCCGACACCCATATTGACACCAGTAAACAAGGCTTTCGCTTCTTCACCATAGCCACTCCTACTAGGCTCCTCATTCAACTTAAACCTTTCCTTTTCACTTCCACTTCTCTCCTCCACTGCCAGCATGCTGCCTTTTAACCTCTCACCTATCCTTTCCCTTGTTAGCACCACAACCCGCCTCATTTCTTCTTTAGGGTCCAAAATCTCCACTTCCACACTACCGTCAACTCGTTCGATCTTCCCCAACTTCACCCCTTTCTGCCATGGTCTCCCTAGTAGCAGCTGATATGGTGCTGACTGCACTACAAATGCATGTGCGTACGTCTTCACTCCTCCCACCTCCAATTCCAAATACTCCACACATCCCTGCATCTCTTCCTTCCCCCCATCTGCCGTCTGCATTGTTATTCTTCTCTTTTTATTCACTTCCAGCCCTAGTTCCTTACACAAATCCTCTTGCACAATCACTATCTCTGATCCCTTATCTAACAACCCCCATTCCCGACATCTTCCCATAACTACAACTTCTATCTCTCAAAGTGGTGTTGTAAATTCCAGTGGCATTTTGGGCACAGTCACTAGGGCAGCTCCAACTGTGGGCACTTTATTCTGTGTACGTGTCTGGTCCACCATTTCTCAATGCAGGTCCCCACTGAGTGCCAACAGGTCACGAACTCAGATGTTTGGTACTTCAACATCCAAAATCTTCTGCAAAACTTCCTGTGGTGTCTCTGAATTTGCAATTCGAGGCTCTCGTCGATATGCTGGCTGGTGCACTTCCACTTTCTTCTCCTCTCGCCTGCTAACTGTGTCCTCCCTAGCATACTTCTTCCTATCTTTCACCTCTGCCACCTCCCTCTTTCTCTCTTGTGCTTGTGTCGTTACCAAACCTGCACTTTCTTTCACTTCCTCCTTCAACTCTGCCATTGTTCCCCATACAAATTCATCTTCCTCTTCCTGTACTGCTTCAACAAATGAGCTAAACCTTGCTGGTGTTGGGGCCATGTTGAATAGGTGTGGTGGCAGATCTCGAATATTCAGTTTGATGTCAATCGCTCCTTTGAGTCCTCCTAGATGACGAGCATCGATTGGGGATCCATCCATGTGAGTGTAGTACCCATTTTGTTGTCTTAAAACTCGTCGTAGCTGAATATATTCTTCCGCTATTGGGCATGTCCTCAACTGACAGTCTTCTCTCTTGCAGAAATGACAGGAAAAATCTCGAGGCATGGGGGTATTTGACTGAGGATATCTGGGGTGGGAGGGCATCACTGTAGTGCTTGTTGACGTGATGGTGGAGGCTGCAAAACAAGAGGGTGGCAGTAGGTTTTCGGTCATCGTTGGGGCCAAAATAAACAACTGTGCATAGGCAGCTGCATAGGCGTTGTCCTTTACATTCAGCTACAGGAGTTTTCTGGTGAGTTTATCTATACGTTCCTGCCCTTCTTCCTTCTTTTTCCCCTTGTCCTCAAACTGCACCTTCCTCACTCTTACCTCTTTCTTTGTAGACTTTTTTCTCTTTTTCCTCTCTTCCTCCTCACTATCTGATTCTGATCCTGTTTCCACCCCAATCACCTTATCCTCTGACTCCTCATTGCTCGACTCTTTTCTCCTTTCTTTCTTCCCCTTCTTTGACATCCTACCCCACCCTCCTCTCGTGGCTGTCTTCCTCAACACAAAGCGACCTGCCTCTATTGCCTTCTCAACCTCTGGGACCTGGTCACTCTCAAAGTTGGCATCTCGTGCCTCAAGACGATCACTGATTGCATACCAAAGCTCTCAAGGGAGCCCTTTCCAAAAATACTTGTCATGCTGCTTTTTGTTGATGATGTCGGCTTCCACTAGGTCCGCTGTTACAATCCAAAATTTCCTGTAGTACGTGTCCAAGTCCTTTTCATCTGCAATGCTCCCTTTTGCTGATTTTTTGATCAGTTTGACTAGTTCAGCCACTGTCAGTTTGTCCTCTAGAAGGGTCTTCGAGTAAGCCCCCATTATTTTCCTCTTTAATATCATGTAGTCGTTTCCAAAACCTTCTAATCTTTTCCAGAACTTCTTCGTCTCCTTATCCACATACTTTACCACCATCTTTGTCTTCTTCTTTGTCGTCAACCCATGTCTTTCAGCCAACTCCTCAAACTCTTCCAAAAACTCCTTCAACTCCTCTGGGTTCCATGAATCAAATTCTGGGGCACATCTTGATCCTGGGGCTGACATGCCCAAAACTCCAGTAGCCATTGATGTCGACATAGTTAAATTTTCAGAAGGATTTAACAATTCTCTTCGTGCGTGTTCCCTTAGACTTTCTTCTTCTACCTAAGGTCCCTTAGGCTTATTGCTTTCTTTAGCTGCTTTCTTGGGTCTTATAATGTCCATTGGTCTTTCCTTAGGGTACATTCTTCTTCTTGTTCTTAATGTGCTGGCACTAAGACTATCTTCTGACTGGCTTTCATTAGGCGTTTTGGTAACAGGATTAGAGGATAGACAACTATCCCCTCGTGGTGGGCTCCAATTTGTGGGAAGGATAACGAGTTCAGAGGGGAAAGTGGTCTTAGAGTTTTTGTAGTTGAAGGTCCAAAGATATATATTATTTTTTTGTGTCATGTCACTTTTACTATTGATAATTACATAATTACATAATAGAATTGAAATAGAAATATTATGCAGGTAGCCCAAAGGCTACTCCCACACATGCTAAATTATTCTCCTTGAGAATAGGGAGCTGGGATAATCTATGTGCTATCATCCATTTAGCTGCTAGTTTATGTGCTGCTGCTACCTCCTGTCAGATTTTATCTAGGAATTCGAGTCGCGATTTCACTGCTAGAAGGTTTGATGTAGTAGTGACTGTTGGAACAGGCTTAGGTACGGTCCCATACATTAGCTCAAATGAAGTTGTTTGCTGGTCTGAGTGTCATCGTGAGTTGTGGGCAAATTCCAAAAAGGGAAGATGGTCCACCCAAGAGTGGGGGTGAGCTGTACAGTAGATAGAAAGGTATGTTTCAATTTCCTGATTATATTGCTTAGTGGTTCCATCTAATTGTGGGTGGAATGCAGTAGATAGGGACAACTTGATGCCTAGTTTATTTAAGAGGGCTTGGAATGAGCATGCTACAAACTATGGTCCTCAGTCAGAAATCATTTTGTTAAGAAGCCCAAATTGTTGATATAGGTGTATAAGGAGAATGAATGTCAGTTCGTCTGCTGTAATAGTCTTTTTGCATAGTACTATTATGATTCCTTTAGTGAGTCCATGGTCAACAATGGATAGAATACTATCAAATCCTTTTGATGTTGGGAGACTGGTAATGAAGTCTATTGAATACTGAGCAAATGGTTGGAGGGATGTCAGTCCATTAATTGGATGAAGGAGAGGAGGTCTTGTCCTATTAATTTTAAACTGTTGATACTTGCTATATCCTTTAACATAACTCTTGATCCATTGATGTATTCTAGGCCACCAGTATAAGGTTTCAACTTTATTGAATGTCTCAAGTTTTCCTGAATGTCCCATAGTTGGCAAATCATAGTATGTTAATACCACATATTGGCGAAGATCCTGGACATCTAGGATATAAACTCGGCCTTTGAAAAAAAGAAGGTTATGTTGCTCTCATTGTCCTAATTGCCAGTCCTTGAACTTGGGTTATATTGTTGGGTTAGAAAGGAGTTTTGTGATCTGCTGTACTACCTGATCTGAGTCTAGTGCTGCACAAAGGCGAGTTTGTAGATCCAAGTCAATAGGACATATGAGACTATCCAATGAGATAGCATGCTTTACTGGTGAGCTGATGTAAGAGGAAAAGAGATATGGTAGAAGCATGACAAGATCTATGTTATTATCCTTAATCCCTTCTATGTGATCTGGTTGTCTAGACAGGGTATCAGCAACCACAATCTGTGTTCCAGGCTGGTGTATCAATTGAATAGGGAATTCAGAAAGATATAACATCCACCTGGCTTGTCAAGGGGTAAGTTTCTGTGGAGTCCAGTAGTAAGTGAGGTTTTGATGGTCACAAAAGATAGTTGTGGTGAATGGAGACCCTTGAAGGTAGTGTCAATATTCCTCTAATATATGAATGATGGCTAAGAGTTCTCAATCATAAACCTGCCAGTGACGTTCAGTCTCAAATAGGCTCCAGGATAAGAAAGAGATAGAATAAGTTTTTCTACTCTTGTCCTTTTGCATGAGTACTGCTTTAGTTGCAAACTTTGATGTATCTGTTTCCAAAAGGAAAGGTCAGGAGGAGTCTGGTATAATAAGGACAAATAGTGAGGTAAATCGAGATTTAAGTGTATCAAATACGTTTTGTTCAGATGGTCCCCAAGAAAACAGTTGGTGCTTTTTGGTGAGGTTGATGAGAGGTCAAGCCAGCTCAGAATAGTGGTAGATAAAGTGACGATAAAAATTCCCAAACCCAAGAAATGAGTATACTTGGCAGACTGTCTTTGATTCAGGCCAACACAAGGTTCCATAAACTTTCTTTGGATCTATCTTGATTTGTCTACTACTAATGATAAAGCCCAGGTATTCTATTTCTTCTTTTTTGAACTCGCATTTTTCTAAGTTCAAATAGAGGTTGTTATTGGCCAGGATTTGTAGGATCTTACAGGTATACTTCTTAAGGAGCTCTTTGTTAGGGGCAAAGATCAGAATATCATCTATGTATACCAAGATCCAACCTTCCATAAGTGGGACCAGAAACAAGGTATTTATCATCTTTTGAAAGGTTGCAGGAGAATTGCAAAGACCAAAGAACATGACTGTAGGTTCAAAAAAGCCAAGTTTGGTCTTGAAGGCTGTCTTCCATTCATCTCTCTCTTTGATCTAGATATTGTTATACCCCCAGCGAATATCTAATTTAGTAAAATATTTGGCATTCTTGAGTTTGTCTAAGAGATCAGAAACCAGTGGAAGGGAATATGGTTCAGTCATTTAGATGTCTGTAGTCCTGGCATAGACGCTTCTTCCCATTTTTTTTATCCACAAAAAACCACCCAGATGCTTGAGGAAATGTCGATGGTTAGATTGTCCCCTGAGCTAGATAACTATAAATCATTTCTCAAGTGAGTTCATCCTTTATAGAGCTTAAAGGATAGATTTTGCTTGATTTAGGAACAAAGCCAGGCTTGAGATCAATGACATGGTCCCAAGGTTTGTGTTCTGGTAAGCACTCTGATGACTTTTCTGAAAATACTTTGAGAAAGTCATAGTATTCCATTGGAATTTGTTCTTTTAGGTCCTAGTCTTGTTGGTTCTTTCTAGGAATGAGGTTGATTTCAAGATCATGAGGGGACTCTAATTGGTTAGATAGGGGAGAGTTTTCTTCAACTATGATTTCTCCCATTCACCAGTCAATATTAGGATTGTTTATAGTAAGCCAGGGGTAGCCAAGAATTGCTTCATTTTTTCCTAAATTTGCAACCAAAAAGGAAGTAGGGGTATTCAACCCAGCATTCAATATACCTGTGACTAATTTCACAATAGGACCTCCTTGGTTAAGGAGTCCATTTGCATTCCTAGCATTGATAGGTACCGGTAGGGTACTTGTTAGCAAGTTATGTTGATCCACAATATTGTTGTGTATTAGGTTATTCATGGCACCTGAATCAATCAGTGCATTAATTGGAGTGGACTTTGTCTCAGTTTTGAGTACTATAGGGAGAATCATTGATTTTTTCTCTACTTTACCCAACAAAGATCATACATAGACAGAAAGGGAACTGGATGCCACTAAGTTCAGTTCCCTCTGGGAAAATCCTCCATTGATGAGATCAACAGAGACCATTCTTCTTCTGTCAATGCTTCAAGAGTAGCTTTGATAGTAGCAATATTAATAGTGTGAGTGCAAGGTTGGAATGGTATTTGATTGTTCTGAGAAGAATTTTGTGGGAAATGAGTAGGTGAGTTGTGATTGGGTGCATAGTAATTGGTCCTGGACTTTCTGGGGCAATTACGGACTAGGTGTCCTTGCTCCTTGTAGTAAAAGCATATACCAGCATACATAAGAGTCTCCCTATCATTAGTCTGAAGAACATCAATGTCCATGGCATTAGGGTCTTGAGTTGGTAGGTCAGTAGTATAAACTGGGGATGGAGAATAGTTAGCTGAGCTTCGAAAGTTTTTCTTAGAGTTTGGTTGACCGATAATAGCTTGCATGCGATGCCAGTTTCCATCAGCCTTGGTAGTAGCATCACACTATCCCTGGATAGTATTAGGAGGAGAGTTGAGTTCAAGGACCCTTTTGAGAAGTCCTTGGTTCAGAGTGGGCATGAATAGATTGATAAGAGCTTGATTGTTATTACTAGTAGGAATACTGGTTTTGGAAAGGAGAAGCTTAAACCTAATAACAAGTTTATCAGCCTTCATGGTCCCTTGTTGTAGCTGATTAATATCATGGATGGCATTAGCGGCTTCATTCTTATCCTCAAAGGCTTTCTTGAGATTATTTCACATAATCTGCAGGAAAGAAAGCATATATATCCCTTTAATAGTGTTTGAGGAAATCCATTGGGTTTTCCAGGCTGTAGGAAGGCCAGGTGCCAGTCAGAATAGTACTAGAAGAATGTGTTGGTCATTTGACTAATATACATATTGGTTCAAATGCAGGAAGAGTTCATAGTCTTGTTTGAATTAGACATAATCAGTGGGTTTACCAGTGAATAGATTGGGTTTGGTGCCGATTTCATAGGATAGATCAGGGAGAGTAGGGGCTGGGGTATGTGCAGGGGGAGTAATATGAGTAAGAAAATGTTGTGGGGGTGTACCCAATACCAAAAGGAGATTGATATCCATAAGTTCTGGATGCTAGAAATTGTAAGGGGACATCTAGTGTCGCTTAGATAACCTGGTAGGGTTTGCATTATCTAGCATTCCCATGGATCCTCGGAGTCCACGGTATATAGTTCCTATTATCCTCTAGTTTGGGTCTCCATCATAGATACTACATAACTATATCTGGTAGTGTAGTTATTATTGTCCAGTGCATGTGACTATGGCAATGGTGCACAGACTGGCTAGTCTAGTATAAGTAGCTAGTGGTGTATGGTAGAATATCTTACCTCAACAATGATTGAAGCTCCTGGGCTATCCATCGCTTCTTCTTAAGACGCCTGCTTTACTCTACTGCAGTGTGACTGGGTACCTCACCAAGTGTGCCTCTTACAGAAATGGGGGCTTCCAGTAGAACAAACAATACTTGGGGGGTTGGAGGAGTCCAAGATTTCTCCATTGCCATTGGGATTCCATAAGAGAGGAGGGACAGAATTGGTGGCCATATTCACAATGAGTTTCTTGATCTAAGGTTTTCTAGTAGATCTGGATGTCAGGACAGTATTGCTATGGTGGTAGTAGTTCTTGAAAGTATAGCTAGTTCTTTTGTTGTGGCTTCTACTTTATCTGCCAGCCTGCTAAGAGTCTAAGGTCTTGAATCAATAAGTCGTCAGAGCGAATATTCAATAAAGAACTAGCTAAGGTACATCTAGTATGTATGCTATACCAAACATGGGAGTAATGCCGCTGACTAACTGCTGACTAAATTTTACCTAAGCATTCCCACACCCTCTCTTTCCACTCAAAAATGCAAATAAATTCAGGAGAAATTCAAATAAATTGGAACAGGCAGTGGCTTTACTGTTGTAGGAAGGGAGCAGAGTGACCTGACTTACAACAGTGCAAATTACCAGTGAAGGAAGGGAGCATAGCGACCTGACGCATAATATTGCTCACTGTGTCACAGACCATTATTGAAAGGGAGCAAAGCGACCTGATCAATAACACTATCTGCAGCTGCACAGACCATTGTTGGAAGGGAGCAAAGTGACCTAATAGACAACACTACTTACTGTTACACAAAATGTTGTAGGAAGGGAGCATAGCAGACTGACTTCAGTACAAACTTACTTAGTAGAGGGTTCCAGAAGGGCTGGAGGCCCAGATGAAAACCTTGTCTACTATGTATGCAAGACTGAACGTGGGATGATGGCTGTTGACTCAGAACTGACCAAGCAGCTTTCTTCACATACTCTCTTGAAAAATTCAAATAAATTAGGATAAGTTGAAATAAAATTGGAACAGGCAGTAAGCAAAACGAGCTGGCTGTGGTCTTACTGTTAGAGGAAGGGAGCACAGCGACCTGACTTATAACAGTGCAAATTACCAGTAAAGGAAGGAAGCATAGTGACCTGATGTACAATTTGTGAGCTAACTATGGCCTTACTGTTGTAGGAAGGGAGCACAGTGATCTGACTTATAATAGTACAAATTACCAGTGAAGGAAGGGAGCACAGCGACCTGATGCACAATATTGCTCACTGTAACACAGACCATTGTTAGAAGGGAGCAAAGTGACCTGATGGACAACACTATCTACAGCTGTGCAGACTGTTATTGGAAGGGAGCAAAGTGATCTGATAGACAACACTATCTGCTGCTACACAGACCATTGTAGGAAGGGAGCATAGTGGACTGACTTCAACACAAACTTAATGATACAGAATTAGTAGAGGGTTTAAGAAGGGCCAGAGGCCCAAATAAAAACCTCGTTCTGTATATACGATGATTACAGCTTTAGATGACTAAGCATATCAACTACATCAGCCACTACTGCCACAAAGTAGGAGGGTGTTAGAGGGAGAAAATGTGTATAACACTAATATCTTTACTAAGTGACATATATAATTATTGAAGTGATGATATCACCATATATCAACTTGTCATCACTATGTCATTTCATTTCTCTCTACTTTCACCCATTACTCATCGTATCACTATAGTTACACCTGAGTCCACCATTCAATTCTACCAGTATATAACTACAGTTACGTTGTTCACTGGGACCCAGTCTTTGACACTTAGTCCTAGGTATATTATCTTATGTTCTAATCTATTTACTTACTTACCTAGTCTTTGACATTCAGTCCTAGGTGACTTGAGTATAATAACATCTTCTTCATCCTAACATTTACTGCTGTTTTGCTGTTAATAATTGCACTGCTGATTCTAAAGATTCTTCCCTATACACAAGTCAATCATAAATGAACCACTTTATGCATGGTCACCTGTCTTATGCTCCTTTTACTACTACTCAATCTTGTTCATAGAATATGGATATTATATCCTAGGAAGACAAGTAGATGGTCCATGTGAGTACAGTACTTGTATAATTATAGTAGTACTGGATCTAGTCCTGGAAGCTACCTTGAAGCTCTTTGCTGGCTAAGTCAGGTATTGTTTGGCTGGTATCTTTTCAGAAAGTGCTTCAAGTTATCAGATATGTAAGCTCAGGCATCACAAGGTAAAGTAGATGACTGAGGGAGTATAAAGGACAATAACAGGAATTAAGTAGATGAACAAAAATAAAGGTACCATATACCATATTTGTCAAGGACGGGACAGAGTAGGGGTGAAATTACCCTAGAATGAGCAGGATTTGACAACAAAATGGGAACAACCTTGGCCTCAGCTTGTGCACTGTGCCTCGATCTGCTGTCGCATGTGCAGTTGCATATTTCAGAAAGATGGGGTTGTTGCCAGGAGATCAGAAAAAAAGTGGTGTATAGATTGATAGGAATGGAGGTGGGTATTAAAGATGTAAAATGACTTTAATCTATGAACTAAGGAACTAGGATGTAGCTACTGGAGTACTTATACTAAGTCCGGAATAGGAGGAGTACAATTAACTAGTCTACATTGTGATCCTATAGGAGTAGACAACAGGAGTTTAGGAGCGAAAAATTAGTAATAATATAAAATAAAAAGGAAATTATATTATTAAATGGGTATTTTCCGTCATATGACAATATTAGTGGATATCATCCCAGTCTGGTAATGATATAGCAATAGATGCGAAGTACAAGTAAAGGATCACTAGACTATTTCAACACTCCTCCTGGTCTAGTATACCCTTAGTAATAAGCTGTAATTGAAGTTCTGTGGTGAATTGGTGGATTTTCTCTCAAGATAAGGATTTGGTGAAGAGATTGGCAATGTTTTCAGAAGATGGTATGTATTGGAAGGTAATGTTTCCACATTTGACTTTGTCCTTAATGAAATGGTGCTGCACATCAATGTGCTTTGTTCTACAGTAATTTTTGTCATTTAAGCTATGAGATATTGATCCATTATTATCTGTGTGAACTATGATTGGTTTTGGGGTTGGCAGTCCAATCTTGGTGAAATATTTTGATATCCAGAGTACTTGTGTTATTGCCCTTGAGAAACCTATATACTCTGCCTCTACCATTGACAATGCTACTGTTTCTTATCTCTTACTCTTCTATGATACTGGTCCTCCTGCTACAATAAAGATGTTTCCCTCTGTGAAGCAATATGTGTCTTTGCAATCTGCAAAATCAGAATCCACATATCCAGTAGGATTGAGTTCAGTATCAGCCTTGTAGGTTATTCCATAGTTCAATGTCCCTTTAATATAGGCCAGTACATATTTGATTGTAGTCCAGTGTGACTGTAAGGGCAACTGGGGCACCAGACTCCAGGAGAATTCTCAGTAATATTACAGTCTGCAATTATGATACAACTCATCTCCAGGAGAATCCTCAGAGATTAGGATAAGGCTCCTGGAGGGATATTCTACATTTTATACATCCCTTAGTGTCAGGGTCAGCAGGATTGGAGCTAAACTAGTGTGTTTAAGTATCACTAGTA
>Ga0153958_1000165_pt1 | contig 14822 bp, 12 predicted proteins | sample TSFL042MetaG_FD_104719 | JGI IMG/M metagenome (GOLD analysis project Ga0153958, IMG submission 104719) | Attine ant fungus gardens microbial communities from Florida, USA - TSFL042 MetaG | ecosystem: Host-associated > Fungi > Mycelium > Unclassified | place: USA: Florida, Wekiwa Springs... | reverse complement strand
CACCAAAAGGGCGACGTTAGCAAGGCTACTTGCTAACGAGGGTCCAGCTATTTATGTAGTTCATTTGAACAGGTATTTTGTTATACCTCCATGATACTATTTAGTAGTCACTTTTCTGTGACAATGGTGGAGACACAAGCTTTGTCCAGGCCTTCTACCCACTATTCCTAACTGATAGTGAAGTTCCCTTATATCTAGGGCCTGGTGGATCTTTTTGGCTAGTAGTCACAATAACTACTGGCTAAGAATAATAAAGAATAAGAGTAGATAGGTGGTAAGGCTGCAAGGTGCAAGATCACTGTTGGAAATTGAGTTCTTTTGTTAGTGCAAGTCTTGATGACTTAGGGTTTCTATACTAGATACAGGTTTAGGAAGAACTCAATAGAGTTTCCTATTATATTAGGTATACTACTTATATAATTTCTACTTGGTCTGTATACTATTACCTTGTAGTTATATGCCCTTCTGGAACATTCTACAATTACATGGCTTAGTCATGGGATATGGTTTACTTAAATTTCCCATGCTATTTATACTTTAATTCCATTAAGGTTGCAAATTAAATGTTAAAATGCATAGGAAATTACTTTTTGGACTTCTCATAATACTTTTTTTTTAAAAAAAAAATCAACAATTTATTACACAGAGTACATAGGCAGGCTATAGCAGCACTATGTAAAAGGTAGCTATACACCCCTAGCATATGTTGTAAGTGTGCCTTCCAAATCCCAATTGTAATTAGTAGTCTAGGTAGAGAAAAAATTGTATACTAAATAACAGATACTAGTGTCTAAAGTTGTCAGTGAGCTAACTCCTAAGCCAGAATAAAGCCAACTGCTCTTTATCAGCATTTGACAAAGAGAACTTGATAGAGTTCCCATTAGATTTTCTATACTATATATATAGTTACTATGTGGCTATGCTCTTTGACTCCTATAGTCTTCATACTACTCATCAACTGACTTCTTTGTCACATGTTGTGACTGTGACTTGTGACTCCATGTAACATGACTGTTCTGTGACTACTGTCACACCCTTTGTGACTCTGTGACTGTCATGTGATACTTTCCCATGCTCCACCTTAGTAATAATCTAAGAGAAAAGAAAAGAAAAAGAATAGAAATATTAAATAATAACTTAGCTATTTTGCCAAGTTATAACAAAAGTGTGCTTCTACCAATGTCTCAATTCTTTCCCTAGTCTCCTATACCCTGTAACTAAATCAACCCACCTCACATATAACACTTGTAAATAGACACTGAAACAGGTACTCTAGTTAGACCCCTTTTTAGGTAGGTACCAGTGACTTCTCAGTAAGCTGAAGCTCTATGAGAAAAGTCTATGTTAGTTTATTCTATCAATAGTACATTCTTCATTCTTTGTTAAAGCCCAACCTATGTGACTTCCTGCAATAGTAAAGATAAAGCAAAGGTAACCTTACCCATGTTTTGAGTGTTGGGGCTCTACCATTGGGTTTTTGATTAAGGGATTACAAAACTACCTAGACAGTAGTGTTAACTCAGCACAATCCTTTTGGACTATCATTTGTATTTTGGATATTGTTTTCTAAAAGACTAAAGCAAGAAAGCTCTGCCAGCAAGAGCCTCAGCTAGTACAATATATCCAACATGTGTTACAATAATGATGAGCCAGACATGATATTAATGCAAAGTCATGAAAACTCAGAGTTTACCTAAGGTAGATGTTTTTTTTTTAATCAATGATTTATTACACAGTGTTATGCCATTAGAGAATTTTCTGTGGAAAAGTAGCATGGGATAAAAGTTATAACCCTGGGTTTCACTATTGAAACCCACTCTAGAGACTTCCTATAAGCCCCAGACATAATCTAGACCCAAAATTGGGTACTTCTCTTAGGTAGTGACTGTTAGGGCTAGAAGTCACTCAAAGGCAGCTTAACCCAAAAGCTAGGTAAGAGTCCCAGAAGCTAAGGTGATATTCGAGTGAAGCTATTTCTAACTACACAGGTGGTCTTATATACTAGAACCGACAGTCTGTGCACACTAGTCATGTGAACACTAACTAATAATACCACTGTCCTAATTACAGATCATCAGACACATCAAGGTGGACTTAAGATAAAAGGGAAAGAGAGAGTAGGAGAGCATCTCACGAATACTTAGAATAACTTCTTAGGTGGGAGCCGTACTCATGATCTAGGCTACATTCCCAGGATGTCCCCTTACAGTGACTGAGCTACCACATGCTAGAATAGCATATACCTTGGGAGGCAAGACTGATGAGCTAGCATTAGGTTTCTCAGATACAGACTATCAATGTTGAAACTCTAGAAATCAGAGGCTCAGAGATCTCTTTGGAATGTGAGATAATTTCAATCTAGAGCGGACTTAAACTAATATGACATCAAGACAGCAGATCAAAAGTCTATCAGTGACTAGTGATCCCATCACTACTGGACTCAGTGAAGAAACAGATGTGCCGCTGGACGACGATTATATCGCTGATGCTTGGACACACTATCATGTATTTTTAGACTATATTTGGAGTAGAAGGAAGCTGGTTTGGGGCTCGGGGAACGATGGGCAGGAGTGAAGTATGGAGGTGGAGCAGGATCACATAGTCATGTCTGGAAGGTATGGAGGACAGGAAGGTGACAGCTGTCATAGCCACATGGTAGTGTCATAGAGGAGAGATACAGGGGAGAGTAGTAGAATAGAGAGATTCTTTTTTCTATTTCTTTTTAATTGAGTCTCTAACATTTGTAAGATTATAATATATTTCTCAGAGTGGAGATTGATGGGAAGAGCCTCCTTGGCCCTTGCCTTCATCTCAGAAGCTCTTGAGGTTGTAAATGCGATTCTCCTGAGTGTGTAAGGGGTGATCTTGGTAAGAGGTTGAGTTGGTAAATGTGTTCTACTATATACCCTACTCTTTCATGAGACAAGACACAGTGGTCACTCAGACAATCTTCTATGGAGTAGCAGGCCTGAAAAGCCTGGCTAATCATTGACTCAGATCGTATCACACCCATAAGGTTTGGTGTAGAGGTACGGATGAGGGCTTAATTGAGTGTGGTAAGGCCCATGAGTGGTTTACTGACTATTCTACTAGTGAGCTTGTTACAGTGTATAAAGGTGGATACCTTAGAGATACTATGCAGTGAAGGGGGCAAAAGGGACTATTAGTCTAGCACAAGCTAAAGATATAGTACCAGGCCCCAATTGCATGCTAAAGAGTTTGTGGGAATGAATCAAGAATGAAGGTATTAAAAAGAGAATATAGAAACTTAGCATGATAATTAAGATAAAAATGTTCGAAAAGATTGTAAGCTCGATCTAGATCCTCCTTGCATGGTGTCCCTAAGGTGTCCACCTTTACATACCATAACAAGCTCACTATCAAAGTAGTCAGTAAACTACTTATGGGCCTTACCACACTCAATCAAGCCCTCATCCGCACCCCTACACCAAACCTTATGGGTGTGATATGATCTGAGTCAATGATTAGCCAGGCTTTTCAGGCCTGCTACTCCATAGAAGATTGTCCAAGCGACTGCTGCATCTTGTCTCTTGACCAAGTAGGGTATAGAGTTCCGGTCTCCTCAACAACCCAACCACTTTACTTAGAACTCAGAAAAGTGCCATAAGACAGCTCTTGAGCCCTTGAGATGGCAGTAGGTATCAAGATTCCATTGCCTTTCTCTCGGGCTCTCTGAGTGTTATATTAAAAGTACAAACTGATGAGACTCAATTAAAAATAAATAAAAAAGGAAACTCTTTCTTCTTTCAGCCTCTCTTACTTCTCTTCTCTATGACATTGCCATGTGGACATGACAGATGTCACCTTCCTATTCTCCATACCTATTGGCTATAGCCATATGCTCCTACTCCACCTCTATATTTCACTTCTACCTGATATTCTCTAATCTCCGAACCGGCTTCCTTTTACTCTGAATACGATCTAGAAACATATGCAAGTGCATACCAAGGTAATCAATATTCCTATTGCTCTACAGCATGCCCACTTCTTGACTGAGTCTAGCAGTGATGGGATTACTAGTCACTTATAGACTTTTGATCTGTCGTCTTGGTATCATATTAGTCCAAGTCTGCTCTAGATTGAAATTCTATCGTATTCTAGAGGTATCCTTTAACATCTGAGTCCTAAAGTATCAACATTGATAGTTTGTCTCTGAGAAACCTGATGCTAGCTTATCAGTCTTGCCTCCCAAGGTATATGCTTTTCTGGCATATGACAGCTTGGCCACTACCTGATAGAAGGACCCAATCTTGGGTCTAGATTATGTCTAGGGCTTGTAGGAGTTCTCTAGAGTGGGTTCCAATAGTGAAATCCAGGATTATAATTTTTATCCCATGCTATATTTCCACAGAAAATTCTCTAGTGGTGTAACAGTGGATAGAATCTAGATTGAGTTCCCAATCATTCTATCTATTTTTATACTATAGATAAGCTGTGCTTTTCATTTTAATTTCTTTCTGATACTCCCACTTCCTTCTTCTCCTCACAAACCCTTTAGCATGCAATTAGGAACTATCACCACCCCTTTTTACTTGCTTGTCATAGCTAAATTCCCTTTTGCCCCTTTCAATGGGACATATAGGCAGGCTGTGGTAAGTACAAAGTACCTACTTAAATAAGAAAAGAGATACCAAAAGACCAATATAGAAAAGAGGAAATAAGGTAACAAAGGCTATGCTTTTACTCCAAGGAGTCATGCTGCAATAAGACCTTAACCATTATCAAAGCTGAATGTGCCAGGGTTATCTGCAAGGAAGTGGATGAAGCTGTTAATGATGATGTTGCACAGTCAAGTAGAGGGGTCATGCCTGTTGCACTCTATGACAATGTGTTTATGGGTTTGGACTTTAGCTTCATCACATGGGCAGCTAGTGGGGAGGTGTGGAAAGAATCTCTGTCTGTATTCTCTGATAGGGGCATGTCCAGTAGTCATGTGGGTGAAACAGACACATAGTGAGTTGGTAAACCCTATGATGGGAAGCCACAAGCCGCCTTTAGCATATGTAGGTTTGATGACTATTTGTTTTTCGTCTTCAAAGTTAAGAAAGTAGTGTCCTTTCTTAAGGCTGTTAGCAAACAATGTTTGCCATTTGCAGAGAATGTTATCATATTCTTTCTTTTTGCTGAATAAATGTGAATCCTTACTGAGAAAAGTAGGGACACATGTGTTTACTTTGACTTGCTCATCAATGAGTTTGTGACTAGACCATTTGGCTTTGCTAGGGCAGTACCAGAAGTGGATTTCATTTCTACCATCTTTGCTAAAAAAGAACTTGATTGCAGAGGCTAGTAGGATGACTATGTTCTGGAGAGGATTGACTTTGGACTCTGTTACAAACTTCATTCAGCCATATCTCCATCAATTCTCATGGTTATAAAAGCTACGGAATCCTTTTCTTAGAACAAAGGATAGCCTCTATATGGTTAAGTTATCACTATTTTAAGTACAAAGGCACTACCATATGTAGAACAATAGGTAGTAGCATATGATGATCTATCCTAGTGCACAGACCATCACAATTATGTATATAAGGACTTATAGTCTGAGGATTAGACCTTAGACTTAACAACATCTCTTGTTACTGTCTAAACTTCGCATTTTTGAACCTTTCAAGATTCTAAAGCACTAATCACAAATAAGTAAGTGACCATTTGTGATAGACTCCAGGATTTTTCTTGCTGCTGTGATGGAGTCAGTGATAACAATGATGTCATGGATATTGTCTATTTTCATAGCAAGAATGAGTCCAGTGCAAATAGTCATGAGTTTAGCCTCGAGGGATGTGATGTTTATGGAGTTGACTTATAATTCTTTAATAACCATGTTATCAGACTAGATATGAGTGGCTGCTGTAGCAACATGTGATTTTTTAATACCTTCATCTGTAATGACTGCAGCGCTGTTAGATGATACTTGAGATGCCCTAAAGGCATGGTTAAGACTTTGAAGGTATTGGTAAAGGTCCTTATCAGATAAAGAAAAAGGTAAGTGAAAACTAGTTCTACTAGAGAAATGATCAACTACCCTTGAACTAGGAGAGAAAAGGGGGTATAGAGAATTGAAATAGTTCCTGACACTATTGAGTCATTCATTGACATCTTTAATAGGGCTTTTTAGCTTTGCTTGTTGTTTTGTAGTAAGCTTGGAGATAGTGACTCTATAGGGTAGTTGGTTTTTAGCATGCTGTGAGTCAAGAAGCAAGTTGATGGCATGTAAGGGAGGAATAGAGGCATATCATAAGTGATATTTGCCATTGAGCTTGTGTAAGTATAGTGTGATGGGAATAAGGCCTGCAATGGCCTCAATACCTTTAGATAGTGAAGTTCAAAAAGCACCTGTAATCTAGAGGGCTACTCTTCACTGCATTTTCTTTAGTTCAGTTATGTTTCTGATAGTAGGGATGCCTTTAAAAAACCACAGTTGAAATTTGTACAGGGCAATAGAAAGGACACAAGTTCTGTATAAAAGTCATTCTTGGATGGGGAGAAGGCCTCATGAGAAGTTCCCAAGCATTTTTATGGCATTGAGGGTAAAGAGGCACTTTGTAGCATAGAAGTGCATATAGTAATAGAAGTTGAGTTTGCAGTCAAAGAAGTACTGCCATATCAGTTTAGGAGAGATGACAAGGTCTCCTACAGATGTTAAGTCAATGGAGGGGTTAGGGGGATGACAAGCTCTTGTGAAATGGAAGAGTTCTGTTTTACTATGTTCTATGATGAGACTGGTATCAAAAAGGATTTTGGACATAATGTTATAGCTACAAAGTAAAAAGAAAAAAGATAGTGCATAACTCTTCTCCTGAGAAATTAAGAGACTGTCATCAACAAAAGAAAGAATATCAGTCAGAATGTTTTCTTTTAGATTTTTTATTCTTTTTTTGAATGTTTTAATGATTAGAGTGAGATAAATAGCAGAAAGAATAAATGAGAGAGCTAAGCCTTGGCCTACTTCAACATTGACGTTAAAATATGAAGACAAGAATTGATTCCAGGAGTAAGAGGTAGAACGACCTGTGTGATAACTGTTAAAGAAACCCATGACATTAGTGTTAAGATCTGTTTTCTTTAGACACATAGAGAGAAAAGAATGATTCAGGGATGGAAAGAATTGTGTGATGTCAAATGCTATAATACTAGTATGGTACTGCTTGAGCCATCCTGCATGGATGAGGTGAGTAAGGTAGATGCCAGCATTGGTAGTAGACTATTGTCTAATACTGCCAAGTTGATTTGGGTCCAGAAAACCATTGTCAACCATATGGAATTGAAGTCAATTACTAATGACTTTCTCAATGAGCTTGCTAGCAGTGTTAAGTAAGACGATAGGACAGAATGATTTGGGTATACTGTATGACTCCTTATTTGGCTTGGGGATGATAACAGTGTTAGCAGCTTTGAAGTGAGATGGCTAATACTCAAAGTTGATACAAGTGTCAGCAACATTTACTATTTTCTCCAAACACAAGTCATTAAAGAATAGGGTTTTAAGGTGTTTCCAAGAGATGTGGTCAGGTCCAAGGGCTAATGATGATGAACACTTAGCTATTGCATCTTTGAATTCTTGTTTAGAAAAGATAGGCCAATCAATGAGGCCCACTTGGGGGATTTTATTAAGAAAGCAAGTGTTAACAGGTCTGTTCTCAGCAGAGTTATAGGAGTTATGAAGAGCATGCTATAGGTCTAGAAGAGTATTACAAGGGCAATTCTCATATGAAATGGATTCAATAGCTGACATCAATTTCTTTCAAACCCAGTTCATTAAATCCCAGGGTCTTTTATTTGAGGACATGGTTTCATATATCTTATCATTGAAAAACTTTTTCTTGGTGGCCTAAATGACAGCCTTGAATTCTTTCCAGTGCTAAAGGTTGCCTGATGCTCAGTATTCATTGAGACCTATGGTACAGTCTTGGTTCCACCACTCCTTTGAATACTTTGTGATGTGTTTTAGCTTTGCATGGTTGTTCCAAGAGCTTTTGAATATGTTGGCCATCTGTTGGACTATGCTTTCTAAATTCTCTTTGATTGTGATAGTTGATGAATTTATGTTGGAGAAGCCATTGATAAGTAATGCAATAAAGTTTTTCTCTTCCTCACTATCTTTGCTAATTGACTTGAAACTGAGGTTGATATTAGTTTCTGTGATGCCTACTTTGATAGTGAGTGGCTATCACAAACTTTATTTGGCCATATCTCTATCAATTCTTTGATGATTCTCATAGTCTCAAAAGCTACAGAAAGCCCTCAAAAAGACCTTTTGATCAATGCCAGTCACATCTCGAGATAATCAATAATGGCCAAGATATTAAGCAGATCAACTGGTAACTACTATGTTACCATTTATTAAATTGTTAATATCTAAGAAACCGCTATGATTGATACTTTGGTTCTAGGCTTAGCAGAAGCCTTCTTCATAATGCTTAGAATGAGCCCAAAGCAACCTCAAGGCAATTAATATCAATGGAGATATAAAGGCCTCAATGTTTGCACATAGACTTCATTAATTACCCATAGATAGTCATTTGTCCTTTTCTTAGGACAAAGGACAGCTTCTATATAGTTAAGTTATCACTATTTTAAGTAAAAAGGTACTACTGTATATAGAGCAATAGGTAGTAGTATGTGATGATCTGTTCTAAGTGCACAGACTATCACAATCCTGTATATAAGGACTCATAGTCTGAGGATTAGACCTCAGACTTAACAACATCTTTTGTCACTTGTCTGACTTTGCATTTTTGAACTCTTTAAAGTATCAAAGCACCCATCACAAATAGTAAGTGACTATTTGTGATAGTGGTACATAGTCAGAGGGTTTGCAAATGTTGGGGTGAAGCATATGTTGTCCAAATCCTCTATTATCAGGGGAGTAGAAAAACAAGATCTATAACAGAGTTAGAGTCTTATGTGTTGTTCACAAATCTAGTAGGTCCAGGGTTCAGCTGTGGAAAGAGCTCTAGGCCAAGACTATCAGTAATGGTGAGGAGGTCTTTAGTATATATGGAATAGTGGTGGAAGTTAGGGTCCCAGTCACTGTCCCTAATATTGAGATTGCCTATCATGATAATTGTACCTTCCAAATTGATAATGGTTTAATATATAAAATGCAGGACAGTTTGATTGCTGTTAGAATAGATGTTAATAATGAAGTTGATGTTATGGTTAGCATAGAAGGCCAAGACGTTAATGTCTTGATAGTTGACAATGTCAAGGTGCAGAGCAAATCTAAGCTTTGACAGTTGTTTATTGATGTAGGTGGCTATGCAGAGGTAGTTGTCTTGTGATAGATCAGATCAGATGAATAAGGTCTATTCAGAATGGTTGGGCATACCAAAGAAGGGATCACCTGAGGGATTTATGTGGTTGGGGACTCATCTGATAAGGGACCTAGGCAGTTCTTGAATGAATACAATGTCTGTTGAGTTTTTATTATTTTCTAAGATAATGTCGGTCAGTACTTTGTTTTTTCTGACATTCTAAGAGAAGATCTTAAGGCTTTGTTTAATCATAGATTCTTACCACCTATGGTTAGGCAAATAAAATTAACCCTGATTTCATGGGCTTCCTGTACTTTCTTTGAATGCCATTCTTAGTTGAAACAATTCCTCCAAAATGGACATTTGATATTGTCAGCATAATGTTCTCCCTTGCAGTTACTACATTTGAACAAGTAAGAGCATGGTTTATCTACTTTCGTTTCTAGCCTAGGAGAGTTGATTTTGGAATTTGCTTTGCAACACCATGCTGAGTCCTTATAGTATTCGACTTTGTGTGGGCCATTGCATTTTTGGCATTTTGATTCATGTAATTGGCAAGTAAAAGTGATGTGGTCCCACTTCCAGCAGTTCTTGCATTAGGAGATGCTGGGGTTCATGTTAGTTCTGTAGATTGTGGCTATGTGCTTGCCTATATTAAAGCATCTATTAATTAGGCTTTTGGCTTTGGTACTATTTTGGGAGTCCCATATATTGATCCAGATAACAGCCATATCAGATTTAGAAGACACCTTGATGATGCGAGGACTAGATGCTAATGTGACATCATTGAATAGGTGAATTCTCTTGATAACCTCTTCAATTTGGTTGTGGGCTAGGAGGGAGCCATTGTTAGTGAGATAGGATATGCCCAGGATCTTCAGGTATGATTTGGATTGGGGGAGTCGTAGAGGAGATACCTCATTGGTATTGACATTGGTAGATTCTTTAATGTAGTTCTCTATGGTGTTTATATCTAATACTGAGACAACTTGATTAGTGGTTATGATAATTCCTGTGCTGTTAGACTGGATGAAATCAGCTATTACATTTGATTTCATAGACTTGAGAAGTCTATTGATATTGAAGATATGCTCATCAGCACATAAAATGACTATATTTGAATTATCCTGGCTCATAGGTATGATAACTTGCTTCTTGGAAGACTCTTTGGTGGTTATATTGAGTTTAGGACATGACTTATGGCTAATGCCTTGAGCGATATTATGGATTTTAATGATCTTTTTTGGTGCCAGTTTGGGAAAGGCCTCTTTGACTTTTAGGATGTTTTCTACTTTACCTTTTGTCACTTGAGCAAATGACTTCATACCTAGTTTGAATTTAGCCAGTTTAGATTTAGCCAAAATAGTTGTACTGGGCTTAGGGGGAATAGGAGAAGAAATCTTAGAGATATTTGCAGATTGAGGTTTGTTACTTGTCTTTGAGTTTGTTGGGTATCCCCTGTTGAATTGTGACACAACACATTATTGAAAGGTCCTCGAGTTGTTGTCTGCCAAGAGTTTGTCCCATCCAGAGTTGTATATAGCCAAGATAAGGTCCTAGGCTACAAAACCAAAGTCAGAAATCTAAGGAATGTCTTGACTGTCTTTATCGCCAAGGGGCCTTTGTTTAATGAAATTGGCAATTCTTTGGAAAGAGCATGCAATATTCTTGGCATCATCTTCTAAAACCTCAATTGTACCAAATAGGGAGATTGAACTGAAGTTGCTGTCCTATAGCATTAGGTCTGCAAGTTGGCTAGCTCGATATAGGATAGCTGAGGGTTCCAGATTGGGGGGAGTAGTCATAGGGTTTGCATTAGTGGTGTGTGTGTTATGAACATTGAATAGAACTATAACTATTATCAGCCATGGTCTGATAATGAGTGGTTAGTAGACAAGATGCTAGCAATATTAGATGAGGACATTATTATGTAGTAAATGCATTAAATGTCTGAGGACTCTAAGAGACAATAGACTCTCAGAATGGACAGGACTCTTTGGAGAAATCTTAGACTATCTTCTTCTTCTATCTTTGGACTTGTGCTAAATGGGGCAACAACAGACTAACCTATTATTAGATACTGACTCAACTTGTCACCCTTATCACTTCTATCACTGGACTGTCACTTAACTAGTCACTCATAGTTACAACTAGTGTTACTATATTGTAATGTAGTCACAATACCTAGTTAGGATAAATATAGACTAGAAAGAGAAGGGAATAGCAAGTTTTCTCTTTCTGTATTCCCTCTGTAAAATCTTACTCTGAGGAATCAGTACTCTTACTTGTCTTAGGACAACCTCAAGGGTGCTACTCAAAGTCTCATTAACATCTATCTTCTAATATAACTTCACTAAAAACCTTAAATTGGATCTTTTAACAAAGAGTGTGAAGATATCAAGTATTAGATATAGGCTTCAAGTTGAAACACATATTCAACTGTGAGGTCTAGAGTTTTAATAGTGTGTTGCAGGATTGGGTATGATCACCTCATTTTGATTGAGGGACATGTTGCTTTGAGGGAAGACCATCCTGTCATCAGCTTGGTTTGCCCATGAATGTTGGTTGGCAAGATCAGGTGTGTTGTCAAGTTTGATATCCATTCTGTTTTGTGCAAGAACACATTTAGTGTAATTGACTTCCAAAGGAGAGGAGAAATCTATGGGGGATGGTGAGACGCTTCTAGGTCCTTTGACACTGGGGCAGAAGGAGGGTCTACTCCATAGTAGGTCGATACCTGAGTCAATAAGGCATTTGTTAGTATGTTCAGTACTCATGAAAGGGCTAACAAAATTAAAATTTGCTATTCTATGCTTGGGCACTACCATCTATGATGAAGGTAAGAGTGAAAGAAGTGATGATGTAAGGTAGATGTTTAGAAAGAACTTGATAGAGTTTTCTTTTAGATTTTACTAACTACTTATACAAATGTTTTTTACTCTGTGTGCCTGTTTCCTACAATTACATGACCCTTACTAAGAACTATACATATCTTATATAATATTTCCCACACTATTTATATCTTTGTATCATAGTCCTTGATATTTTCCAGTAGATTTGTGAAAGTGCAAGAAATATTTTTCTTCTTAGGAACTATCTCATAACACATAGATAAACAAAGCTGCTGTCCCACAAAACAGACATAAAGATGGAGGGATGAAATTATGACAGTATTAATGGTAAAGGATCAGTAGAATAGGGGTCTCCCCAGGAGCCATCATGGCCTTAAGAAAAAGATAGTAGTGGTTAAAGAAAAAGAAGCATGTCCTCATAACACTTTATTATTACTCAAATAGCTAGCAAAAAAATAATTTAAATGTTATATCATTTTGTTTGGCTTACTATTTGACCATTTTTCTACCAAATCATATGATTTTTTTGGAACCTCAAGCCAAGAGTCTAAACCTAATTACATAATACTAATTTCTTTATTAAGTTATTTGATATAAAAGTGCTAAGTATACAAATAGTTTTTTTGCTCATTGTATATGAGAGCTCTGATATAAGGAAATATAGAAGCAAGGACCAAGAAGATAACTAGGATAAGACAATCTTGGCTTCAACTTATGTGTTATATCCTAATCTTCTATCATAGGTTGACTATTGATTTTGGAATCCAGGAGATGTTATCAAGAGTCAAGTAGAGTCCAAGTTAAAAAAAAAAGTATATAGGAGTAGGAAATAAAAAACATGAATAGAGTAGATGTAGCAGGTGATGACTACCACTTGACCAAGTAGAGGCTCTGCATTCATATGCATTCTTAGTTTTGGATTGTGGATTAGCAGATTGTTTGGTGTAAGTGGTTGGAGGGCAGTCCTGAGGTATAATCCATATAGGTAGATAGTCATCAATGATACTGGTAGGTGAAGGATAGTAGCCTCTTGGTACATGTCAGCATATATATGTTACTGATCTGTTCTATAGATAAAGCCCTTACCTATATGGTAAAGCCCCTAGTGCTTGCAACATAGGCAGTGTAGTCCAAGCACTACCTTCACCATATAGGGGGTCAATGCTAGAAATTTGATGAACCTGGGCAGCAGAGCATCAAATGAACTCTCAAGCTTTTTATACAGGCTTTGGCCACTGTAAAGGTGTTCAACTGAAGTACCTGGGAGGGTGTCTGTTATCAAACATGTAATGCACAAGGGGGTAGGATCAGTGGGCACATGGTTTAGGACTGGGAATTTGAAGTAGGTATGGAGCATATTTTGGAAGCTAGGTCCTTTCTTTTGGTTTGATCAAAAAACATGTTTCTTTCCTTCTATAGCTTCATTAGTTAGACCATACACTTCTTTTGGCATTGTGTTTAGTTAGTATAGTAGGTGCATTTACAATGTGTACCAGGGTGTATAGGTACCTTGTACTTCTGCCACAGTCTGCCATTGTGCTCTACATAATAAATTGTTGACAAATAATAATAATAATAATAATAATAATAATAATAATAATAATAATAATAATAATAATAATAATAATAATAATAATAATAATAAATGAAAATGAAAATGAAAATTTGGTATATAACATATAGGGAGCTCTTCCATATGGGTGTCATTCAGTGACAGAGTATTTATAGGATTCTTTTCAAGGGTAGATTTCCTCTAGCCATTAATTCAGCCCCAAGATGGTGCCCTCTTCTAGCTTCAGTAAAGAGTGGGTGCAAAGAGAACATGTTACAGTAGTCATGTCCCTAGTGCATAAATAAATGCATAAACATGCTGCCCCCAAGGACAATGAGAAATAAGATGGATAGGTAATATTATGATAATAATATTAGTGAGAGGTTTTAGGTAGACTATGACCCCTAGGGTGAGATGACCCCCAGAGGATGGTGATGGTAAAAAGGATAAATGGTTTTTTTGTGGAGTACTTCTCTAACAGTTATTCTTTCCCTTTGAAGCATCACCAATAGGGTGTGTTTTCATGTGTGGCCATTAAATAGGACCGTGATAACAATTTGCCATATAATGACAGTCAGCAGTCAGCAGACTTCCACTTTGAATATCCGTTCCTGGTTGCTCGGCCTTATTTCGGACTGTGACACTGATTCTGCCTGTCACAATTGATCTCTTTTAACTATGTGACAGATGTTGGAGTCATGGATTGAATTGAATTGCCTCTGTGCCGCAGGTTTCAAGTCTCCAGCGACATCAATACCTACACCCTGGGTACACAATAAGGTCGTGACCTCCGGATGTCCAGCCGCAGTCTGCCGGCTGTCCGGGTCAATACTGGTGGGTAAAATAGACAACTGAGGGGAGCCGAACAAGCTGTCAAGCTGTTTTTGTTGACTTTCTTTAGGTCATGAGAATTGTGAACAGTTTGTTGACATGGGGACATAGGCCTCGAGGCGGGCGACGGAACAAAGTGATTATTATCGGCCGGAATCTAACGTACGAATTCTCCATATTATGTCTTGCAGCGTGATGGTATTCTTTCCTCCTGCTACCGCTGGTCGTTCGGGTTAGCTGGCGCAATTGACTTGCGAGCGCTTTCTCTGGCACTGTTTGAATGTCTTATCCTGTCTGTGCTGCAAAATT
>Ga0153958_1000164_pt1 | contig 14829 bp, 14 predicted proteins | sample TSFL042MetaG_FD_104719 | JGI IMG/M metagenome (GOLD analysis project Ga0153958, IMG submission 104719) | Attine ant fungus gardens microbial communities from Florida, USA - TSFL042 MetaG | ecosystem: Host-associated > Fungi > Mycelium > Unclassified | place: USA: Florida, Wekiwa Springs... | reverse complement strand
CACACTCGAATCGAACACTATTCACGGAATATGGGTTCGTTGGGAATATAGACCTAGATGCACTGGAAAGCGGACAACTCGACTGCGAAGCAAATATAACTTGGCGTATACTGAGGCTTTTCACTTCAAGAGGAGTAATGGGGACGTATATGGAGCAACTTTTAAGAAGTGCAGGTTATTGGGGGTAAGTCAGTCCTCATAGTGCGGATATCGATTAAGGATCTTGCTAGAGAGTGGACTATACACTCGATGCCGGAACCCGCTCATCCATCTTTTCGCTTGATATCTGCCCTTCGTTTGTACCACGCCATCCCACGAGCGAGGATCATGCCCCCTCATGAGGATGACGATTGCATCCGCACATGGCGCGACACCATTTCTGGTCATTGTGATACAATTTCCCCAGTGAATGAGATTTTGTGGAGGGAAACGCTCGACAAGCTTTGCTTAGACATTGACAACGAGACAAGAGTATACTTGGATAATTTGAACAAAGTAGGAAGAGGATGGCCTATTGATTCTTGGGATTATATGAAGAGGTGCCTGCTCATGCTTTGGCGTGAGCAGCAATATGTTGCCTGGTGTGTTCACCAAAGCCTTGAAAAAGGAGAAGAATTTTGAGTGGTACCCATGAAAAAGTTCATTATGATTTACATGTACCAGAGCAACTAGAGTTGGCATAAAGCATCAGGGATACATGTCATACAAGAGAGAGAGAATCCTTTTTTTCTCTAAATCACTGATTTATCAAAGAAAGGAAGAAGAAAGACACTAGCCATAGGAGACAAAAGCTTATAGTTGTACTTTACTCATGAACACTGTTGTCACAAACTTCATTTGGACCTATCTTCATCAATTCTTTGACAATTTCTACCATCTCAGTGGTGCCCAAAAGCCCTTAAGAAGACCTTTCAGATGATACCCAATACATCTTGAGGCAATCAATATTGGCTGAGCTATCAGGCAATTAGTAGGTAACCTCTATAACACCATAGAGGTTACCTACTAATTGCCTTAAGATATATTTAGTATCAATCAAAAAATCTTATTAAGGGCTTTTGGGCACCACTGAGATGGTAGAAAATGTCAAAGAATTGATGGAGATAGGTCCAAATGAAGTTTATGACATTATCTCTCCTCTGTAAAACTTAGTAGTGAACACTTAATCCTACTCCTTATCTGAGTTGACAAGGAGAACTTGATGGAGTTCTTATCTAATTCTTGTACACTACTTATACAACTACTACATGGTCTGTACACTACTTTCCCACACTCATCATGTGACTTCTGTCATGACTTGGCAAAAATAGCTAAGTCATTATTTATATTTTTTTTGGACACACAAGTGTAAGGCTCTACCCAGGACAACTTAATCACCCTCTAAGTCCAAGTTAACAAGGAGAACTTAATAGAGTTCTTATTTATTTTCTGTATACTACTTATACAACTACTACATAGTCTGTGTACTATTTTCCCACACTCATTATGTGACCCATCATGTGACATGACCTTGTGACATTAATCATGTGACACTTTCCCACACTTCTTCCTTGCATAGTAAGTCCAAAAGAAAATAAAATGAAAAGAAATATAAATAATAACTTAGCCATTTTGCCAAGTCATAATAACAAGTAAAAAGTGACTTATAAGGAAGTGTGGGATAGTATAGTAGGGTTAGGGTTATTAAGATGTATAAGTAGTATACAAAATCCAAAGAAAACTCTATTAAGTTTTCCTTGTCAACTCAAATAAGAAGTTATAAGAAAGCTAAACTCCAAGCCAGAATTAAGTCAACTGCTCTTTGTTCAGCGATTAACAAAGAGAACTTGATAGAGTCCCCATTGGATTTACTATACTATATATACAATTACTATGTGGCTATGCTCTTTGGTTCCCATAGTCTCCATATTACCTGTTAACTGACTCCTTTACCACATGTTATGACTATAACTTGTGACCTTGTGTGACATGACCATTCTGTGACTATGTGATGGTCACATGATACTTTCCCACCCTAGTAATAAAGAAAAGAAAAAGAAGAGAAATATTAAATAATGACTTAGCCATTTTACCAAGTTATGACACAGAATATGTGCAAATATTGGTATTTCTACTAGTGGAAAGTACTCTTCTTTAAATTTCTCTCTGTATTATCCTATACAAAGGCTTTTTTCTACTCACTTATTAGCCAATGTATTAATTTTCTTTTTTCTGGCTACAAAAATCCTTCTTTATGAACTATATCTAACTTTTCCTTTCTCTCTAGAATATAATGCCCTCTAGGTTCAAACTCTGGTGGTTACCCTGGTAACTTGGGCATTTCCTGTAAAGGATCTCCCATTATTTCTCTTGTAATCCTAAATCTCTCTAGCAAAGTCCTAAGTACTGGCTTTACTTTTAGTACTACTAGTTTATACTTCTTTGTAAAGCAACTGACAACCTCCTTCTCAATTTCCTCTAGATTCCCTGTCTCTTCTTCAACTGCTATTTAGCATTGTTGAAGAGTGTTAGGCTACTTTATCTCTTATATCATCTGTTTTAAAAGCTACATATCTTTTTCTTTAAGTATTGGCTTATTTCTTTTTGGATACAACAATCTCAACTTGTCTATACTCAATGTACTTCCTTCTAGGAGTAGAACTTCACTGATGAAAGGATTTCCTTTTTGATCTAGTTCAATTATATAGGAAATCTCTTCTCTAGAAAATATCTTAGATTCCTCAAGGCTCACCAAAAATTTGCTAGGCTTTTTACTTTTCTTGGCAACTTCTCTTTTCTATATGTTAGTATTGCTACCTTTGTTCTAGTATTTGAACAGGTAATACACGCTGTCTGGTTTTCTTTTTTATTATTAACAAATCTTTTTTTTGTTATAGTATCAAATAGATGCCCCAACAATACCATATAAGATGCTGCATCCATTACATACACTTGTAAGAGTACTATTACTCCTCCTAGAGTAAACAGTACATTTCTTGCCAATCTGCATATTCTAGATAGGGATCCATTTGCATTCTGCATCTAAATACTAAGACTAGGATCCTAGCTTACTTTATTAGCAGCAGCTACTTTCTTGGTTATCAAGACTATCTGTGACCCACTGTCTAACAAAACTTCTTTTTCTCCAACACTATTTATCATAGCTGGCACTACTCTTAGATAAGCCATATCTGGTACTGCTTTTCTCTATCTTCTTCTATTGCAAAAATCTGACAAGTACATTTTTCTGGACTTAGTTTCTCTAGGAACTACAAGACTAGATCAGCCACAGTCCAAACTGTAGTGACTTAGCCTAGACAACTTAATTATGTCATGACTTGGCAAAACAGCTAAGTTATTATTTAATATTTCTTTTCTTTTTCTTTTCTTTTCTTTATTACTAGGATGGAGTATGGAAAAGTATCATGTGACCATCACAGAGTCACAGAAATGGTCATGTCACACACAAGGTCACAAGTCACAGTCACAACATGTAGCAAAGGAGTTAGTTGATGAGTAGCATAAAGACTATAGGAGTTAAAGAGCATAGCCACATAGTAATTGTATATATAGTGTAGAAAATCCAATGGGAACTCTATTGAGTTCTCTTTGTCAAATGCTGATAAAGAGCAGTTAGCTTTATTCTAGTTCAGGAGTTGGCTCACTAACAAATTGCTCTCTAAGTCCGAGTTGATAAGGAGAACTCAATGGAGTTCTCATTTAATTCTGTACACTACTTATACAACTACTACATGGTCTGTGCACTACTTTCCCACAGTCCTCATATGACTTAGTTATGTGATGTCACCTGAATGTAAATTTTGTGATACTTTCTTATATGATACTTTTTCACACTCTATCCTTGTGTAGTAAGTCCAGAAAAGAAATATAAATATTGACTTAGCCATTTTGCCAAGTCATAACACAAACTTTGACAATTTTCCCATTCTCTATCTCAATAATCTCTTGCCACTTTTCTGAACTCTCTAAACTGTTGACCAATACTATTTTCTTTTGTGGTCGACTATTATCTTTTTTTATATCTTAGATCTCTCTAAATTTATCCTTATTTGAATGCTTACTTGTAAGAATTTCTTTTAAGGCTATTTGCAACTTTGGTGCTATAGCTTATAGTTCCTTAGGAGTCACTTTCATTTCTTCTTCTAGTATTCCATTTAATATCTTCTTAGCCTTAACTCTTTTTTCAATAGATGCCTTATTCTTTACTGGCATATCTTTCTGAGGAAACTATCTAAAGTACTTGTCTAGCAAGAGGGAAACATCGACTATTAGTATCTGGATAGGTACCTTTTGATAAGGAAACTCATGATTTTGACTTGTAGTTAATGCTTCTAATCCACTATAAGTTCTATTTTCTACTCTTATGGATGAGGATTCCTTCTTCTCTTGATTCTATTTATTAACCTCTGAAAACTTACCACTCTGAAAGTGAACCTGTCTTTCAAATAGTGGCTTCTTTATTGGCTGTTCTAAAAACCTAACTTTTTTTTAGGAGCCAAGTCTTGTCTTGTCTAAACATACTCTGTAACTATCCTTCTCAAGAAAGACTCCATATCTTTCTCTTTTGGTTCTAGTATTAGCTCTCTCTCTATATTCACTTTTTGTATCATAACCTCTAGATTACTGGCTTTCTTTCTCAACTGTGATAGTTCTTCTAACTGTCTCCTTGCTAGTTATGACAATATAACAACTCCCATATCTAGTCCTTGATCCCATATACTATAAGTCTTTAGTTTTGGATCTTCCTATATTATCACTGTAAGAAAGCTAAACTCCAAGCCAGAATTAAGCCAATTGCTCTTTGTTCAGCAATTAACAAAGAGAACTTGATAGAGTCCTTATTAGACTTGCTATACTATATATACAATTACTATTATGGCTATGCATCTTATCTCCCACAGTCCTCATGTCCATTAGCTGACTTCTTTGTCACATGCTGTGACATGACCTGTGACTCCCATGTGACATAACATTCTGTGACTTTGGTCATACATTTTGTGAGTCTGTGACAGTCATGTGATACTTTCCCATGCTCCACCCTAGTAATAAAGAAAAGAAAAGAAAAGAAATATTAAATAATGATTTAGCCATTTTGCCAAGTCATGACAATCACTGCTATTGACAATAGTAGGTACTTTCTTACATAGTCCTTAATGAACATATTATGCTCTATTGGTATTGGCTTTCCATTTGCAAACCTCACTATAAATTTATCTACTAATATTAATCCTTTTTTCTCATCTTTTGCCTTTTTAGAACAGAACAAAAACAAATAGTTTATCTTGAGACAATGAAAGTATTTCCTTAGAGATCTTGGTGGTCCCATCTGTGGTAGTCTCTATGCATATCTCATTGAAAACCCTCTTACTTTCTTTATTGATAGTGCTAGGGTTTGTCTGTTATGAACATCAAGTAGGACTACAACTATTATCAGTCATAGTCTAATAATAAGTGGCTAGTAGATGAGATGTTGGCAATGTTAGACGAGGACATTACTATGCAGTAATGTATTGAATGTCTAAGGACTCTAAGAGACAATAGACTTATAGAATATACAGGACTCTTCGGAGAAATCTCGGACTATCCTTCCCTTTCTATCTTTGGACTTATGCTTAATGGGATAATATTGAACTAACCCATTATTAGACAATGACTCAACTTGTTACCCTCATCGCTTCTGTCACTAGACTGTTACTTAACTAGTTACCTATAGTTACAATTAGTGTTACCACATTGTAATGTAGTCACAATACCTAGTTAGGATAAATACAGACTAGAAAGAGAAAAGAATAGCAAATTCTTTCTTTCTATATTCCCTCTGTAAAATCTTACTCTGAGGAACCAGTACTCTTACTTGTCTTAGGACAATCTCAAGGGTGCTACTCAAAGTCTCGTTGACATCTCTCCTCTGATATAACTTCACTGAAAACCTTGACTGGATCTTTTAACAAGGAGCGTGAAGATATCAAGTGTTAGATATAAGCTTTAAGTTGAAACACATATTCAACTATAAGGTCTAGAGTCTTAACATTGTCTATTATGAGATGGCTCCAAAAGAAGTAACTATTTCTTGTGCATTTATTAAACCTGATAAAGATATATATATATATATAATAGACTAAAAGATATAAATAGCATAGGACTAATTATGTAATACTATATAGTTATTAGTAAGGGTCTTATGATTGTAAGAGACAAGTACACAAACCAATAGATATTTGTTTAAATAGTAGTTCTAATCTAACAAGAACTCCATCAAGTTTTTCTTGAACTTCAATCCTAGTCTAACCTTAAGTCCATCAAGGGCTTGTGTTAACACTGCCCTTGTGAGTGTATAAGAGTCTTAATATTATCTAGAGCCCTGTTATGACTTGGCAAATTGGCTAAGTCATTATTTATATTTCTTTTCTTATTTATAACTACAAGATGGAGTGCAGGAAAGTATCACGTGACTTTGTCACAATGTCACAATGGTGTGACGAAGGTCACAGATGGTCATGTCACAGGTCACAGTCACAGTGGGTCACATGACAAGAGTAACATGAGGACCATGGGAGAACAAGCGCATAGCCACAGTAGTAAAGTGTATAAGTAGTAGAGAAATGAGCGAGAACTCCATTGAGTTCTCTTTGTCAAACTCTGAACAAAGAGATAGTTGGCTTAATTCCAGTCATCGGACTTTAGACGCTGACAAGCCCCCTATATACTCTTCTCATAATTCTCTTGTGATCTTTCTTGTTTCTTATATAATATCTTTAATATATTTATATCTTGTTGCAAGGCCTCTATATCTAGATGTGCCTTGACCTTTCTAACTGACTCTTCTTTACTATAAAACACTGGTCCTCTAGTATCCAGGTCCACTTTTCCATTCCTAGCTAATATTATTGGTATATGTTTCAATGTCTATACTATAGTTTTTCCATTAACTAAGTCTATAGCCTTTTATACTATGTGCTCTAGATTGTATGGGTCCTCAATGCAACTCATTTCTTGTACATTGACTTTCAAAGTCTCTTGTATACTTAATCTGGAATTAAGTGTATCCTAAAAGGTGCTATCTAAGCTGCTCTTCCTCTAATAAGTTGATTCTGGCATTCTCTCTACATAGTTTTCTCAATTGATCTATACTATCCTATTCTTCAGTAGTTAATTCTAGGTACTTTATCTTGAGTCTATCTAGGAACTGATTCCAAGACCTAGCTTTATATTTTTCAAAGCTAGTCTACTAGTATATCAGTGTTCATATATCTAGTAATCCAATCTAATTTCTTCTAATCATCTATAATTTCTGCAGTCCAAAACAACTGTTCCATTATTCTAAGAAAATTCCCAAGTGTCCTAGATTATTACAACTTAGCAAAATGGCTAAGTCAATATTTATATTTCTTTTCTTTTAGATTATTACTAAGGGGAAGTGTGGGAATATCATATGATAGTCACAGAGTCACAAATGTGACATTGGGTCACATATTTGATCACACTAATGTCACATCACAAGTCACAGTCACAACATGTGATAAGGTAGTCATATGATGGGAATAATATGAGGACTATGGGAGGATGTTGCATAGCCACTATAGTAAATTGTATAAGTAGTGTAGAAAATCAAATAGAAACTCTATCGAGTTCTCCTTATCAACTCTGACTCAAAGTAGACATAAGTCATTGCAGCTAAAGTCTTACATAAATTGTCTATCCCACTTAGAGATGCTTAGGCTAAGGGATAAGAGCATGTTCAATTTAGCAGTTATACTTTGCTTTGGATATGAAATAATAGCAAGTATAATAAACAACAGCATTGGTGATCATGGTAACAAAGTAAGTGAGTTAGAAAACACTTGCATTACCTCTAATGTAAGTTCTTCTAGTAATTCTTTGGGAATTATATATACACTTGAAAGACTAAACCTTTCTAGAAAGACAGGTCCAACCTATTCTGCTAAAGTATCCAAGAAGAGATTTGGCTTGACATCTGAAGGAATCCAAGTACTAGGGTCAGCAGTTCTAACAGCTCCAATACTTTTGAGGTTGTTCCTATGCTCACTTATCTTCTGTTTGCTACAAATCTTGCTTTTTTCTGTAGTATATATTCTAGGTTATCTACTAGGCCTACAAGTCTAGCACACTACAATATAGAAGTTTAGTAACTCCTAGTTCTAGTTTCTGGTTGGTTTTCCACTCTAGAAAGTTGTGTAAAATTAGGCATCTTGTAGAAATAAAATTGGGATGCTCAAGTGGTTAAAGTAAAAGAAGAGCAAAAAGAATAAAAAAACCGAAACTTCTCTTGTGATGGGCTCTAGATAAAAGGATGCAAAAGGAAATTGCATCTTGGGACAAACAATAAGACATGGTACTAGCTCCCAATTGTATGCTAAAGGTTTGAGGGGAGATAGCTGAAGTAAAGGTTTTAAGTAAAAGATGAAATTAGATATTATATACAGCTTTAGATAAAATAAAATAAGTTGATAGTTGAAACAAGAGTAAGATCTCTCTAGATTGTTGTTGCATATCCTTTCTAAGGTGTCAACCTTTACACATCATGGCATTGACTTAACTGGAAAATATAGTTAGTTGATCACTTATGGATCCTCTATACTCAGTTGTCTCTTTGTCTGTACCCCTAACACCAAACCTTATAGTATGAGGTCCAAAATATATTCAGGCCTAAAATTAAACAAATTTTGTGACTTCACACCCCAAAAACAAGGACTAAGATAAAATTACCTACTAGGAAGCAAGAAAGGCATAGAGGACTACTACTGATAAAGCTGGCTATCTAGTTATGTAGCAATATACCCAGGGACGTAAGGTCACTACTACCAATAGACTAATCACTTGAGAACCAGTGGAGTTGAGCCCACAGTCCCACAGTATTATTGCTGAGAATAGCAGCTTAGTCAGGAAAAGAAACCTTATATGGAAAAGTCTGAAAAGATGCCTATTACCAAGGAACAAGACTAGCAGTCCAGCAGGAAATAAGAATAGGATATAGCATTATCCAATCAGTGATGGCTAAGAATAGGGCAGCATCAAAACTAATCTACCTAATCAAAATAAAGAAAAAACAAGGAGTCTCAAGGAGCTGTGAAAATGGTATCTAAGATTTTCTAGGCTAGAAAGGAAAAAAACAGATCCTAAGTCACTGAGATAACCCAAAAACAGAAAGGGATCACTGCAGGATTAGTGGTAGATAACCTAGTAACTTGGCAAAGGCAGAATAGACCTGGCAAAAACCTTAGGAAATAATTGAAGAAAGACAAAAAGGCATGGGATTTCCTATTACTACCAGAACAATTATTGTATTAATATATTATGACTGGGTTGATTATTTCCCCTATTTTTTGTATATTTCTTTTATATTTCTCTAAGCATATAAAAACCTCTACTTGGTAGAAAGAGAGCAAGCAATCTTAGTTATCTCTTTCCTTTATTTGGGTTTTCAAAAGTGGAAATCTATTTTTAGAGTGATCAGATCAGTGATTAAGTTGCTTCAACTCAAGACTGAGTCAAAAACAAAGAGACTACAGGACAAGTGACTTAGCTGTAGAGACAACATTATAGGAGCTCTAAAACAGAGTTTGGCATTACTAGGGAGTTAAGTTATACAGGGAGGATTCAAAGTCTCATATCTGATCACATAGTCAAGAGTACTACTGTGAGGATAGTCTGATCACATAGTCAGAGAGTACTACTGTGAGAACAACTTTAAAACAGGGTATTAGGATGACACTAGGCAGACAGGACTTAGGAACAAAGCTAGAACAGTAGTCTAGAACTGTCAGCATCTAAAGTCCGATGACTGGAATTAAGCCAACTATCTCTTTGTTCAGAGTTTGACAAAGAGAACTCGATAGGGTTCTCGCTTAATTCTCTACTACTTATACATTTTACTACTGTGGCTATGCGCTTGTTTTCCCATGGTCCTCATGCTACTCTAGTCATGTGACACCTTGTGACCATCCATCACACCATTGTGACATTGTGACAAAGTCATGTGATACTTTCCCACACTCCATCTTGTAGTTATAAATAAGAAAAGAAAAGAAAAGAAAAGAAATATAAATAATGACTTAGTCAATTTGCCAAGTCATGACATTACCTCCCTCTTAAGTTTCCTCGTCTCGAGGAATTTCTCTACAACTTATAATATGGGTCCACTATGTTGCCCATTTCATCTTCATCTTCCTCTGTCCATTCTCGAACTCCTGATTTTTCTTCTTTGGCTTCTTCCTCTTCCAGGATTGTCTTTATTGTCTCTCTTCTTGCTGGTTTCTTGCTCTTCCATCATCTCCAGTTTCTTTCCAATCTCCCCCAATATTCCTGGTCATATCGCTTGTCTGACTATCCATATAGCATCTTTGCCATGAACTTCCCTGGTAGTTCTTCCCGTCGGAATATTTCTTCTTTGTGCTCTTGCCACGCTATGTCTTCCATGTCTCTTTGATATTCCTTTTCAAATTCTTTGATTGCTTCTTTTGCATTCTCTAAATTCTCCCTTTCTTCCCAGGTATCGGATTCTGCTGTAAATCCTTTCCAGCATACTAGGTACTTGTCTTTCCCTCTTACTCGTTGCTTATTCAGGATTCTCTCCACTTCCCATTCTTTCTCCCCTTCGATTATTACTGGGGCTGGTTGCTTCTTCTTCTGCCCCTCTACCTGTCCTACATATTTATGTATTCTACTAACGTTGACTACCAGGTGTATTCTTACTGTGCTAGGTAGTTCTAATTTGACTGCATTTGATAATATTATTTCTTTGATTTTGTAAGGACCAACAAATCTCTCTGTCAACTTCTCTGTCCTCCTTCTGACCATCTGATATTTCAGATCTTTGGTACTGAGTATGACCAAGTCTCCTACTTTATATTCGTCTATGTCTGATCTCTTCCTGTCAGCGTACTTCCTCATATCTTCCTGTGTCTTCTTTAGCGCTTCTTTTGCCTCTTCTTGTATCTTCTTCATTTTCTCCACAAACTTTTCTACTCCTGCATATCTCCCCTTCTTTCTTCCCTCAAACCCCATCCTGGGATCTTGTTCGTAATTTGCCTTGAAAGGCAACGTTTGAGTACTTGAGTGCGCTTTGTTGTTATATGCAAACTCTGCTGTTCCCAACCATTCTGGCTACTGTTCTTGTCTATGGTCAATGAACATTCTTAAGTACTGCTCTAACTCTTGGTTCACCCTTTCTGTTTGTCCATCCATTTGAGGGTGGAACGCTGTCGACAATTTACTCTTGATCCCCAACATCTCATTCAGCTCTCTCATTAACCCCGCCGCAAACTGTGGTCCTCTATCTGATATAATGCTCTCAGGCAGACCATGTAACTTCCACACGTTGTCTCTAAACAACCTTGCTAATCCCTCTGCCGATGTCTTCTCTGTAGTTGGTATAAAGTGGACCATTTTAGTTAGCCGGTCCACTACTACTAGAATACTATCATATCCTTATGCTAAAGGCAGCTTAGTGATAAAATCTGCTGATATGTGCGTCCAAGGTTTCTCCAGAATAGAGTTGGGCATTAACTTGCCTGCTGGCTGTTCTGTGTGGTTTTTATTGCGCTGGCAGGCATCACACCCTTCCACATATCTCTTCACCTCCTTTGTAACCCCTGGCTACCAAAAGTTACGAGTGACCAATTCTACTGTCTTCCATTGCCTCCCATGCCCTCCAATCAGCGTATCATGATATAGTCTAATTATCTCTGCCCTTAATTTCTCATCTTTTGGCACATAGACTTTTCCCTCTTTATACATGATGCCGTCTACCTCTCTCCACTCTTCATCTCTCAGCATTCTTACTCTTGCTTGCTTTATTTCTTCTACCGCCTTTACTACTTTGTCATCCTTTACTTTTGACTTTCTAACTTCTTCTAGTAGATCTACCCCGTCTACTATGATCTCTACGGCTTCTGTCTTTCTCACTTCCAACCACTCTGGTTTCACCAACGTCTCGTCCTCATTGTCCTTTTCCACTCCGATCTCTTAGTCTGGTCTTCTACTCAAACTATCTGTCTTCCCCATTTTACTTCCAGGAATATGTTTCAGCGTAAAATTAAATCTAGATAGGTACAAGGCCCATCTTGCTTGTCTTCTATTTAGCTTTTGCACCTTCATAAAGTACTCAAGGTTTTTGTGATCTGTCCAAATCTTGAATTTCTCTACTGCTCCTTCCAGGAAATGCCTCCATACCTCTAGACATCTGACTACGGCTAACATTTCTTTATTGTGAATCTCATAGTTTCGTTCTGTATCACTTAGAGATTTTGAAATGAAAGCGACTGGTCTCCATTTTTCATCTGAGCACTTCATCGAGAGTACTCCTCCAGTAGCATAGTTCGAAGCATCAGCTTCTACCCTAAATTCTTTGTCTAAATCCGGGGCTATTAGTACTGGTTTACTGGTGAAAACCTTCTTTAGTTCATCGAATGCCTTCTGCTGCTCGCCTCCCCACTGCCACTTCTCGTCTTTCCTCGTTAGCATGTTCATTGGTCTTGCTACTTAAGTGAAGTCCTTGATAAACCTCCTATAGTAATTGGCGAGGCCTAAGAACTTTCTAACATCTTTCACAGTTTTTGGTACTGGCCAACCAAGTACTCCTTCTACCTTTCCTTCCTCCATCTCTATTCCATTGGGTCCAATAACTACACCCAGGAATCCTATCTTCCTCGCCTTCCACACATATTTTTCTAGCTTGACATACAAGTCATTCTCCTCCAGTCTCCTCAATATTTCTTCCACAATTTCATCATGTCCCTTCTCTGTCTCTGTTCCTACTAACACATCATCCACAAATGCTGCTACCTTTCCTTCATTTATTAGGTCCCTCAGGATTTCATTCATCATCACTTGAAAGGTTGCTGGTGAATTTGTCATCCCAAAGAACATAACAGTTGGTTTAAAGGAACCGATGTGCGTTGTGAACACTCCCTTCCACTCATCCCCTTCTTTTATTCTGATGTTGTTGAACCCCCACCTGAGATCCATTTTCATGAACACTTTCTTACTCCCCATGTTGTCGATTAATTCTGTAATTAATGGGAGCAGGTAGTTATTCTTTATTGTTTGGTCGTTCAGGTTGCGATAGTCCATTACCATCCTCTTGCTACCATCCTTCTTGCCTACAAAGAATACTGGTGACGTCTGAGGGGATTTTGATGGTCTGATATACCCCTTTTTCAACTGATCTTCCACAAAATCCTAGACTTCTTCCCTCTTGTTTTTGGATAGAGGATAAATCCTTCCCTTTCGCAGTTTAAATGTCTCCTTGAGATCTATAGCATGATCCCAAATCTTTCTCTTTGGCATTCTCTCCGACTCCACCTTTCCAAACACTTTTCTCCACTTCAAAAACTTCTTTGGAACTATCTCCTCAATTTTCCTGTGGTCCTCTTCTATCTCTTCCTCTCTTCCCTAGTCTTCTTTATTGTCTATCGCCTAGCAGACGATTTTCTCTTCTTTCTCTATCGCTATCCTTTTGACCTTTTCCCTCTTTAGACTTCTTCCACCACACAAGGGTGGGCATCTTGTCATTTTAACTTCCCCTGTCTCCCAGTTTATTTCTGGGTTTTGGGCTGCTAACCATGGCATACCCAATATTACCTCTGTTTTTCCCAGATTGCATATGTCCATCTTCATTCTTTCCATGTGGCCTTTGTAGAATACATTGCACTCTACCTGGTGCGTAATAGCCCCTCCACTATTGTTGGTACCATCTATATTCCTGACGACTAAAGGTCTTTCTAACTTCTGCAGCTTGGACCCATGCCTAGCTGCCGTCTGCCTATCCATGAACATCTCTGTTGTGCCACTGTCCAAGAGCGCTTTTATCATTATGCCTTCATGCATGTCTATTTTCTCCACTCCAATATTCAACCATACTTCTCTCAACATTTTGAAGGTTCTTCTGACCTCCTGTTAACTACCCCCCTCTCTTGCTGTGCCTTCCGGTTCTCCTGACCATACGCCGCTTTGCTGCGCTTTTGCCTCTCTGGGCCGCACTGCTTTTTCCTCTCTTGCTACGCTTCTTGAGTCTCTTGCTCGCGCGCCGCTCTGCTCCTTTCTTCTTTTACATCCACACTAACTCATCTTCTCTCTTTTCTAATAAGGGACTACTTCTTGTTCCCAGTCATCTTCCACATAGCATTCTCCTTTGCCACATCTTGGACATCTTAAATATGTGACAATGGCTCCCTGGCCACGCCATCCTAACTCCCATAACTCTGCATCTTGTGGCACTGTTGGTCCATAGTACCATTCAGCCCTCTTCCTCAATGTCTCCCATGAACTCCTTTTCCACTCTCCTTGCTGCACATTTCCCTTTGTAGAGTATGCCATCTCACTTCCTTCTACTCTCCTCAATCTCCTTTCTCCTTCTTGCGCTTTTCCCCTTACAGGGCGTGCCGGCCTCTTCTCTTGCTGCGCCTTTTGTGGTCTTGCCACATGCACCGCCCTTTCCTCATTCTTTCTCTTTATCCACAATGGGCACTTCCTACATTTGTGCCCTTGCTCTCTGCACTCAAAGCACTCAACTTCTGCTACTCTTATTTGCCTTATTGTCCTCTCTCCTTCTCCACACTGCATTACTCTACTCTTTAATACTTCAAATTTATTTTGGGGAACGATGATGGGGATCAAAAGGTTTGATCACGAAACAAAGGTAAAAGCAAGGTCAGAGAGGCGAAATCTCCAAACTGCTTCACAATTGTGTACTAAACAAGTAGGCACTGGGGAGATAAATCAAATAATAGAGAGCTTACTGAAGGTAGAATGTCCAAAGAATAACCAAAACATATTCAATAGAAACCTAAGAAGAAAAGAAATGTTTTT
>Ga0153958_1000163_pt1 | contig 14853 bp, 18 predicted proteins | sample TSFL042MetaG_FD_104719 | JGI IMG/M metagenome (GOLD analysis project Ga0153958, IMG submission 104719) | Attine ant fungus gardens microbial communities from Florida, USA - TSFL042 MetaG | ecosystem: Host-associated > Fungi > Mycelium > Unclassified | place: USA: Florida, Wekiwa Springs... | reverse complement strand
TTTTTTTTTTTTTTTTTTTTTTTTTTTTTTTTTTTTTTTTTTTTTTTTTTTTTTTTTTTTTTTTTTTTTTTTTTTTTTTTTGGACTTAGTATGCAAGAGGGAGTGCAGGAAAGTGTCATATCACAAGTGTTACATAGTTATGGTCACATGATAAGAAGTCACAGGTGATGTCACATGATAGGTCACAGGTGATGTCACATGATAGGTCACATGATAGGTCACATGATGAGTGTGGGAAAACAGTACACAGACTATGTAGTAGTTGTATAAGTAGTGTAGAAAATCTAACAGGAACTCTATTGAGTTCTCCTTGTCAACTTGGACTTGGAGGGTGATTAAGTCATCTAGGCTAAGTCACTACAACTACCTTTGTCTTTCTTACTTCTAGCTATTCCGGTTTTACCAGCATTTCATCCTCATTGTCCTTTTCTACTCCAACTTCCCAGTCTGGCCTTCTACTTAGACTGTCAGCTTTCCCCATCTTACTCTCTGAAACATGTTTTAGTGTAAAATTAAATCTAAACAGGTATAGGGCCCATCTAGCTTTTCTCTGATTTAACTTCTGCATCTTTGAAGTATTTGAGATTCTTATGATCTGTCCAGATCTTAAACTTAACTACTACTTCTTCTAGGAAGTGTCTTCATGTGTCAAGTCTTGTACCCAAAAGAGATGGGCTTGACTCAGTTGATTGAGTCTTCCCCTATGCTGGCCTACAAGCAAGAAAGGTAGAGAACTAAGTATATTCAGAGGGAACAATAGAAGGTACAGACTTAGTTGATATCGAAACTAGAAAACTGCTTAGTGTACTGTCTACTTATAATTCTAGCAGTTAGTGAGTCAACAACACTACAGTTCTTAGTAAGCAGGGAAAGATGACTGATTGGTGACAACATGATGTGAGTGCCTGTAAGTAAGTGTCACAGTATCACAAGGGCATGACAGTACCCTCCCCTTAAGGTCACTTCCTAGTGGCCTCCAGTACCCTCGTTAGACCACCTGGGTCACCCATTCTGTGGGGAGAGAGGTTGGTCCAGAGAGCTCAAAATTGGGCCTAGTTTGTTGGGGTAACACTAGTGGAACTCTGATAATAGATCCAGCGCATACTTGAGATTGGTAGTAGCTAACTATGAATATTTTTTAGCAGTACTCTTGTAACTAGCCCAACAGACATAGTATAAGAGTGGATCCTTCCTTCTTCTATCGAGTTTTGAATCTAGTATCTAGGCTACTTCAAATTCTAAATAGCCTGTGATTTCAATCAGAGGGGGGTGGGTTGTAGTGGTTGGGAATTTGGCTAATTAGGGTGGGTTCCAGTTGAGATATATAGAAGACAGGGTGGATAGTTCGAAAGTGTTCAGGTAATTTTACTAGATAGGAATGGGTCCTGGGTCAACCAGTTACCTTGAATGGGCCCAGGTACTTCTCAGTGAGTTTTTTGGAAGGGCGGTATTATGCCATACAAATGTTTAGGCAAAATAAGTGACAATTTACACCCTAATAACCAGAATAACTAGCTCAAGAGAAGAGCTCGGCCCCCCTAGAGATATTTCCTAGACGCCCAGTTGTAGACTCAAGTACCTAGCTTAAGTAGCAGAGTAGTGGCTGTGACCACTACTATATACACCTCATAGACACTTGCCCAGGCACCCTGTATCAGATTTCTGATGGATTTCCCTTTTAGAAGTGCTCTTGAGGATGGAAGCAAACTTAGATGGGTTAACATGACCCCAGCAATGTTATACCTCAGCAGCCGGCAGCGTTATTCATAGAAGAGTTATAATCAGATCTGAGCTATCATCACCAATGGCTAATTATAGCAAGATCAAGATAGTTGAGTTACCATAGAGTCACATCACAATGGCAATAGAAGGAAATTGGAATCTGGAAGAGTGAGAAGACATAGAAGAGATAAAGAGAAGAACAGGGAAGCTAAGAAGAGAGGTAGCAGAAAGGTTAGATAAAGGTAACACGCTCGAGAGCAAGACAACTTGAGATCGCCGTCTCTATCTACGGCCTGGCAAGAGGCTCAAGACCCGACCATCGTGCAAGGGAGGGTTCCCAGAGTAGGACTAGAAGGGTAGAGAGCAGTTAGCTAGTGTTTGAGAGAGGTGCCATCTCATCATTGCGGTCTTGCTAGGTTTGGGAATTCAGAGGTTTTCTTTGTCTCACTTTCTTTGTTGTCTTTTTTGCTTTGCAATCATAATAAAATACTCTAGGGCACAGAAGGGAACTTAAGCATATACCCCCATTATCATCCCTCTCTGTTGCTCTAGAGCTTAATGGCTATTCTTGAGTGACTAAATTTCTAAGTTTCTAAGTGTTGTCTTTTACTTTCTAAAACCTACCAAATCTCTCCCTTGACAGGAATTCGAGCCCCAATGGACTTGGGCATTTGCTTGCACTAGGAGTTAATAGCTCACTACATGTTATTGGAGTCAGCTTCCAGTTGTATGGTCAGCTGAAGAAGAGTCCACACAATGGCACAGGAGTTCTAGGTAGTTCTGCTGTATCAATGGCAAGCTAGACTACTAGACTAGGTAAGGGTAGTAGTGTTACGACGTAAGACAAACGCAAGTCTTAGAGATCCTATTACAGTGAGACCTACCTCGAGTGGATCCATAAATACTTTATTATTATTTCTTTTGGCTATTTGAGTCTCCCCTCCTATCCCCCATTGTCTTTAAGCTCTCTTTTTATATTTGATCATCTCCCCAGTGCCTACTTGTTAGCACACAATTGTAAGACATCTCAGAGACTTCTTAGATTCTTATTTTTTTTCACCTTTATCTGTGATCAATTCCCTTTGATCCCCATCAGCAGGTTATACATATGAACTTAGACAATATAAATACCGAATCACTGATCTTGATGTCTAGTACAGGCAGATAGTGTTATGAACATCGAGTGGGATTACAGTTATTATCAGCCTTGGTCTGATAATGAATGGCTAGTGGATGAAATGATAGCAATGCGAGAAGAAACGTTGATGGCACAGAACGAGGACATTACTATGCAGTAATGTATAGAATGTCAAAGTATCCTAGGAGACAATGGACTCATGGTATGAACAGGACTCTTCGGAGAAATCTCAGACTATTCCTCCTCTCTATCTTTGGACTTGTGCTAAATGGGACAACATCAGACTAACCCATTATTAGACACTGACTCACCTCTGACTCACTTGTCACCTCATCACTGATCTGTCACTTAACTAGTCACTATTAGTTACAAGTAGTGTTACCACATTGTAACGATTGTTACATACCTAGTTAGGATAAATACAGACCAGAAAGAGAAGGGAACGGCAAGTTCTCTCTTTCTGTATTCCCTTTGTAAAAACCTTACTTTGAGGAATCGGTACTCTTACTTGTCTTAGGACAATCTCAAGGGTGCTACTCAAAGTCTCGTTGACATCTCTCCTCTGATATAACTTCACTGAAAACCTTAACTGGATCCTCTAGCGAGGAGCGTGAAGATATCAAGTATTAGATATAAGCTTCAAGTTGAAACATATATTCAACTGTGAGGTTTAGAGTCTTAACAGATAGTAAGTGTCCAATAATTTTTGATAACATGCTTGTGACTTTGCTATTTGTTAGGGCATAGTCACTCAAAGGCAGCTAACCCTAATGCTAGGTAAGAGTCCCAGAAGCAAAGATGATATTTGAGTGAAGCTAGATCTAACTACACAAGTGGTCTTATATACTAAAACCAATGGTCTGTGTGCCACAGTCACATGAGTACTAACTATTAATACCACTGTCCTATTTATAGATCAACAGGCACATCAAGGTGGACTTAAGAGAGAAGGCAAAGAGAGTGTGGGAGAGCATCTCATGAATACTTAGAATAGTCCCTTAGGTGGGAGTTTTACTCATGATCTAGGCTGCTTCTTAGGATATCCCCTTACACTATTGATTCTTTGAGTCTGGCATGGGTCTCCTCCAGGTTCGACACATAGGGCTCCACTGCTGCTAACAATGATTCTCAATCTGGTTAGACTTCTAGCTTCAGGTGATAATCTTTATTTGTGAAGAAGAGAGACATATTCATAGTAGCTGAGAGTGTATTATTGAAGGTGAATTCTGCTAGTGGCAATAAGCAAGCCCAATCTGACTGCTGGTAGTTGTAGAAGATCCTCAGGTATTGTTCAAGCATTTGGTTCATATGCTTTGTCTAGTCATCAGCTTCTGGGTGGTAGTCCAACGTGAAATAGAGCTTAATGTCGAGTGGATTAGCCAATGAGCAGAAAAACCTCAACATGAATTCACTTCCTCTGTCTGAGGTTATGTAGTTAGGTACTCTGTATTTGGAAAAGACTTGCTGGATGAATACTTTGGCCAGGCCTGCTGTGTCAATAGTCCTCTTGGTCAGTATAAAGATTACTTGTTTTGTAAGTTTGTCAACGATTACTAGGATATCAGTAAATCCTTTGGACTTTGGCAGTTGTTCGATGAAGTCTATTGAGATGGACTTCCATGGCTGTGGGAGGATAGGAAGTTGTTTGAGCATTCCATAGGGTTTGTGTCTTCTCACCTTGTTCCTGTTACAGGTATTACAAGATCAGATATAGTTTGTCACAAAACCTCAAAGATTTGGCCAGCTGTAGTCCTGGTAGACTAATTGGTAAGTTTTTGTTTGACCTAAGTGACTGGTGAGTTTATGATTGTATTTTGATTTTAGTACCTGCAAGCAGAGGTCTCCAACTTCTGGTATGTAGATCAGTCCTTCATGGTGAAGAAATCTGTTATCATCAATTAACCAGTGTACATCGTTAGCATCACAATCTAGTTCTCAAAAATACAGGTAAATTGGGTCCTTCTTTGATATAGCCTTGATCTCGGTTAGCAATGTTCATGAGTCTAGGGCAGTGATAGCATAGAGTTTTAGTTGCAGAGTATCATTCTTCCATAAGTTTGGCTCAACTTGGCTACTTGAGAACAGTGGCCAATTGTTATAGGTTTCAGAGTTCTCCTCATTATTATATATATCCCAACGTCGCATCAATAAGTCTAGCTTTGTACTCAGGTTTCCTGGGCAAAATTTAATGATGAGGTTGAACTGAGATAGGAACTCTAACTATCTAGCTTGGTGTTGCGACAAGATTTTTGACTTACAGAAGTAAATGAGGTTTTTATGGTTGGTGTATACCTTAACTGGTGATTCTGTCCCTTTTAGATAATGTCGCCATTTTCTGAAGGCTTCAAAGATTGCTAATAGCTCCTTATTATGGATATCATAGTTTAGCTCTGTGGTGTTGAAGGTACTAGAGTGAAAGGCAATAGGGTAGGTTTCCTGTTAGAGGTCGATTCCAGCACTAGGGTGAAGACCTCTTAAGCTAATGGGTAGATCCTGAAGCTAAGGTGATATTCAACTGAGGTATATCTACGACAGAAGACTAGTATTTATACTATTAGATCGTCAAGGCACCGTTCTCATGGTACCTGACAGATATTCACACTATGTCCAATAATAGATTTAGAGGAATCATATGATATGACACAGAAGGGAAAGTAGGGGAGACATAGGAATGCAATTGGAGAGAGATAGCGGCTCTTAGGTGGGAACCTACTCACATCACTAAGCACTGCCCTAGGGTAGTCCCCTTACATTTCCTGTCCAGTGTTTATGGAGATAATGGCTGCTAATGTGTGGTCAGAGGCATCTGTCTCAACAATCAACAGTAGATTTGGGTCCCAGTGTCTTAGTACCAGTGCTGATGTGAAGGTCTTCTTTAGGAGATCAAATAAAGATTGACAGCAGTCAGACCATAGCCAGGGTTCATTCTTTTTTATTAGGTAAGTTAGCAGGGCAACTATCTCTGAGTAACCATTAATAAATCGTCTGTAAAAATTTGTGAATCTAAGGAAGGTCTGGATATCCTTAACTCACTGGGGTGATGGCCAATCTTGATTGGTCTTTACCTTCTCTATGTTCATTGAGAGACCTTCCAGACTAAGTACAAAACCTACCTTGTTCTGGTGAAAGACATATTTTAATGGTGATGCATATAGTCTGTTGCTTTGCAGTCTGCTTAGTACCTCTCTGATGTGTTCTGTGTGGTCTTCTATGTTGTCTGAGTAGATCAAGATGTTATCAAGATATACCACCACACATACATCCAGTAAATTGGAGAACACATTATTCATAAATCTTTGAAACATGGAAGGTACATTCAAGAGGCTGAAGGGCATTACCAGCCATTTGTAGGACCCGTAATGGATCCTGAATGATGTCTTCCATTTATTGTCTTGGGTTATGCAGACTAGATAGTAGGCACTTCTCAAGTCAATCTTCAAGTAGATGTAGGCTTTCTTTGGAATATCTAGCAGGTCAGATATTAGTGGAATTAGATAGCGGTCCTTGTGTGTAATGCAGTTCAGGCCTTGATAGTCAACACATAGCTATAATGAGCTATCTTTCTTCTTTACAAATAGTACAAGAGCTCTGCAAGAGAAGTTTGAAGGTCAGATAATTTCTGTCCTAGTGTTTTCCTCGATGAATTCCCAAAGAGTCTCTAGTTCGAGCTTTGACAGAGAGTAGATTGTCCCTAATAGTGGTAATGTTTCTTCTTTGAGCTGAATTGCTAAGTTGTAGGGGTGGTGTTTAGGCAGTGTCTTTGATCTCTGCTTGCTGAATACATCTGCAAACTGGTGGTATTTGAATAGGATTCCATCCAGGGTCGATAGTGTGTCTATTGTGTAGAGGATATGGGCATCTGGAATAGGTGAGTTCATCCTGAGTTAGAAAGTCACTAATCCCTGGGTTTTGCAAGCTCTCAAGAATACTGCTATGTTAATAAGGTATACTGGAGGTTTCTGCAGAGTAGATAAAGGTTTGGATTCGTTTAGTGGAGGGTTTTTTTATGTTGAGGATATTGGATTCCTAGTGTTTAGAACTGGGTTCGGCAGTAGGGAGATACTTAGAGGAATGGTTATAGGTGAATTCTTGGTGTCTTTCTCTAGTCTGGGGTTTCTCAGAGCAGAAAAGTCTAATGATCTTGACACCTAGTTAATTAATGGATTACAATCTACTAACCTGTAAGAAAGCTAAACTCCAAGCCAGAATAAAGCCAACTGTTCTTTGTTTAGCGATTGACAAAGAGAACTCAATAGAGTCCCTGTTAGATTTTCCTATACTACTTATACAACTACTACATGGTCTGTGCACTACTTTCCCACACTTATCATGTGACATCATGTGATGTGACCTGTGACCTGTGACACTTGTGATGTGATACTTTCCTGCACTCCCTTCTGTATAATAAGTCCAAGAGAAAAGAAAAGAAAAGAAAATATAAATAATAACTTAGTTGTTTTGCCAAGTCATAACATAACCAGTGAAAACCCAATACTATGGGGTAAGTTCCTTCTAGTTTTGTCACAAAGAACTTAGGGGAGCAAGAATAGCCACAGAAGAACTCAATTGGAAATGATATTATGCAAGTCACAAGTACATTTATAGTACCATTTATTAACTTGATTGAAATGGGGGCAATTTCCCAACAAGTAAGTCCATTCTTTGCGATAAAACTTGAATCTATAAAATACTCTGAGAACCCTGAGTCCAACAATCCCTTGAATAGCCCAGAAGTTAACAGCAAGCAGAGAGGTACATCTAGCAAGAGGAAGTCAGGTGACGCCGTAGCATTCAGAAATAGGATTGGATCTCTGGTAGATTCTATGCAGTCAGCTCTCAGGAAAGGAGGACCACTGGTTCTTTTTTTGGAGCTTCTGGATTGTTAGAGTTCAGTTCCAGATAGTTAGTATAAGCTTCAACAACAGATAGTGCTTGTTAGGATTGATGTAGACAGACTCGGGCCAGATGTCCCATTTGGCCACAGCATATGCATAGACCAAGGTTCAGCTGACACTGGTATTTGGTGGGAACTAGGCAACTATCTGGTCCCAAGATGTCCCTAGCTAGGGAAGTCTGGGGACTGGGAGTTGTGGAAGAATACTGAAATCTTAGCCTCTTCCTAGGACTTCTGTTAGAGAGTGTTGGGAGTTTGTGGAAGAATGGCAGTTTAGAAGGGTCAGATCACAATGGTCTAAGGAGGTTGCTCAGCATGGAGTAGATTGTTCTAAACTTGTTCCTGTCTTCTTGCTGGCACTTCCAATAATTGTTATCTATTTGCAAGATCACTCTCTTTAGGCCTTCAAATGACAACAAATTCTCCTGGCTAAAACACAGTTCATCCCAGACTCGACTAGAGAGGGCATTCTTAGCCACTTTTTAGAGGGATCAGTTATCCCAGCAGATATAATTTTGGTATTTTACAAACTAGATGAAGTAGTTGACTGCTTTTCCCTTATTGGGGAATAGAATTGCAATGATGGCATTCTTATCATCGTCTTCCAAAAAGTATGAGCCAAAAATATTAGAGAGTTTCTGAATGAATGCTGTCCAGTCTTTAAAGAAATCCAGGTCCTGGTCAAGGTCAGGTTCATTTATAAAAGGTTTGAAATAGTCTAGGGCCACCTTTCAGAGGTACAAGATGGCAAAGAATATTTTTTTCCTATCCTCACTGAATTCTCCTTCACAGGCTCAAAAGTATATTTGGCACTGAAAGATAAATGCTCACAATTCATCAGGGGTACCACCTGAAAAGGGGTCTGGTTCTTTAATACCACAATATTTTTTTTTGTGGAGGGATTGATTTGTCTAGACAATACTAGTAGTAAGGATTGTAGATCGAGGCTTGGAGCTGTTTGAGAGGATCTCTGAAAAGAATCAGGTACTGGGGCAGGCTGGTCATCCTCTCCTAGCATGACTGGTATAGTGTTCCCTTCCTCTGCAAGTTCTTCTAGGACCTCTTTATTTGGCTCCTGAGAAAATAAACACTGGATACAAGCTTGGGATATTGTAAATAGCTGTTTGATGGAGGTTGCTATTGTCTCTCTGGAAAGGTTGATGTGGAGTATGTCTCAACAGATGCGGCACTCTATGTAGGAGTTGTGGGGAGAAGAGTTGGATATGATTCAGGGAAGGTACTTGTGGATGGTGCAGGGGATTTAGTTTCGATATACTGTCAAGCCTTGTACCCAAAAGAGATAGGCTTGACTTAGTTGATTGAATCTTCCCCTATGCTAGCCTACAAGCGAGGAAGGTAGAGAACTAAGTGTATTCAGAGAGAACAATAGGAGGTACAGACTTAGTTGATATTGAAACTAGGAAACTGCTTAGTGTACTGTCTACTTATAATTCTAGCAGTTAGTAAGTCAACAACACTACAGTTCTTAGTAAGCAGGGAAAGATGACTGATTGGTGACAACATGATGTGAGTGCCTGTAAGTAAGTGTCATAATGTCACAAGGGCATGACATCACACTTTTAAGCATCTAACTACTACTAACATCTCTTTGTTATGAATCTCGTAATTTCTTTCTGTATTGCTCAGAGATTTAGAGATGAAGGCCACTGGTCTCCACAGTTCATTAGAGCACTTCATTGATAGTGCTCTACCAGTTGCATAGTTCAAGGCATCGGCCTCTACTCTGAACTCCTTATCTAAGTCTGGTACTACTAATATTGGTTTTATCATAAAGACTTCTTTTAGCTTGTCAAATGCTTTCTGTTGCTCTTGCCCCACTGCCACTTTACATTCTTCCTCATTAATATATTCATTGGCCTTGCTACTCAAGCAAAATCTTTAATGAACTTCCTGTAATAATTTGCAAGGCCTAAAAATTTTCTAATGTCTTTCATATTCTTTGGTTCTGGCCAACTAAGCACTCTATCCACCTTCTCTTTCTCCATCTCTATCCCATTAGGTCCTATTACTACTCCTAAGAAACCAATTTTTCTTACTTTCTATACATATTTTTCCAGCTTGATATACAAGTTATTCTCTTCTAACCTTTTTAACACTTCCTCCATGATTTCATTATGTCTTTCTTCCATTTTTATTCCTACCAACATATTATCTACAAACACTACTACTTTTCCTTCATTGATTAAATCCCTCAGAATTTCATTCATCATCGCTGTTATATGATGGAAAATACCTATTTAATAATATAATTTTTTTTATATTTTATATTATTACTAATTTTTTGCTCCTAAACTCCTGTTATCTACTTTTATAGGATTATGATATAGACTAGTCACTAGTACTCCTCCTATTCTGAACTTAGTATAAGTACTCCAGTAGTCACATCCTAGTTCCTTAGTTCGTAGATTAAAGTCATTTATGTCTTTAATATCCATCTCTACTCCTATCAATCTATATACCACTCCTCTCCTGCACTCCTAACAACAATTCTATCCTCCTGAAATATGCAACCACACATGCGACAGCAGATCGAGGCACAGCGCACAAGCTGAGGCCAAGGTTGTTCTCCCACTTTTGTTGTCAACTTCCTTCCACTCTGGAGTAATTCTGCTCCACTCTGGGCCACTCTGCTCCTACTCCACACATTCTTGACAATCGCCTAAAATGTGGCTGGTGAGTTCATTATCCCAAAAAACATTACTGTTGGCTCAAAGGAGCCTACATGTATTGTAAATGCTCCCTTCTGTAAGAGGACTAGAGCAGCCTAGTGCTGATTTAGCTGATTAGTAAGGAAGTCACTTGAAGATAGAACATTAAATAGCCTAGGAGTTCCAATCAATGTTAGGGTAAGGTATTTTACTGTACACCACTAGCTATATATACTAGACTAGCCTGGTCTGTGCACCAGTTGCTAAGGGAATACAGATCAGAACACTAATAACTACCATACCTAATAAGGCTACATAGTATTACTATAGCAATGAGAACTAGAGAGAAAGGAACTAATCAACAGCAGGCTCCAAGGATCCAAGGACAAGCTAGATTATACTTACCTATACTAGGTTACCTAAAGCATCCTCTTACACCTTCTACTCATCTCCTTCTTTGATCCTCACATTATTGAACCTTCACCTCAGATCTATTTCAGTAAATATCTTTTTGTTACCCATGTTGTCGATTAACTCTGTAATTAAGGGTAACAGGTAATTGTTTTTCACCATCTGGTTGTTCAGGTTGTGGTAGTCTATAACCATCTGCTTACTTCTATTCATTTTGCCCACAAAGAAAACTGGTGACATTTGAAGGGACTTTGATAGTCTGATGTACCCCTTTCTCAGTTGGTTCTCTATAAAATTCTGGACTTCTTCTCTCTCATTTTTGGACAGAGGGTAAATTCTTCCTTTTCATGGTTTGAATGTCTTTTTAAGGTCTATGGCATGATCCCAAACTTTCCTTGTTGGCATCCTTTCTGACTCTACTTTTCCAAACACCTTTCTCTATTTCAGAAATTTTCTTGAGACCATTTTCTCAATTTTTCTGTGGTCTTCTTTAATTTCCTCCTCTCTTCCTCAATCCTCTTTATCATCTATCACCCACCTAACAATTTTCTCTTCTTCTAGGGTTACTACTCTCCTTCCTCTTTTCTTCTTTTCTTTCTCTTTTGATTTTATTCTACCACACAGGAATGGACATCTCATTATTTTGACTTCTCCTGTTTCCCAGTTTATCTCAGGGTTATGTGCTGCCAGCCATGGCATTCCCAAGATTATCTCTGTCTTCTCCAAGTCACATATATTCATTCTCATTTTTTTTATGTGGTTCTTGTAATAAATATTCATCTCTACCTGGTAGGTGATCGCTTTTCTGCTGTTATTTGTCTCATCTATGTTTTTTACTGCTATCAGTCTTTTTAATTTCTGCAGCTTGAACCCATGTCTAGCTGCCATCTTCCTATCCATAAACATCCCTGTGGTACTACTATTCAAGAGCACCTTTACAGTTATGCCTTCATGTGTATCTAACTTTTCTACTCCAATATTCAACTACACTTCGCTTAGCATCTAGAAAGTTCTCCTGACTTCCCTTTGACTATCTCCCTCTTTTGCTGTGTTTTTCTCTTAGTAGAGTATGCCACTTTTCTCTCTACTATCTTCAAACATCTACACCACTTCTGCCTATTTGAAATGACCCCCTGTCCTCTATTTTCCTCCATATAGCATCTTTTCTCTCTATACTTTTTGCACTCCACATATATCACTATTACTTCTTCTGTAAACTACCCTAGTTCCAACAGGCATACCTTATCAAAAATGCCTTCCCTATAATGCTCCTGCGCCTTCTGTCATAAAACATGCACCAGACTTCTCCTCCATTGCTGCACTTCTCATAGCTTGGCCATATGTACCACCATCTCTTCCTCAGCTCTCCTTAGCTCCTTCTGCTATGCCTTTTGTGGCTTTGCCACATATGCCACTTTCTCAACTCCTCTCTTTTCTACTCCTTTTCATGTTGGATATTCTCTATACTTATCTCCATATTTAAAACACTCGACTCCTACTGTCATAAACTTTATTTGGCCATATCTCCATCAATTCTTCAATGACTCTCATGGTCTCAATGGTTACAGAAAGCCCTCAAAAAAATCTTTTGATCAATGCCAGTCATGTCTCGAGGCAATCAGTAATGGCCAAGATATTAGGCAAATCAACTAGTAACCACTATGGTACTGTTTATTAAATCACCAATATCTTGGAAACTGCCACAATCAATGCTTTGGTTCTAGGCTCATCAGAAGCACTCTTTATACCACTTAGAATGAGCCTAGAACAATCTCAAGGCAATCAATATCAGTGGAGATATGAAGGCCTCAATATTTGCACATGGACTTTATTAATTATCCATAGATAGTCATCTGTCCTTTTCTTAGAACAAAGGACAGCCTCCATAAGGTTAAGTTATTACTATTTACAGCACAAAGGCACTACCATATGTAGAATAATAGGTAGTAGCATGTAATGATCTGTTCTAGTGCACAGACCATCACTTTTCTGTATTTTAGGACTCATAGTCTGAGGATTAGACCTCAGACTTAACAACATCTTTTGTTACTTGTCTAACTTTGCATTTTTGAACTATTTAAAGTATCAAAGCATCCATCACAAATAGTAAGTGACTATTTGTGATATTACTGATACAACTACTACATGGTCTGTGCACTAATTTTCCCACACTCATCATGTGACTGTGACACCTGTGATGTAACACTTTCCTGCACTTCTTCCTGTGTAGTAAGTCCCAAAAGAAAAGATAAATATAAATAATAACTTAGCCATTTTGCCAAGTCATGACAATCATTTGTAACAGTTAGATTTGGTGAACTACTTATACACAATATTAACCCTAGCTAGTATCTCACATATCCCAATATAACTAAAAGAAAAGAAAAGAAAAGAAAAAGAAATATTGACTTAGCTATTTTGCCAAGTTATGACATAACTAGTTAAGTGATAGTCTGTCAAGGACATGCGGAGCGGGAGCGGAGTGACCTGGAATGGAGCGGAGTTACTCCAGAATGGAAGGGATTTGATAACAAAATGGGAGAACAACCTTGGCCTCAGCTCGTGTGCTGTGCCTCGATCTACTGTCGCATGTGTGGTTGCGTATTTCAGAAGGACTGAATTGTTGCCAGGAGTTTCGGAGAGGAGTGGTATAGATTAATAGAAGTGAGGATAGGACAAGGAGAAGACGTAAATGACTTTAATCTACAAACTAAAAAACTCGGATGTAACTACTGGAGTACTTATACTAAGTCTAGAATAGGAGGAGTACAAGTAACTAGTCTACATCATGATCCTATAGGAGTAGACAACAGGAGTTTAGGAGTGAAAAATTAGTAATAATATAAAATATAAAAGAAATTAAATGGGTATTTTCTGTCATATGACAGTATTCCCCTCTTAAGGCTGAGCCCTCGAAGCCCTGATAGATAAGCAATATAATTATCACCTGATCTGAAGGTTAAAAACCAGCTCCGTGAAATTTTCTTCTTGATCTTTAACCACAATGTTGTCATAATCCAACTCTGCTTTGATGTTGGATTCCAATAATGAAAGGTACGAGCAGGAACTCAAAAAAAGAAGACAGGAGGCAGAGGCAAAACTCTGGGAGGAAGAGGAGCGACAACAGGTGGAGTGGAGAGCAAGAAAAGAGGCGAGGGCGGCAGAAAAAAGGAGACAGGAGAAGGAACTGAGAAGACAAGTGGAGGAAGCGGAGAGACAGATGAAGGCAGAGAAAGAACGGCAGAAACAAAAAGAGGCGGACAACGCCTTCCATCAGGAAGCAGATCGACAGGTGGCGGTCATATAGATGCAGAGAAAAAATTGGTTAAAGAAGATGAATCTAGAACTATTGACGTCTTCTCCGTCCGAGGAGGAGATGAATCTGATCGACCTCCCCCCTCTGACAAAAAGACAACAGGTCCGCTATCTTCCCAAGGAGACTTCAGAACAACACTGAGCGAGGGAAGAAATAGCAAAGGAGTTGGGAATTGAGCCAATGGGTGGTGAAAATCCCTGTGAGAGGTGTGCTAATTTCGGCATACTGTGCCTACCACAGGGTCTTCTGTGAGTTTTGTATCTTGCTGGAATAAAATCATTGACTAATTTAGTTTTAGAAATGCAACGTCCTGTTCTCCCTGTGCCAGGGCAAAGGCCACTTGCAAGCCTTTCGATGCAGACGGAGCGCAGAGGAAGGCAAAGGAAGAAATGGCGAGGAGGGCACAAGCGAGAAGGACAAAGCAATGGACGGACACGGAGTGGAAGGAACAGGTGTTGGAAAAGTTAGGGAAGGTGGACGAGTTGGTCGTTATCACAAAAGGTCACTTACTTGGTTTGTGATGAACTGAATATAGTTTTAAAAGAGCTTAGAAGCAGAGTTAGGCAAGCAACAAAAGATATTGTTAAGTCTGAGGTCTAATCCTCAGACTATGAGTCCTTATATACAGAAAAGTGATAGTCTGTGCACTAGGACAGATCATCACATGCTACTACCTATTGTTCTACATATGGTAGTGCCTTTG
>Ga0153958_1000161_pt1 | contig 14888 bp, 18 predicted proteins | sample TSFL042MetaG_FD_104719 | JGI IMG/M metagenome (GOLD analysis project Ga0153958, IMG submission 104719) | Attine ant fungus gardens microbial communities from Florida, USA - TSFL042 MetaG | ecosystem: Host-associated > Fungi > Mycelium > Unclassified | place: USA: Florida, Wekiwa Springs... | reverse complement strand
GATCACGTTTCTTGAAGCTATGGATGAAAGATGCTCTATGGGCTCTATTATCTCTCCCCACCACCTGGACAGGATCGATAACATGGTTGCGCGACGGCAGTCGGGCACAATTTTGGCAGGGGGACAACGGATGATGGGCAAGTCGTCCCTCGACGATTTTGATTTCTCTTGCGGGAGCTTCTACCCGCCCACCGTGGTCACCGATGTCGACGTCAAGCATGAATTATGGAAAGAAGAAATATTCGGCCCTGTGGTGGTCGTGAAAAAGTTCACTGTGAGTTACATACCTATTGCAATGCAATCAGGTTCCTCTGACGCTGAGTTCACTATCAGACTGAATCCGAAGGAGTTAAACTTGCCAATGCTTCCAAGTATGGACTAGGGGCGGGAATCTGGACTCGGGATGTGTCAAGGGCGCATCGCGTTGCTGCTGACATCGAAGCCAGTGTTGTTTGGATCAACACACATCATCGTAATGATCCCAGCTCGCCATGGTGAGTGAATCCGTCCAGGAGTTGTATTGCTCAATCTCAAGACGATGTAAGGGGTGGCATGAAAGAGAGCGGCATAGGTAGGGAGAATGGTATTGAGGCATTGGAAGCTTGTAAGTCTCATTTGCACTGGTGACTGGTATCGGACCTAATACGTTATGTAGACACACAGAGCAAATCGATCATCGTGAATGTGGCTTCGCCTGATGAATCCCGACGAACCGAAGACTGGTTTGCGGATAGCGGAGAACAAAGGAGATATGGGTAATATGTCCGTGGTCGGTTTATCCGTACAATGTGGTGGATCTATCTATAATGTACATTATTACCTCAAGATACATGCTTTATGAGTCGCCCTCAAGGAGAAATGGACAATATAACTTCCAGGCAAATGTAAAACAACGTCATCCTGTTGTCTTGACAGCCTCCTTAATTGTCGGCTATTCAATCAAGGAAGATGAGATTAAGCATTTCATTAAATTGGGTGATTGCATACCTCGGTAACTTCTGCAGGTGGTTCATCAACAAAATCTGGGACCTTGTTGAGGTCCTTGAGATACGAAATATCTTCCTCTTCATCGAGTTGTAAAGCATCCAGTTCTACAAATACTATGGCGTGACTGAGATGAAAAACTACGTATGTACGTACCTGCCTCGAGATCTGCTTCGTCGATCTCATCTGGCACGGCATATGATCGGCCCAGTGACTCCTGTATCTCATTGGCCTGTTCCAGAAGTTCTTCCATGTCATAATGCATATTCTAAGAGCAGCCAATGCATAAATATTTTTATCGCAGCAAGAGCACGGGACAGACCTCAATCTTGTCAATATCAATCTTTCCATACTGTTTGCGCAACTCCTTGTTTGCCAGCTTCATGGCATCCACAGTGGCCATTGTATTCCGCAGGTTATCAGTGGTGAGGGCAGTGGATTCCATGTTGAACGTCTGCTGCTGGAGCTGGTTTAGTTGTCCTTCATATAGCTTCTTCTGCTGCAGTACGCGCAAGGCCCGCTGCTGGATGGCATTCTGTGTGGGACACACGTATATGACGTGGATGAGCAGAAGCAAGAACCAGTGGAAGTGGACACGCACTTTACCAGGTCCACTACGCAGCTTGCTCATCTGTTCTTTGTAGCGCAAGAGTTCTCCATCTAGCTTCTTGATCTTTACTTCCACAGAGGCAATGCGAGCATCTGTCTGTTGTCAGCGAGTTAGCCCGACATTTGTGTTGATAATAGCCTACTCACTGAATTGATGGCATCTTGAAGCGTCGGTTTTGGTTTCTTACTTGAAGAAGAACCAAAAATGCGATTCATGTCCGTGTATAATGTGCAGATAACAGGAGGACTGGAATGGGTGGTTCAACAAGTGTGATATACGTTCTCGGGCTATACGGTAACCGGTTACTAAAGTAATTCCAAAAGCGGTATAATTTTGCGCAAGACCTTCCAGACTCCGAGTCCATAGCATATGTATCATACGTATGTGCATGCCAGTCATGGCCCAAGGGTCACAGAGCCCAAGCAGCGTTCACTTGTATCGTTTTCTCTCTTCGATTGATAACCAACCACACTTGCTTCGGAGTTGTCTTAAATAATGGAGTGGATACAAAATTCTGCGAGCAGGTCATAGGTTACAATGCGTTAACCGGATACAGCTTTAAGAAAAAGGAGGCATTCCAGTGCCACCGTAAAATCATAGGCGCTACGTCTATGATCTACTCATCCCGACTAATATTCCAAGAGGGCTTGCGGAAAGGAGAGGAATGCTCAGTTCCTCAACAGCAGGTGCAGAAACCGGTTCATCCGCCGAGTCACCGCTGGCCGATGGAGCCTTCCACTGCCGAGTGTACTGTACTCCAACCTCAAATGGGAATTCGATGTCAGGACGCCAAAATTCCCAATACTTCTTGAGGTCTACCAGATTCGCTTCGATGTTTCGACCGTACATCCAGTGCGCGCTGACGCATCCTTCGAACCACCGTTCGGTACGTCCGTATACATGCGAGATGATCCATTCCCGGGATCTCTCAATCCTGTCCTGCTGATTCATCATGTCATAGATGGCACTACGCAATTCCGCCTGACGTGACCAGGGAATGGGCTCATTCAAGATTGGGCGGCTAATGAGCCAGAGTGGCATACGCGCGCATGACCACAGTGGCGCATGGAATGAGTACTCCCACCCCGTGCAAAGCACAAGATCGATGTCTGACTCGGGAGAGCGAAGGTTCCCTTGTGCATCAGGAAGGAAACGGACGAGGAAACGATACATCTGCATGTCACCGTGACAGATGCCAAATGTCTTGTTTTGCAGAATCGAATAGGCTTCTTCCCTCGCCGGGCGAGAGAGCGTCTCCGGGATATAGAATCCTCCGATATGGTGTGTGATCAAACTGGCCAGTCGCCTGAAGGTTTCTCTGGTTTGCTGTGCGTCTTCTACGGTCAAGGGTGGGTTAACTGCAAATCCTGTGTCGAGGGCTTCAGCCCTGATGTTTTCAGTATTCACGAAAAGGCGCTCAACGCGCCAGCATAGTGCTGTTAGATAGTCAGCATTATTGGATAGTGCACCTTGCGGGGCCATTGTATCTAACGGTCGCTCGTTAAATGGGCGCGATAAAAGCAATGGCCCGGTCCCGATTGGTGGTAGGCTCTGCTGTCCTTCCCGTAGGGGGACACTGGATACACAGGTGTTTATTCCCGTACCAAGAAGGTTGGTGCAAATTAAGCTTCCGCGGGTGTTGAACATATTCAACAGGAGGTCGGCAAGCTTGCCACAGACTTTGAGCTCTTCCTCGGGCGAAAGGGTGGGCCATACATCCTGAAGATTTTCGCCGGATATCTGTGCACAAAGAGGGATGGCGATGTAGCAGTGCTACGGTCGAGCTGTCGGTCCACGCTACCTTTTCCATGAGGACTACCTCAGCTCCAATGTCATTGGGTAGGAGATCCTTGTAACCGTAGATCTTTGGCACTTTGATTTTTGAGGATGAACCTCTAACCGTTGTCATCATTCCTATCTAGGGAGCGGAATAAGTACGTGTGCCAATGGACACTCTTGTATGGCGCACCACGGCCTGCGTTGTTAGCATCTTGCGTCCGCGAGGAAAATATGCCATCATTGTGTGTGGCCCAAGGGGCAGGGAGGCGCGTTCAAAAGTTATCTGGATCATCTGTTCGCCGGGGTGAGACCTAGATACTTGGTTGTGAAATGAGGAACTTACCTTTTCTCCAGCCCATTTGACATCTTCGATGTTGGCTACCACTGGGCTGGGCTTTTGTGGAACTCGTCGACCAGTTGCTCTGGTAGGATGTTCTGCTGCTGCAATGACAGCCGCGAATTCCTTTAGGGCGTTGGTATTGACTTGGGGGAAGAAGGTGGACATGGAATTAGAGGACGCCAACCTGGAACACGGAATTTTTTTATACCGCTGGATAACACGAGGTGGGCCAGTCAGCTAATTAATCTTTTCTCCCATTTGCTTGTGCAAAAGGGAATCGAGTGACCCATTTTGTTAGAAGGCATGCTTCGTGCATAAAATTTTGAGGCTGCGTCACGCTGAGATGGTAGGTTGCGGGGCGTGGATTTTCTCCTGTAAATGCGTGGTTCATTTACGGCTTCCTTTCTCATTGGTTTGCCTCCAGCCTCCCAACCTTCATACTCTTTGGCTCTCTCCGGGTGGCTTATCAGCTATTCCTCCAGGAAATCAGTTGCACCCACAAAGCCAAAATAGCCTGACAAATGCTGCGTTGTCACAAAGCGAGGACGATGCTGTGCCGTCGGGATGATGAATTTCTTGATTTTTATTCTCTATTGGCGTTCACCGGCGAGAATAAACCGTCTTCAGACTCCGGCGTGCGTGTCTAAGAACGAGGAGGACTCAGCAAAAGACGAGGTCATAGACCACGAGCCGATCTCTCATTCAAGTATTCACTCCACGCCCTTATCTTATTCATGATCCTGGCTACCCCCATCAAAGAACGTAAATTCAAAATACCTCCGCTGTTGCTTACGTCCACATAGTTGCCGGGTCTTACACTTAACATACCAATATTCAGCCACGGGGCCCTTTACACACAAGGCCCCCTCTCAGTTTCTGCTTGCCTGTGCAAACTTAACTTTGCCTCAAATTCGTCTCCGACTTTCTTTACTTTTTGGCGCCCGAAAAGATACGTCATTCCGCTTCCCATGCTGTGATTAGCCTTCATAAAGTGCGCATTGTGCACGCCACTGTGCTTAGCATATATGATCTGCCGTTATTTTTTCACAATTAATTATTTGCAATTGCTCTGTGCGCGCCCACAATGGACACCTTCATACCCAAATTTTACTTCCGGCATGATCGACGACAGTAGTACTGGTGAGGGTATGTTTGAGAACAACACTATTTGTCCATGCCCATCTACAACATCAAGGGTGTGCCGTGGGTATTAGAAGTAGGAGGGTTTCATCACATTAATATTGGCTATGACCCGAACATCAAGACATCGACTCGCAACACCACTGGCGTAAATACCGGAGAGTACCTTAGCAAACACTACCTTGAGCAAGTATACTATTCTCAAAACACACGAATGTATTGCACTAATGGTATGGTGTGATGATGAAATGTCGAAACATGCGTAAAACTGTCCGGAGAACAGAGTCAGGATTCAGGATAGAAACCCCCTGACCGCCCCTCCAACGTTCAGTACGTCGAGCCTGCGCATATAAGCCAAGCAAATAGTCAGTAAATTATTCATCAACGCTGATACGGAGGAGATACAAAACGTGCACTCCATGTCAGCATGGAGTGCTGTAACAACGGAAACTTTAATTCAGGGTTTATAGTTCCCAGATCGGTGCAAGCAGTTGTCAATTGCACCCAAACGAGTAACTTGAAAACATCACTCACAAGAAGGTGTCATGTCCCCAAACGCCACCAAGTTCAAAATAACTGACTTGTGTGTTGCCAGCCATGCGAAGTGCATCGACAAGCTCACGCTGCTGCTCAACCGGAAAGAGGATATCACTCTGAACCCCTAGTACCAGTACTGGTATCGATATAAGCGGTCTTAAACCAACAACGAGGTCGGGAAGGTGGGGAGGATAATGCAGGGGTGGAGGATGAGACTTTGTCGCCTGTGAGGATTGACGGGGCGACAGTGATGGTTGTGTTGCAGGGGCCATTCCAAGCTCTTGAAGAGCAGGCAGGGTGAGGTCAAAGAGATCCATTGCCTTTGAGACGTAAAGGAGGGAATTGGCATCATATTTCAGGCAGAATTGCTCTCCCTACATGGAAGTTTGTTGGTGGGTCTAACGCACGGGTGATTGAAATGGTTGGCACTGACCTGATGGTCTAAATAAGTTTCAATAAGGAAATCAGGACACAGTGTTGGCAATCGCGCGTGAGGTGGGGTTTGTCCATCTTCCAGTTCCTGGAGCTTTCTTCCAAACCTTTGGTCCCATTCAGGACCCGACCGGTATGTTATGGTTGCTATTTCTGCCAATTAAAGGCACTTCACTTTATGAGGTGGCAGTAGCATTGCACTGAAACTTACGACGAGCTAACTTCATCCCTGTGTGTGGTGGTAATTGGTCATAATAAAAGCCATTGTTCCAATTTGGATCAGCCATGAGAACTAACGTGTTGTGAGCAAAGAAATCACAAGATGACGGAGGAACAGACCACTACGCTGGGCATGACGCATTGCAATGCTACCTGGGCTGCTCCTTGCGGTGCCACTAATGCTCACAATTCTTTCTACACGATCTGGGAAGAGCCATCCGGCAGCGAGGCTTTGCATTCCGCCCATAGACGAACCAACACTAGCATACAACTTTTCCACGCCCAGATAATCAAGCAGCTTGAACTGGGCGCGCACCATGTCAAAAAGAGACAATATGGGGAATCGAGTGGCGTATCGTTCGCCGGCGGGATCGAATGAAGAAGGGCCAGTGGAGCCATAGCACCCTCCCAGCACGTTGGTACATATCACGAAGAACCGATTGGTGTCGAGTGCGCGGCCTGGGCCAATAAACTTCTGCCACCAGCCCTCTGTCTGATTGAGCTCCGTGGAGGCGGCGTGTGATGACGCAGAGAGACCAGTATGGAGTAAAATAACGTTGTCGCAGGATGGAGACAATGTGCCCCAGGTTTCATATGCGATGTCGAATGACGGCAAGGTGGACCCATACGTCAGATCAAGCGGTTGTGAATGGTGATAAGTATTATATGAAAGCGGACTAGGGCGAGCGTAAGGAGGCTCGGGACCGGTATCGCTTGATTGGGAGTAGCGAGTGAATGAGGATGCCAATATCTTGGACTCACGAGTTGCATGAGCATCGACACAAGGAAAAGACGGGTTTGGGGTCGAGCACGTCGACTGCTGTCTGAGAGATGAAAGTCTGCTAAGACGCTGCCTGAGTGGTCTGGATAAACTTCTCGTTATCGAATTCATGGTATGTGGGTAGACGACCGCTTAGTAGGCGACGGGGCCGGCGCATAGTAACCGCACTTGTAATCCTAGAATAGGGTTTGTCCCAAGTTCTATAGACTATACCGCGCACCACAGCAAGCACGGTGTCCCGCTCGACGTTCAAGGGCTTGTCGCCCAAGGTGAAACCTGTTCCCTCAACGTGTTTTTCGTAAGTGATTTTCCCATCGTTTAGTCCGCTCTCGCACATGCCTTGCCTACAACACGTGTCTTTCTTTCCTTCAGCTGGGCCTCTCACTGCACAACTGTGTTCTTCAAAGGCGAGACAGACGCTTTCAGCTCAGAGACAAAGGTGCCTTGGTATGTTGTCTATGTGTTTCGTTGACACGCATGTTTGAGACCTGGCACTGCACAGCTTAGACCCAAACTCAGCTCCGGTTTCCTAAAGTTAATGCTACGTCAATCCCTCAGCACCAAGCCATCCTTGCGCGCCTTTGAATCATGACGACCATCCCCCCTGCCCCGCTGTCTCTTGAGCCTGAAGCCAGTCGTTCCACACGAAAGGAGAACAAGGTATGTCCTCCCGTTGGCAAATCAGCCAGTATACCCTCGCCCTTGACCTTACATTGTCTACCATCAGTTCATTGCCTTCTTTCGCTCTCGCTCTCGTTCCCGCTCCAGATCCCACAAGCCAAGCCCCAATTCGAGTGCCGCGCAGTCAACCACGGAGTTACAAACACTGCCCCCACTCCCCGTCTCTAAGCCTCGCCTCAGCCATGCCCGTTCCACCAGTTTGGCCTATGAACCTGGTCACGCAAGCCACGCCCGTATGGCTCCTACGGCAACCCAGCCAATTTCCAAGCCAACCACGCGTGTTTCGTCACGCCCGATATCATCCACTACCACTGCCACGCACTCCACGATCACTCCCCTTCCTTCCGATTCCATCAGAAGGAGACAGAGGTTGATGCGCAATACTTATTCTCATGACTCCCAAGAAGAAGATCCCGATTACCAGGCAAACGAAGATCCTGTTGCATCTCACGATGATCACGATTCTGCACCTCGTTCAGGTACCCCCTTTTCTTTCCACCAGCGGCGGAGGCTAGAGCTGCTGTCTATTTTTGGCGTTGGTCTCTCAAGAAAGTTATCTCTATCCAACTCCTCCCCAGTCAGTTCCGATCGCAAGGTCTCATCTTCAGTCCTTTCTCTAAAAGAGGCAGAGGGCAAGCCTTCTCGCAAACGGTCTTTTGGGCTAAATTCTAGACCAGGCTCTCCAAAATTTGCTAACGAACCGCGCATGAAGACATCCACGAGCACGCTCCCCACTCCTTCCAGTCCCCTACCACTGTCCTCTGGTCCGCGTAGACTTTCGTTTGGATTGACCTCAAGTTCTCACGTACATACCCCGATGGCATCATCGGGTCACCTTCCCCTAGGTCACTCATCTCGTCATGGTAAACGGCACTCTGTCGGATCTCACGACACCGCGCATGATAGCGCTGTTGCGTTACCCGATGATCATTCAGACAGTGCGATCTCATCAAGTCACATGGACACGAAATCCAGTTCAAATGCGAACCCTTCGAAGCTTATCAGTTCTCGTAAAGGTAAAGAGCAAGAGTATGATAGTTCGACGTTGTCGCCAACGTGCAAGACATCTCGCACGGATGGTTCGCGCCTTGGTGCCTTTCACTCACTACCAGAAGAGTCATCTCTTATCGTCAGCATATCCCCGCCGCCACCTGATAACGGGTCACACGTCGAGTATGACCCTGGTGGACTTGCGGCGTCAATGCTACCTACACTGGAGTCAATGTCTTCTTCAGAAGACATAGCAGAGCCACTGCCTGTAATTCGTGCACCACATGCGAAGTCAGCTATACCACAAATCATTCGTACCCCGCCAACTCCACAGAGACCGGAGGAGATAAAACCTCCAGTGCGGCCTGCTACAATGCCGCCAAGGTTGAGTAGAGGAAAGGGCAAACCACGCGAAGTTGTACTCAGCCAGGAGGCAGTTGTTGTTCACAACGAGCTTCCAAAGCTGCATGCACACCCGCCCACTCACGGAGAAGATCTTGTGCACAGAGCACGCACACGTAACAGATTCTCACCACGATTGTTCGGGAGCAAAGATTTATCCAGGGAGAAAGAAAGCAAAAAGCAAAAACCTGGTGGTGGTCATGATCCGACTCATTCCGCAGGAGCCGTAGGCCAAGTGCGAAATATGACCCACCATCGTATCCAACATGGAAGTTTCGACTTTGAAAGGCCCGTCTCTAGTCTGAACAGGAGCAACTCGACAGTGAATACATCGCTAGCGAAGGGCGAGGGCTCGACCCAAACTCGTAACAATGGAGTCGCCACTCATCGGCCAATAACCTTAAACCGAACTGCGTCGTCATCGTCCGACCGCACGGGGAAATCAAGAACGTATGCATATCACCCTGCTCGAGCCGACTCTCCCATTTTGGCCCAGCTCTCTCCGAACCACACTGGTGAAACTTCGGTTATTTCCTTCTCGTCTCAATCAGCGCAGTCCAAGTCAACGGGTAAAAATTCTACCCCAGCTACTGGACAATCATCGAGCTGGGGACGCTCATCGGGTAGACGAGCTCAGCGCACGTCGCACGGACCATTCCCATTCGAACCGGCTGCGTCTGCGCCAAATTCTCCCCTACCAACTTCTTTGGTGCTACCCCGTTATTCACCTAAGCCATCCCCACATCGAGTGGAATTTGAGGTACCGGAGGAATCTGCCTCACTGCCCACTAGCTCTCCTCTACGAAGTGAGTTTGGGCTTGGGGGAGGATCTATACGTGATAAAAGCCAAAGCGCTCGATGGCACGGGCAACGAGAATGCGAGCAACGTATCGGGAAGAAGAGTAAAGGTCGCTCACTTGATCTTAACCTTGGATTATCTTGGGCACCCAGTCGCGTTCGTCAAGAAGCCGTCATGCCTGGACTTATCCTTTCGCAAACCATCTCTCGGAAGCAGGAGGAAGAGCGGCGTGGGAAGGACGTCACGCAAGTCTTTGAGAATGTGCTCTCGGAATCTAGTTTCGAAGCGTTCAAGAAGTGTTAGTACTACTTTACGCCCCTTATATCTCTTGTCTTGCTACTTCAGATATCTTTGTCTAACCGTTTGTGCTACCCCTTATTCAGACGTTCATCGATTTGACGCGCACCTCATACCCTTAGAGGGCTCTCGGGGGCTTCTAGCGCGCGTTGAAAAATTGCTCACTGCCTCCCCGATATCGCAGGCAGAAAAGGCGGAGCTGCTGGACCAGTTCGCTCGGTTCGTAAAGGGACATAGCGAAGTATAGCGGATAATATATGATCTAATGGGTTTTGAGATGAGTAACTTTTTTGCCTATTATTTCGTCACGGTTTCACGTTTCACATATCACGCATCGCCTTTATTACATCTGCACCTTCTTTATCATTTCCATATTTCACGCATTCAACCTCCAGAGCCCTCTTGTCACGATCTCCACGCATTTCCTGTATTGATTCTTTGCCATATGCTTTCATGCTATAATTCTGTTCTGCAGTGATTTTGCGCGATATGTGCTATGATATCAGTTCAGTTTAATAGAAATTTTGACGCTATTGTATCTCGTAGAATTTTTGCGCATTTCTACTACGAGCCACGCAAGGTTCAGAGATAGATCTCGTGAAACGACTCACAACTCCTTTGCATGGAGCAAATGACGTGAACACTTTATTTATACCAGACTTAGGAATCTGAGACAGTCTGCTCAACTTTAACCTTGTTTGGAACTGGACTGCAGTGCTTGTCCGTATGTCCTTCCGCACTCTAATCTAGTTTTTTCGTGCAGGGCATCTATCACCACTGTGTACTGAATTGGGCAGAGGGTAAAGAGATCTGGACTCCGGGTGGATATCTTGTACCCGCAAGTGCCTCACAGTCTACACGCTCACTCTCACTCGCACTTCTCTTCGTGCTGCGAAAGTTGAGTTTTAGTTTGCGTGACAAGACAACTCACATCTAGATCCAGGGACCAAAGCAGTCCTCGCGTTCGACAAGAATGGAAGCAAAGTGTAACGAGACCTCGACTGCGAACGTTAACCAAAAGTGACCCAATAGTAAAAGTAAACACGGCCTTCGGCCGAACGTCACAACTTTCACCTTATCTAATCCCCCGTCATTCCCCTTCGTATAAATAGTGAACGTCGCGTACTTGTCGAGCTAGACTATTAATATTTGACGAGCTTTCTGTCTAATAGTCTCCTAAAAAGTAGACCCTCTTGTGTGACCGGCGTTCTGCGAACGCCACACAAAGTTATGGACACTTATGGATACCCTCTTGCAGAATGTTGGTTCATTTTTCCATGGCTTTAGTGCATTTATAACCGTCGGAAGGCCGTTTCATTCCAATCATGATGCTGCGGAGCTAAGAAATGAAAAGCATGCACATATGTTTGCAAGACGACCAAGGCACGGCGCCGCGTGTTGCCCCCCTGCCACACTACGTTCCGTATCAGTCTATCAAATTCGCTTTTAGGACTTGAGGAACGCACACTTGTAGTTTTCTTGGAAGACTCCAGTCCACTTCACTAAGTATAGGACAATTCCAACTTCACAGACTGAAAAATAACGTGTCATGATAGCAGGATTGCCCACAGGCAGAGTAACTCAATCCTAATCCCGTCTCTAGTAAATTACCCACAACTTTGTCAGTAATCGAAGGTTGGTCAGTATCGTACAGCATTTCGTTGCCAATAGTAATTAGTAACAGAAAGCTTGGTTCCGAACCTATAGAACACCGCTGTTGTCACGGTCGAAGTTGTATGCAACATAACTGAGTGAATTAATTAGGAAACAGCTCCAAAGAAGACCTGTGATGCCATCAGGCAAGAAATGTGAACGATAATACAAAATTCATGAATCAGAGGACTGTTGATTCCCACCATTGGAAACGTGTACGTTATGTAGACAGGATTGTAAATTATTTGGTCAGCTCCTACAACTTGTCAGCGACTAGAGCGTCCAGTCTTTGCTGGATGGCTCTGATCTCCTTTAGAATAGTAGCTTCGCTCGACTATAAAGACATTAGTGAGCAACTTAGGGAAAAGTTAGTTAGCTTACCTGGGTCGTATCGGGGAACCTCTTGATGAGGTCATCAAAAGTAACTTTAGTGATTTCCAAACCTTGTTCTGCATCTGACCCCTCGACTACGGGGTCCAGAATAAGCGGATCTCGAGTGTCAACTTCGTCTGCTGCATACAACCAGTTGACCATCCATGACTGTTTCATACTTGATGTCTCATAAAGGGCAATGAGAGTCAATGGAACGAAGAAAATGATGTTCATAACGTCTCGATTGAGCTGCCAGGAGGTCAGTGAAACAGATCATAAATTGATGGATCACACTGCACCTTTGCATATGACGGAGGTTTCAGGGCAAATATTCTCAAAAAGCAGTCAATGATTGTGAAAGGGGGCAGAAAGGGTAGAGAACTCACTCAAAAGGAGCCACGAAGAAAATCTCCACTAGATTGAATGGTGCGGGATATACATATGAATCAGGGGCTCGGATCATTGCAACAGTTTTTCCAGCGTAAAACGTCATATACTCTGCTTCAGCATCGTCAACAACCTACTTGCATTATGAGTCCATGAAAAATCATGTAAAGGATGGGTTACCGACATCAGAGTACGCAGAAGAGAACAAAGAAATGAGCACGTTAAGCAGGATGATTGCTGTTGTGATATTCCAGCTAAAATTGGGATTGTGAATGACACAGCATATAAACCACTGGATGGGCACTAACAGATAGAATAACGTGAGTCCTGCGGGGCTGCGAATAACTTTGCTCAGAGACATCTAAATGGTGGATTCTAGACTGTACCTGACTGAAAACTTTTCATAGTTGGGGGACCTAAGAAAATTTAGGAGGTGGTCGGAATCGCGTAAACAAAATATAATCTGACTGAAGCAAGCCTTGAACAAGGACATGGATAACCTAACCAATATCAGATATGGCTAAAAGAGGAAGTAGTGGTGGGACATACGACTGATACATCTTCGCTTTCGCCGTCAGCAGCATCTAGAGCATATAGACCCTGCAAGAAGCCAATCCCAAGTACAGATAGTAACTGTATAGTAATAAAGGAAATGGGAGATCATATCGAAAAAGGAGACGAACCGCGAAGAAGATGCCTGACTCTTGTAGCATGCGAGCTACACAAATTTGCATTGTTCCGACATACCTACGGATTCATGAGCACATTATGGTACGACGTGATATGTACTCACTGGTAACCGTCGAAGACTGTGATGAGCTCTGATAGGGGAACCTATGAATTAAAGGAACATTGGTCTATACGTAGAACTCAACTGATCCTTAAACATTGGTCAGATGTTTTGCTCCATGATTGTTCGGAACTTTACAAACCATATGAAGGGAGCAACGAAACTCAAGACTTGAAAACTCCTGAAGTGTAGATTGTTGGACTGATCTCCAGTGGCATAATAACCAGCGACGCGAAGCGAAAAAGCTGCCAGGAGTAAGGAATCTGTTATGAAGGCGATGACATTCCAGAATCCGAAGGCGCGGTATGTTGCATATCTCCATAATTTGTAAAACTGTGTGTCGATTTGTAAGATTCTGCAGTGGGTTGGAGCGCAAGGATCTTACCTTAAGTAGGTCTGAAATAAAACTCAGCTTACTATTCAGACACCAAATGGATTTCCTCACCTTCAAGTGAGAACGCCAGCGCCATAATATACAATATAATTTCCCAAAAATCAACCTCCTCATAATCGGGATCAAGTCGTTCCAGCGGTTCACGAACTTTGAATTGGTTTGCGTATGATAGTGTTCCTTGACGAGATTGTGCTTACCGGCTTGGGAGTACACAACGAGGAAAAAGAACCAAATCTGCCCAAATATATTAAGCTAATGCTTAATCACTCTATGCACGACGAACCACAATGCGGAGAATATTCTGATACCTATACTCAGGTAAGGCAAGGTTACCATGCAGCTAAAGTGTCTCATACCGGGGAACGGAAATGCGTGAAGGGTCCATGTGGCCCCAGAACCCAGGTTGTCGCGATATGCGGTACGATACATCTGTCAATTGTTAGGTGTGGACACTGACTGGCGATCTATCACCTCACATTGAATGTCGTCTTGATCATCTAGTGTCTGGACAAGTTCTCCATTCCACAAAGCCTGGACAACTGGGGGCAGCGTTCATTGTACTGAAAGATAGGTTACCTGAAAGCAACTCACCACTTTGCGCTTCGCTGGAAGACAAAAATATCGTGCTATATAGCAGCGTGTCAGATAATTGTATAGATGTCTACAAAAGAATAACCAGTGTGTGTCGATGGCGATTTCAAGAGCACTGGAAGCCTCGCTAATGTCGCCATCGGCCTCCCGACGTCTATACCGAGTAGACATCAGAGATTTGATTTTCTCAGATGGACTTTGATGAACGATGCGGCGAGCTAGTACTTCGCATGCCATAGCTGTCAAAGTATTCATGAAATCTCGGTCGCGACAAACAACAATAGTTCTTACCTCTTCCTTGGTTTTCACCGAAATCTGAAGGGTCGCGATATGCCTCACGCCTAAAATCAGCACGTGCGGAAAGCAAGCAGTACGGAAGCTGTTGTGCGATGAGTGATACACGCTATTTTAGCACCACTGTAAATTGCTCACCGCATCGACAAAATCGCCTGCAGCGTCTGAGAAAGCGGATACAACGTGGGGCGTTATAACTCTGCTAGTAGGATCATTAATTATCTTCTCGTCGACTTCTACTGGAAGTAGCGTCAATGTCAGCGCCCTGATACGCTTTACAAGTTCTATATGACAATTACAACTTGAGAGAGCGACAGGTGAGAGGAGCAGAACAGCATACTTGTTAAGGTATCCGGAGTAGGTTTCTTCGACTGGGAAGATAAAAGAGAGGCATGTTCACTACCGGTTTCATTTTG
>Ga0153958_1000160_pt1 | contig 14896 bp, 19 predicted proteins | sample TSFL042MetaG_FD_104719 | JGI IMG/M metagenome (GOLD analysis project Ga0153958, IMG submission 104719) | Attine ant fungus gardens microbial communities from Florida, USA - TSFL042 MetaG | ecosystem: Host-associated > Fungi > Mycelium > Unclassified | place: USA: Florida, Wekiwa Springs... | reverse complement strand
TGTTCTAAGAAAAGGACAGATGACTATCTATGGGTAATTAATGAAGTCCATGTGCAAACATTGAGGTCTTCATATCTCCACTAATATTAATCACCTTGAGGTCGTTCTAGGCTCATTCTGAGCATTATAATGAAGGCTTCTGCTGAGCCTAGAACCGAAGCATCGATCACGGCGGTTTCTGAGATATTAGCGATTTAATAAACGGTAACATGGTAGTTACCAGTTGATCTGCTTAATATCTCAACCAATATTAATTGCCTTGAGACATGACTGGCATCGATCGAAAGGTCTTCTTAAGGGCTTTAAGCTGGCTTTAAGACCGTGGGAATCATCGAAGAATTGGTGGAGATATAACCAAATGAAGTTTGTGATGCTTATTTTTAATCTCATTTAAATTAACCCTTGGCTGGTGATCACCATAATCACTAGCCACTTCCATACATAGCTGGGTCCTTGGCTTAGAAGAACTTCACTGTCAGTTAGGGATAGTAGATAAAAATGTAGTATCAAGCTTGGGTATTACTACTGAGACCTGATCTCATAATTAAGTGGTGTTTAGTAAATACTTGTTGTCAGAGAGCCAAACTCCATGCCAGAATTAAGCCAACTGCTCTTTGTTCAGTATTTGACAAAGAGAACTCAATAGAGTCTCTGTTAGATTTGCTATACTATATATACAATTACTATTGTGGTTATATATCTTGTCTCCTATAGTCCTCATATCTATCAGCTGACTTCTTTGTCATATACTGTGACCATGTGATGTAACTGTGATGTGACCATTTCTGTGACTGCTATCACATCTTTTTGTAACTCTGTGATAGTTATGTGATACTTTCCCATGCTCTACCCTAGTAATAAAGAAAAAAAAAGAAAAGAAATATTAAATAATGACTTAGCCATTTTGCTAAGTCATAACACTATCTCTCTCTTAAGTTTTCTCATCCCAAGGAATTTTCCTACAATTTGTAGTATGGGTCAACCATGTTGCCTATTTTATCATCATTATCTTCCATTCATTCTCTAACTCCTGATTTTTCTTCCTCAGTTTCTTTTTCCTCTACAATTATTTCTATTCTTCTTTTTCCTAATTGTTTTTCTTTCTACCATCTCCAATTTCTCTCCAATCTTCCCTAATATTCTTGGTCATACCATTTGTCTAACTATCCAAATAATTTTCTTGCCATAAACCTCCCTAGTAATTCTTCTCTTCTAAACATTCCTTTCTCATATTCTTGTCTTGCTATATCTTCTATGTCTTGCCAATATTTCTTCTCAAATTCTTTGATTGTTTTCTTTACATTCTTTAAATTCTCTCTTCCTTCCCAAGTATTGGACTCTGCCATAAATTCCTTCCAACATACCAAGTACTTATTCTTTTCTCTTATTCTTTGCTTGTTTAATATCTTCTTTACCTCTTACTCTTCTTCTCCCTCGATTATAACCAGAGCTAGTTGCTTCTTCTTCTACCCTTCCACTTGCCCTACATATCAACATATTCTACTAACATTAACTACCAGATGTACTTTTACTATACTAGGCAATTCCAATTCCATTGCATTCGATGATATGATCTTCTTAATCTTATAAGGGTTGACAAACCTCTCTGTTAATTTCTCTGTTTTTCTACTGACCATCTGATACTTCAGATCCTTAGTACTCAGCATCACTAAGTCTTCTACTTTGTAGTTGTCGACTTCTGTTCTCTTCTTATCTATGTATTTCTTTATCTCTTCTTATGCTTTACTTAGCACTGCTTTTGCTTCCTTCTGTATCTCCTTTATTTTCTCAATGAATTTCTTTGCTCTCTCATACTTCTCCTTATTTCTTCCCTCAAACCCTATCCTGGGATCTTGCCTGTAGTTTGCCTTAAAAGACAACATCTGAGTACTCAAGTACATTTTATTGTTGTATGTAAACTTTGCTATTCCTAACCATTCCAGCCACTGCTCTTGCCTATGATCAATGAACATTCTTAAGTACTGTTCTAACTCCTGATTTACTTTCTCTGTTTATCCATTTGTCTAAGGGTAGAACACTGTTGACAATTTACTCTTGATCCCCAATATCCCATTCAACTCTTGCATTAGTCTTGCTGCAAATTGTGATCTCCTATCTGATATAATACTTTCAGGTAGACCATGTAACTTCCACACATTATCTCTGAATAGCCTTGCTAAACCTTCTGCCAATGTTTTCTCTATAGTTGGTATGAAGTAGACCATTTTAGTTAGTCTGTCTACTACTACTAAGGTCAAATTGTATCCTTGAGCCAGAGGCAGCTTAGTAATGAAATTTGTCAATATATGCATCTAAGGTTTTTTGGGTATTGAATTAGGTATTAACTTGTCTGCTGGTTGTTCTATGTAGTTTTTATTGCATTGGTAGGCATTGCACCCTTTTACATAATGTTTTACTTCTTTTGTTACTTCTGGCCACCAAAAGTTTCAGGTAACTAATTCTATAGTCTTTTACTGTCTCCCATAATCTTCTACTAGTGTATCATGATGTAACTGGATAATCTCTACTCTCAGCTTTTTGTCCTTTGGTACATATATGTTACGACCTTGAGAAGTAACTCAGGTTGCAACTTCAAGTAAAGACTTGAGAATGATATAAGAGTTGAGGAAGGAAGGGAATAATACAATTGGTAAAGCATAAGGAATACAGGAGAGTATCTACTGTATATATACCTATGTACCATGAGAAGTAAATGAGGAATACATGTGGCAGACATGAGGTCTGCTGAGTAAAGAATATGCTCTACCAGTGAGGTACTGACTGAGCCATTAGATATATGAAGTGATATGAAACATAGAAGTGGTCCATGTGGTTGCATCATGGTAAATACCTGTATGAAGTGAGGTCGATTATTACAATACACCTTCTCTTTTTTATATATTATATTGTCAACTTCTTTCCATTCTTCATCTTTTAGCATTTTCACCCCTGCTCATTTCATTTCTTTTACTGCCTTTACTACCTTATCATCTTTCACCTTTGACTCTCTTACTTCCTCTAGTAAATCTACCCCATCTACTATTATTTCTACTACTTTTGTTCTTCTCACTTCTAACCACTCCAGTTTTACCAACATTTCATTCTCATTATCCTTTTTCACTCTGATTTCCCAGTCTGGTCTCTTGCTCAGACTGTCTGCTTTCCCTATCTTACTTCTTAGGATGTGTTTTAGCATAAAACTAAATCTAGATAGGTATAATATCCATTTTGCTTGTCTCCAATTTAATTTTTGTGTCTTCATAAAGTATTTGAGATTCTTATGATCTGTCTAGATCTCAAACTTTTCTATTGCTCCTTCCAAGAAGTACCTCTATGCTTCTAAGCATCTAACAACTGCTAACATCTTCTCGTTGTGTATCTCATAGTTTTATTCTATATCACTAAGAGATTTGGAAATAAAAACAATTGGTCTCTACTTTTTGTCTAAGTACTTCATTGATAGTACTCTTCCAGTAGCATAGTTTGATGCATTGGCTTCTACTCTAAATTTTTTGTCTAAGTCTGGTACCGCTAATACTGGCTTTGTTGTGGAAACTTGCTTTAGCTTATTGAATGCTTTCTATTGTTCCTTTCCCCATCACCATTTCTTATCTTTCCTCATCAGCATATTTATTGGTCTCACTACTTGAGCAAAATCCTTGATAAATCTCCTATAATAATTTGCAAGGTCTAAGAATTTTCTAACATCTTTCACATTCTTGGATTCTGGCCAACCGAGTACTTCTTCTATCTTTTTAGCTTCCATTTCTATTCTATTGGGTCCAATAATGACTCCCAAGAATCTTATCTTTCTTGCTTTCCATATATATTTCTCTGGTTTGATATATAAGTCATTCTCCTCCAGCCTCTTCAGTATTTTCTTCACAATTTTGTCATGCCCTTCCTGTCAGAATAGCCAACTCCTGAGCCAGAATAAAGCCAACTGCTTCTTTATTAGTGTTTGACAAAGAGGACTCAATAGAGTTTTCATTAGATTCTATACACTATTTATACATAAAGAGTAACCCTAACCCTTTCTTTTATCCTGCACTTCCCTATGAGTCACTTTCCTCTCGTGTTGAAAGGGTGCAAAAGGGAATTGCACACTGGGACAAACAAAATAATGATATGCCAGCTCCCAATTGCATGCTAAAGGTTCGAGAGAAGATAATCAAAGATGAAGGTTTATAAATAATTAGAAAATAGGAATTATACGCAGCTCCAATAAAATATAAGTTAGTAGTTGTAAAAGGATTGTAAGATCTCTCTAGATCGTTGTTGCATAGCCCTAAGGTGTCAACCTTTACACACTGTGACAAAAGCTCCTCTGGAAAATACAGTTAGTTGATCACTCATGGACCCTCCACATTTAGTTGCCCCCTTGTCTGCACCCCCAACACTGAACCTTACAGGTGCGATATAATCTAAGTGTGCACCTAGCCAAGCTTTCCCAGCCTGCTGTCCTCTCCGAAGCCTGCCCGAGTTGCATCTGCATCTTCTCCCTAGATTGAGTTTTGGATATATTTTGTGTTCTTCTCAAGACACCCCACTAGTCCCAGTCTTCTTACTCTCAATAGATTCACATTTATGATTCCAGAAGCAGTGTAGATGGAGGTAGGAGTCAAGAGGTTCCTTTTCCCATCCAACTGCATACTGGATACTATATTAAAATAATTACAAAGCCCTGAAACTCAAGGAATAAAATATAAAAAGGAAACTATTACTACTTTTGATGTTCCTTCAACCTCTTCTCGTGCTAAGTCCATCCCAATTCCTAGTAATAACGTGTTCTTATGGTAATACATTGTTACACCGTTAGAGAATTTTCTGTGGAAAAGTAGCATGGGATAAAAGTTATAACCCTAGGTTTTACTATTAGAATCTACTCTAGAGACTTCCTACAAGCCCCAGACATAATCTAGACCCAAAATTGGGTACTTCTCTTAGGTAGTGACCAAGCTACCACATGCTAGAATAGCATATACCTTAGGAGGCAAGACTGATGAGCTAGCATTAGGTTTCTTAGATATAGACTATCAATGTTGAAGCTCTAGAAATCAGAGGCTTAGAGATCTCTTTGGAATGCAAGATAATTTTGATCTAGAGCAGACTTAGACTGATATGACATCAAGATGGTAGATTAAAAGTCTATTAGTAACTAGTGATCCTATCACTGCTGGACTCAGTAAAGAAATGGACATGCCGTCAGACAACAATCGTATCGCTAATGCTCAGACACACTGTTATGTATTTCTAGACCATATTCGGGGTAGAAGGAAGCCGGTTCAGGGTTCAGGGAACAATGGGCAGGAGTGAAGTATGGAGGTAGAGCAGGATCACATGGTCATGTCTAAGAGGTATAGAGGACAGGAACATAATGGCTGTCATAGCCGTATGGTAGTGTCATAGAGGAGAGTCACAAGAGAGAGTGGTAGAATGGAGAGTTTCTTTTTCTATTTCTTTTTAATTGAGTTTCTAACATTTGTAAGATTATAATATATTTCTCAGAGTGGAGATTGAAAAGCAGGAGCCTCCTTGGCCCTTGTCTTCATCTCAGAAGCTCTTGAGGTTGTAAATACGATTCTCTTGAGTATGTAAGGGGTGATCTTAGTGAGAGGTTGAGTTGGTGTATGTTTCCTACTATATACCCTACTTTTTCATGAGCCAAGACACAGCGGTTGCTTGGACAACCTTCTATGGGATAGTAGGTCTGAAAAGCCTAGCTAGTCATCAACTCAGATCATATCACACCCATAAGGTTTGGTGTGGGGGTGTGGATGAGGGCTTAATTGAGTGTGGTAAGACCCATGAGTGGTTTACTGACTATTCTACTAGTGAGCTTGTTACAGTGTGTAAAGGTAGACGCCTTAGGGATACTATGCGAGACAGATTTAGATTGAGTTCCCAATCATTTCATCTATTTTTATATTATAGATAAGCTGCACTTTTCCTTTTAATTTCTTTCTAATACCCCCACTTCCTTTTTCTCCCTACGAACTTTAGCACGCAATTGGGAACTCACCGCTCCTTTCTACTTGCTTGTCACAGCTAATTTCCCTTTTGCCCCTTATAGCGTTCTCTTCATCAAATCCTTTCCATTAAAGATGACGCGTCTTCATTATCACTTCTCTCTAGAATATTCTTCTTGATCTCCCATCACTCCTTTTGATGTTGCTTTGTAAGAAGGCCCTTCTTGGTTACCTATTAAGTAGTCAGTAAACCCCACTTAATGTCTAGTATCTCCGAGTCACATCCTAGGGCTCATTTATCTAAATATAATTTATCTGATGCCATCAATGCTTAATTGCAATCAGAGTCTATTTATCTAAGTCCATTGTCTGAACACTACTAGTTCTAGAGTCCTAGTCTGCCATATCTCTAAGTTAGTGTCACAAACTTCATTTGGTCATATCTCCACCAATTCTTTGATGATTCCTATGGTCTCAAAGCCAGCTTAAAGCCCTTAAGAAGACCTTTCAATTGATACTAGTCATGTTTTGAGGCAATCAATAATGGCCAAGATATTAAGCAAATCAACTGGTAACTACCATGTTACCATTTATTAAATTGCTAATATCTCAGAAACTGCCGTGATCAATGCTTCGGTTCTAGGCTCAGCAGAAGCCTTCTTCATAACACTCAGAATGAGCCTAGAATGACCTCAAGGCAATTAATATTAGTGGAGATATGAAGACCTCAATATTTGTACATAGACTTCATTAATTACTCATAGATAGTCATCTGTTCTTTTCTTAGAACAAAGGACAGCCTCCATATGGTTAGGTTATCACTATTTCTAGCACAAAAGCACTACCATATGTAGAACAATAGGTAGTAGCATATAATGATCTGTCCTAGTGCACAGACCATTACTTTTCTATATTTAAGGACTCATAGTCTGAGAATCAGACCTCAGACTTAACAACATCTTTTGTCATTGTCTAAACTTTGCTTTTTTGAACTTCTCAAGTATCAAATCATCAATTACAAATTAGTAAGTGACCTTTTGTGATAGTTAGTTCTATCCCATAATGGATCTAGAGTGTAGTCCTTCTATGACTTTCTTGTTAAACCTGATGCCAGCTCACCCTGCTTGCCTCCTGAGGTATCAATATGAGCTCTTGTTTGATTCTCCCTTGCTCAATATCTTTATTTGTTAGACTAGCCAACTCCAAAGCCAGAATTAAGCCAACTGCTCCTTTATTAGCATTTGACAAGGAGAACTTAATAGAGTTCCTGTTGAATTTCTTACACTATTTATACAAATGGCTAACCCTAACCCTGTACCAAAGTCCTGCACTTCCATATGAGTCACTTTTATCTTGTGCATCCATTGATAAGAAAATAAAAGAAAAGAAAAAGAAAAGAATATTAAATAATGACTTAGCCATTTTGCCAAGTCATGATACCACCTCCCTCTTAAGTTTCCTCGTCCCAAGGAATTTCTCTACAACTCATAATATGAGTCTACCATGTTGCCCATTTTGTCTTTATCTTCCTCCGTCCATTCTCATACTCCTAATTTTTCTTCCTCAGCTTCTTCCTCTTCCGGGATTGTCTTCATTGTCTCTCTTCTTGCTGGTTTCTTACCCTTCCATCGTCTCCAGTTTCTTTCCAATCTCCCCCAATATTCTTGGTTGTACCATTTGTCTGACCAGCCAAATAATTTCCTTACCATAAATCTTCCTAGCAATTCTCCCTGTTGGAATATTCCTTCTTTACGCTCTTGTTATGCTACATCTTCCATGTCTCTCCGATATTCTTTTTCAAATTCTTTGATTGCCTCTTGTGTGTTCTTCAAATTCTCTCTTTCCTCCCAAGTATCAGATTCCATTGTAAATCCTTTCCAGTGTACTAAGTACTTATCTTTCCCTCTTACTCGTTGCTTATTCAGGATTCTCTTTACTTCCCATTCTTCTTCCCCTTAGATTACTACTGGAGCTAGTTGCTCCTTTCTTTGTCCCTCTACTTGCCCTATGTATCTTCGTATTCTACTAATGTTAACTACCAGGTATATTTTGACTGTACTAGGTAGTTCTAATTTAACTATGTTCAATAATACTATCTCCTTGACTTTATAAGGGCTAACAAACCTCTCCATCAACTTTTCTGTTCTTCTCCTGACCATCTGATATTTCAGGTCCTTAGTGCTAAGCATGACCAAGTCTCCTACTTTATATTTATCTGCGTCCAATCTCTTTCTGTCTGTATACTTCCTCATATCTTCCTGTGCTTTTCTTAGTGCCGCTTTTGCCTCTTCTTGTATTTTCTTCATTTTCTTGATGAATTTCTCTGCCCTTGCATATTTCCTCTTCTTTCTTCCCTCGAACCCCATCCTGGGATCTTGCCCATAGTTTGCCTTGAAAGGCGATGTCCTGGTACTTGAGTGTGTTTTATTGTTATACATGAACTCTGCTGTTCCTAACTACTCTGGCCACTGCTCTTACCTGTGATCAATGAATATTCTCAAGTATTGTTCCAGTTCTTGGTTAACCCTCTCTGTTTGTCCATCTGTTTGAGGGTGGAATGCCATCGACAATTTACTCTTAATCCCTAATATCTCGTTTAACTCCCTCATTAATCCTGCTGTGAATTGTAGTCCTCTATCTGATATGATACTTTCAGGTAAACCATGTAGTTTCCACACATTATCCCTGAATAACCTAGCCAGTCCTTCTGCCAACATCTTCTCTGTAGTAGGTATGAAATGTACTATTTTCATCAATCAGTCGACTACTACTAAGATCGAGTCATATCCCTGAGCTAAGGGCAGTTTAGTAATGAAATCTACCGATATATGCGTCCAAGGTTTCTCTGGAATTGAGTTGGGCATTAATTTGCCGGCTGGTTGTTCTGTGCGATTCTTATTTTGCTGGCAAGCATTGCACCCCTCCACATACTGCTTCACTTCTTTGGTTACTCCTGGCCACCAAAAGCTACAGGTGACCAATTTCACCATTTTCTACTGCCCTCTGTGTCCTCTAACTGGCATATTATGGTGCAGTCAGACAATCTCTGCCCTTAGCCTTTCATCTTTTGGCATGTACACTTTCCCTTCTTTGTACATTATGCCATCTACTTCTCTTCATTCTTCATCTCTCAACATCTTTACTCCTGCCCATTTCATTTCTTCTACCACTTTCACTACCTCGTCGTCTTTCACCTTTGACTTCTTTACTTCCTCTAGTAGATCTACTCTGTCTACTATTATTTCTACCGTCTCTGCTCTTCTCACTTTCAGCCATTCTGGCTTTACCAACGTCTCATTCTCGTTGTCTCTTTCCACTCCAACTTTCCAGTCTGGTTTCCTACTGAGACTGTCTGCTTTCCCCATCTTACTTTCTAGAACATGCTTCAACACAAAATCAAATCTTGATAGGTACAAGGTCCATCTTGCTTGTCTTCTATCTAATTTCTGCACCTTCATAAAGTACTCAAGGTTCTTGTGGTCTGTTCAAATCTTGAATTTCTTTACCGCTTCTTCTAGGAAATGTCTCTATGCTTCTAAACATCTGACAACTGCTAGCATCTCCTTGTCATGTATCTCGTAGTTATGTTCTGTATCACTAAGAGACTTGGAAATAAAAGCGACCAGTCTCCACTTCTCGTCTGAGCACTTCATTGACAATACTCCTCCAGTAGCATAATTTGAGGCGTCGGTCTCCACCCAAAATTCTTTGTCTAAGTCAGGTGCTACTAACACTGGTTTTGTCATAAAAATCTGTTTCAACTCGTCAAATGCCTTTTGCTATGCCTTCTTCCACCACTACTTTTCATCCTTCTATATAAGCATATTCATTGGTCTAGTTACTTGCGCAAAGTCTTTAATGAACCTCCTATAGTAGTTTGCGAGGCCCAAAAATTTCCTAATGTCTTTTACGTTCTTTGGCTACGACCAACTAAGCACTCCCTCTACTTTCTCTTTTTCCATTTCTATTCCATTGGGCCCAATAACTACGCCCAAGAACCCTATCTTCCTTGCCTTCCACACATACTTCTCTAGCTTGATGTACAAGTCATTCTCTTCTAACTTTCTTAATATTTCTTTCATGATCTTGTCATGTCCTTCTTCCGTCTCTATTCCTACTAATACATCATCTACAAATGCAGCAACTTTTCCTTCATTGATTAAATCTCTCAGGATTTTGTTCATCATTGCCTGAAATATAGCTAGTGAATTCGTCATGCCAAAGAACATTATTGTGGGCTCAAAGGAATCTATATGTATTGTAAATGCTCCCTTCCACTCATCCCCTTCCTTTATCCTTATGTTATTGAACCCCCACCTTAGGTCTATCTTTGTGAATACTTTCTTACTTCCCATATTATCAATTAACTCTGTAATTAACAGCAACGGGTAGCTGTTCTTCATGGTTTGGCTGTTCAGGTTACGATAGTCTATTACCATCCTCTTGCCACTATTCTTTTTGCCTACAAAGAGAACTGGTAACATCTATAGCAATTTTGAGGGTCTGATATATCCTTTCCTCAGCTGATATTCCACGAAGTTTTGAACTTCCTCCCTCTCATTCTTGGACAGAGGGTAAATCTTTCCCTTACGTGGTTTAAATGTCTCCTTGAGATCTATAGCATGATCCCAAATCTTTCTCATTGGCATTCTCTCCGACTTCACCTTTCCAAACACTTTTCTCTACTTCAAAAACTTCTTTGGGACCATCTCTTCAATTTTTCTGTGGTCCTTCTCAATTTCTTTCTCTCTTCCCCAATCTTCCTTGTCATTTACTATCTACTGGACAATCTTTTCCTCTTTCTCTGTTACTACTCTTTTCACCTTCTTTTGTTCTTTCTCTTTTCATTTTATGCCACCATACAAGGGTGGATACCTCATCATTTTAATCTCCCCAGTTTCCCAATTTATTTTCAGGTTATGGGCTGCTAGCCATGGCATGCCCAATATCACCTCTGTTTTCCCTAAATCACAGATGTCCATCTTCATTCTTTCCATGTGGCCCTTATAGTAAACATTATACTCTACTTGGTGCATAATAGCCTCTCTGCTATTACTAGTGCTGTCTACATTTCTGATGGCTAATAGTCTTTCCAACTTTTGCAGCTTAAACCCATGTTTTGCTGCTATTTGTCTATCCATGAACATTTCTGTTGCGCCACTATCTAAGAGTGCTTTTATCATTATGCCTTTATGTATATCTATCTTCTCTACTCCTATGTTCAACCATATTTCTCTCAGCATTTTGAAGGTTCTCCTGACCTCCCTTTAACTACCCCTCTCTCTTGCTGCGTGTTCTGACTCTTCTGGTCATGCGCTACTCTGCTGTGCTTTTACCTCTCTGGACCACACCACTTCCTCTTCCTTTGCTGCGCTTTTCAAGTCTCTTGCTTGCACGCTACTCTACTCCTCTTTTCCTTTGCATCCACACCAACTCATCTTCTCTCTTTTCCAATAGGAAACTACCCCTTGTCCCCAATCATCTTCTGTGTAGCATCATCCACTACCACATCTTGGGCACTTCAAATACGTGATGATAGTTCCTTGACCACGCCATTCCAACTCCCACAATTCCACATCTTGTGGCACTATCAGTCCACAATACCACTTGGCTCTCTTTCTCAATGTCTCCCACAAACTCCTTCTCCATTCCTGCTGTGTCTTTCCCTTTGCAGGATGTGCTGTTTCATCCTCCTTAACTCTCCTTAGCTTTCTTACTTCTTCTTGTGCCTTTTTCCTAACAGGACGTGCTAGCCTTCTCCCTTGCTGCACCTTTTGTGGGTTGGCCACGCACACTGCTCTCTCCTTCTTTATCCATAGAGGGTACTTTCTATACTTGTGCCCTTCCTCTCCACATTTGAAACACTTTACAGCTACCATCCTTATGCTTCTTACTACTCTCTCCTCAACTCCATACTGCATTATTCTATTACTCAACACTTCAAACTTATTTTGGGGAATAGCTGTCCCCTTTTTCTCTCTTCTCTCATTCCTGCAGTTATAGGCCAGGTGCCTGAACTTCCTATAACATCTACAAAGCTTCCTCTCTCTCTCTTCTAGTTCTGCCCTTAATTTGGCAAGGGCATGCCTTTCTTTGAGCATAGTGCTCATGAGTTGATTATATTGTTTTTGAGACATAGTGACGACATCTTAAGAAAGGGTACAGATTGAATGTTGAGTCTTGCTAGATAACTATGTCTACTAGGACGCAAGATCTTCACCCAGCCAGAGTCCTACTTCTCTACTTACTACTGCCCTAATAATACTTTGGCTATCACCCAACGGATAGGATCCCTAATCTAGACAGCTCCTTAAGAGATGACCATCAATCCTTTGCATATACCAACTCATAATAGAGTCGCAGCACAAGGTTTATATCGAGAAAAGAGATACAAGTATTCTACTGAGCACCACTCAATTGTGAGGTCAGATCTTGAATGTAATACCTGAGCTTGGTACTGTATCTCCACCTACAGTCCCTAACTGACTACAAAGTCCCCTTAAGCCAAGGGCCCAGCTATGTATGGAGGTGGCTAGTAGTCACGGTGACCACTGGCCAAGGGTTGATAATAATGAGAGTAAAGATTGAGCAGGATCTGAGATGGATAGTGCTCAGAGTATGGAATCAAGTTCTAATGTCAGACTAGCTAACTCCAAAGCCAGAATTAAGCCAACTGCTCCTTTATCAGCATTTGACAAGGAGAACTCAATAGAGTTCCTGTTGGATTTCTTACACTACTTATACAAATGGCTAATTCTAACCCTGTACCAAAGTCCCACGCTTCCATATGAGTCACTTTTGTCTCGCATATCCATCGATAAGAAAATAAAAGAAAAGAAAAAGAAAAGAATATTAAATAATGACTTAGCCATTTTGCTAAGTCATGATATTATTATATAGTAGTACATTCTGAGGATATAGAAAGGGTTCTAGAGTGAACTCTAATCAAGAATTCATTGTTATAAAGTATATCAAATGTTATCTTCCACAGAAAATTTACTTGCAGTATAACAGTGTGTCCATCGATAAGAAAATAAAAGAAAAGAAAAGAAAAGAAAAGAAAAATAATAATCAAAAACTAAAAGAAAAGAAAATGAAATGAAATATTAAATAATGACTTAGCCATTTTGCTAAGTCATGACACTTCCTCTGTTTCTGTTTCTACCAGTATGTCGTCTACAAATACTGCAACCTTTCCTTTGTTTATTAAATCCCTTAAGATTTCATTCATCATTGCCTGGAATATAGCAGGTGAGTTTATCATCCCAAAGAGCATTACTATTGGCTCAAAGGAACCTATGTGCATTGTGAATGTCTCTTTCTACTTATCTCTCTCTTTTATCCTCACATTGTTAAACTTCTACCTGAGATCCATCTTAGTGAATACTTTCTTACTCCCTATGTGTCAATTAACTCTGTAATTAATAGAAGCAGGTAGTTATTCTTTATTGTCTAATTGTTCAGGTTATGGTAGTCTATTACCATTCTCTTACTGTTATCTTTCTTGCCTACAAAAAATACTAGCGACATTTGAGGTGATTTTGAGGGTCTAGGTAAATTCTTTCCTTTTGTGGTTTGAATATCTCCTTGAGATCTATAGCATTATCATGCCAGACAGCTGTTTAGGCAATAAAAGTGACATTTTTTACCATAATAATGAGAATAACTAGCTCAAGAGATAAGCTTGGCCCCCCAGAGATATTATTAGATGCCCAATTGTGAACTCAAGCATACCACTTGAGTAGCAGAGTAGTAGCTGTGACTACCACTACAGAAACCTCATAAATATTGTCCAGAGAATTTCATAACAGATCTATAATAGAACTCCCCTCTAGAGTGCTCTTGAGAGCAGAAAGGACCTTCAAAGATGTTTTTTATAAAAATAATATTATATCTTGGTGGCAGTGACTTATTTATAACATCTAGGTTACCATCAGAGCAAGGCCATCATTGCTGATGGCTAATTATAGCAAGAACTAGCAAGATGAGTTCTCTCGAGAATTGCATTGCAAACCTAACAGAAGAAGACTGAGGCTTGAAGATGTGATGAGATATAGAGGAGTAGTAGAAGGGCTAGAGAGATCAAGCAAAGAGGTCAGATAAAGAGATAGAAGAAGAGGTGTTTGATAAAGACAACATGCTCAAGAGTCATATATTGTTTAGAAAAGAACCCCAGGAGTAGGATTAGAGGAGTGAGGAGTAGTTGTTATAACTTGGCAAAACAGCTAAGTCATTATTTAATATTCTTTTCTTTTTCTTTTCTTTTATTTTCTTATTAATGGATGTGTGAGATAAAAGTGACTCATATGGAAGCACGGGACTTTGGTACAGGGTTAGGGTTAGCCATTTGTATAAGTAGTGTAAGAAATCTAATAGGAACTCTATTGAGTTCTTCTTGTCAAACACTGATAAAGAAGCAGTTGGCTTAATTCTGGCTTTGGAGTTAGCTAGTCTGACAGTAGTAACTGAGTGATCAGAAGAGGTGCTGTCTCATCATTTCACTCTTACTATCTTTGGGAATTTGGAATTTTTCTTTGTTTCTTTTCTTTTGTTATATCATTGCTTTGTAATTCTAATAAAATACTCTAGGGCACAGAAGGGACAAAAAAATACTTTTCCCCCCATTGTCTCTCTCTCTGTTGCTCTAGAGCTAAAAGGCTATTTGAGTGATTTGAGGTTTTTTTTTTGTGTCTGCTTTATGAAAACTCTATAAAACTTCCCTCTGTCACAAACTTCATTTGGTCATATCTCCACCAATTCTTCGACGATTCCCACGGTCTCAAAGCCAGCTTAAAGCCCTTGAAAAGACCTTTCGATCGATGCCAGTCACGTCTCGAGGTGATCAATAATGGCCGAGATATTAAGCAGATCAACTGGTAACTACCATGTTACCGTTTATTAAATCGCTAATATCTCGGAAACCGCCG
>Ga0153958_1000159_pt1 | contig 14939 bp, 9 predicted proteins | sample TSFL042MetaG_FD_104719 | JGI IMG/M metagenome (GOLD analysis project Ga0153958, IMG submission 104719) | Attine ant fungus gardens microbial communities from Florida, USA - TSFL042 MetaG | ecosystem: Host-associated > Fungi > Mycelium > Unclassified | place: USA: Florida, Wekiwa Springs... | reverse complement strand
TCTCGCTCATTTCTCTACCTACTTATACACTTTACTACTGTGGCTATGCGCTTATTCTCCCATGGTCCTCATGTTACTCTAGTCATGTGACACCTTGTGACTGTGACTTGTGACATGACCATCCATGACCATCCATCACACCATTGTGACATTGTGACAAAGTCACGTGATACTTTCCCATGCTCCACCTTGTAGTTGTAAGTCCAAAGAAAAGAAATATAAATAATGACTTAGCCATTTTGCCAAGTCATGACATAAGTATAGAGAATGTCCATTGTGGCAAAAGGTGAGGAAGGAAGGAATAGAGAAAAAAATAGCATATGTGGCAAAGTCACAAAAGGTATAGCAAAAAGAGTTGAGGAAAGCCAAGAAAGAAAGAGCAGCATATGTGGCCAAGCTATGAGAAACACAGCAAAGAGAATGGAGGAGGAGTTTAGTGTATGTCTTACAACAGAAAGTACAGGAGTACTGTGAAGAAGGCATCCCTAATGAGGCATGCCTATTAGAGCTAGGATAGTATATGAGGGAGGTGATAGTGATGTATGTGCAGTGTGAGAGGTGTGGAGAGAAAGAATGTCATGTAAAAGAGAATAGAGGGCATGAAGTGATTCTAAACAGAGAAAGATGATATAAATGTTAGAAAAAGGAGGAGGAGAAAGTGGCGCACCCCAGAGAGAGAAAAGCATAGTAAGACAGTATACAACCAAGAGAGTTAGAAGGCATAGCAAAAGAAGGTAGTAGCCAAAGGGAGGTCAGGGGAACCTTCAAAATGCTAAGAGAAGTATGATTGAGCATTGGGGTAGAAAAGACAGATACCTATGAGAGAGTCGTAGTAAAAGCGCTCTTGGATAGTAGTACAATGGAAATATTCATGAATAGAAGAACAGTAGCAAAATATGGGTTTAGACTACAGAAACTAGAAAGGCCGATAATGGTGAGAAATGTTAACAGAACCAATAACAGTAGGAGAGCTATTACATATCAAGTGGAGGCAAATGTATATTGTAAAGGCTATATAAAAAGAATGAAGATAGACATGTGTGATTTGGGAAAAACAGGGATAATACTGAAAATGCTATGGCTGCAGGCACACAATCCAGAAATAAATTAGGAAACTAGGGAGGTCAAAATGCCAAGGTGTTTGCCCTTGTGTGGTAGGACAATATTAAAGAAAGAAGAAAAGAAAGGCAAAAAGAAAAAAGGAGTAGTAACCTTAGAGGAAGAGAAAATTGTTAGGTGGGCAATAGACAATAAAGAAAACTGGAGAAGAGAGAAGGAGATTGAAGAGGACTATAGAAAAATTGAGAAGTTGGTTCCTAAAAGATTTTTGAAGTGGAGAAAGGTATTTGGGAAGGTAGAGTCAGAGGAAATGCTAACTAGGAAAGTTTGGGATCATGCTATTGATTTCAAGAAAATGTTCAAACTATGGAAGAAAAGAATCTATCCTCTATCCAAAAATGAGTCCAAAATTTTGTGGATGACCAATTGAGAAAGAGTATATTAGACCATCAAAATCCTCTCAAATGTCACTAGTTTTCTTCATAGGCAAAAAGGATAGGAGTAAACAAATAGTAATGGACTACTGCAACCTAAATGACCAGATAGTGAAGAATAATTACCCACTACCATTAATTACAGAGTTAATTAACAATATGGGTAGCAAGAAAGTATTTACTAAAATGAATCTAAGGTGGGGGTTCAATAATGTAAGGATAAAAGAAGGAGATGAGTAGAAGGAAGCATTTACAATGCATGTGGGCTCCTTTGAGCCAACAGTAATGTTCTTTAGAATGACAAATTTGCTAGTCACATTCCAGGCAATAATAGATGAAATTCTGAGGGATTTGATCAATGAAGGAAAAGTCACTGCATTTGTAGATGATATACTAGTAGGGATAGAAATAGAGAAGGGACATGATGAGATTATAGAGGAAATAGTGAGGAAGTTGGAAAAAAATGACTTGTATATCAAGCCAGAGAAATGTACATGGAAAGATTGGATTCCTGGGGGCTGTTATAGGACCAAATGGGATAGAAATGGAAGGGGAGAAAGTAGATAAAGTTATGGTATACTTGCTCTAAGTAAAGGAGAAAGGACAATATTCTCTTTTGACCTCACCCAGGTGAGGAGCTCAGGTGGGGTTCATAACCCAAGGGGGTTTTTAGTAGGTTGGTCTAGCTAAGCCCATACTATGGGAATTATCCCATGCTAGATAACTAGTTTTCCTCCTACTGAGAAAAAAAAAAAGTAAATAGGGTTATCACAAAAGATCACTTACTTATTTGTGATTGCTGATTTAGAACTTGAAAGGTTCAAAAATGTGAAGTTTAGACAGTAACAAAAGAAGTTGTTAAGTCTGAGGTCTAATTCTCAGACAGAAAGTCCTTATATACAGAATTGTAATAGTCTGTGTACTAGAACAGATCATCACATGCTATTACTGTCACAGAAACCTAGTCGCACGTTGGTTTAACTTGGAATAAAGTGTATTCTGTTGCAAACCAATGAGTACAAATAATGAACTATCAACTTAACATACTAATGAAATATTCCAGAAGCTTCCACTGGATCACAGTGTTAGCTTGATTCTCCAACAATTACCTATTGTTATACATATGGTAGTGCATTTGTGCTTAATATAGTAATAACCTGACTTTATGGAGGCTGTCCTTTGTTCTAAGAAAAGAACAGATAACTATTTATAGATAATTAATAAAGTTCATATGCAAACATTGAGGCCTTTATATCTCTACTAATATTAATTGCCTTGAGATTGTTCTAGGCTCATTCTGAGCATTATGAGGTAGGCTTCTGCTGAGCCTAGAACAAAAGCATCAATCATGGCAGTTTCTGAGATATTAGTGATTTAATAAATGGTAACATGGTGGTTACCAGTTGATCTGCTTAATATCTCAGCCAATATTAATTGCCTTGAGACATGACTGGCATAGATCAAAAGATCTTTTTGAGGGCTTTCCATAGCATTTAAGACTGTGAGAATCATCAAAGAATTGATGGAGATATGGCCAAATGAAGTTTGTGACAGATGCTTTGGACTTTCTTGTCATAGTACCACTTTATTCTTTCTGCTGCAAGAGTAAGAGCTGCTTTTGCCTGCTCCAAGGCTTCATGTCTTTTATACATTAGGTCATTCAAGTCCCTTTGTAGCAACTCTTTGACTAAAATTGGACCTACTCTTGAGTATCTATCATATTTAAGGTAGAATGGACTTTCTTATTGTTGTATGTAAATTCTGCACTTGGTAGTAGATCTGACCAATTACTGAGGTTGTAATCTACATAGCATCTAAGATACTGCTCTAGAGCCTAGTTTACATGTTCTGTTTGTCTATCTGTTTGTGGATAGTATGTTGTCAACATAGTAGATTTTATTTCTAAAATTTTGCACCATTCTTGGAATAGCTTGGCTGAGTATTGTACTCCTCTATCTGAAATAATTTGTAGGGACAGTTCATGCAATGGATAAACCTTGTCATAAAGTATTCAAGTTGGACTTATACTTCTTGTTGAAATGAACTGGAACTTCTATGCACTCGGAATGAAGAACTGACAAGGTTTAGCTCCTAGCTTGGTGGGATGTAGAATAGAAGTGAAAAGTTAAGCATTTGGACAGTGGAAGGCCTTGTAGTCAAGGGGAGCAATATGTATATATTCAATGCATAGGAACCTGTGACCTCAGTCATGTACCATTGTGGGTAACATCTGAGCTACTATATTTATTATAAAGTAACTACACTATATCCTTGGATGAAAACCAATTATTAATAGGAATGAAATAAGCTCTTTTGGTGAGTCTATTAACAATTACACAGATAGCATTATAACCATTTGACTCTGGCAGTTGAGTAATTAAGTTTGCAGAGATTATTTCCCAAGGTCTGTTAATAGGGATCAAAGGGAATTGATTACCAAACAAGAGTGATAACAAATAAAAGTAAAAAGGGACCTCCAAGATGTCTCACAATTGTGCACTAAACAAATAGGCACTGGGGAGATGATCAAATCACAAAGGGAACTTAAAAAGGGGGGAATAAAAGGAGGAACACTTGAATAACCAAAAGAAATTGATAACAAAGTTTTTATAAATCTACTCAAGGTAGATCTCACTGTAATAGGATCTCTAAGATGTGTGTTTGTCTTGCATCATGACACTACTGTCCCTACATAGTCTAGTAGTCTGGCTCACCATTGATACAGAAGAACTACCTAGAACTCCTATGCTGTCATGTGGGCTCTTCTTCAGCTAACCATACAACTAGAAGCCAACTCCAAAAACATGTAGCAAGTGGTTAACTCCTAGTATAAGTAAATGCCCAAGTCTGTTGGGGCTCAAATTCCCATCAAGGGAGAGATTTAGTAGTTTTTAGAGAAGAACACTTAGAAAAACAAAGACTCAAATCACTCAAATAGCTATTAAGCTCTAGAGCAACAAAAAAAGATGATGATAGGGGTATAATGCTTAAGTTCCCCTCTGTGCCCTAGAGTATTTTATTAGGATTACAAAGCAATAAGACAACAAAGCAAGTGAGACAAAGAAAACCTCCAAATTCTCAAACATAGCAAGGCCAAAATAATGAGATAGCACTCCTTCTGAACACTAGGTGATTGTTCCCCACTCTTCTAGTCCTACTCCAGGAATCCTCCCTTACACAATAGGCAGGTCTTGAGCCTCTTGCTGGGCTGTAGAAGGAGATGGAAATCTTGAGTTGTCTTGCCCTTGAGCGCGTTATCTTTATCTGACCTACTTTCTGCCTCTCTCTTCCTCCTCTATATCTTCTCATTCCTCTAGAACCTAGTTTCCTTCCCTTGCCATTGTGATGCAACTCTATGTCAACTCAACTCTCTTGATCTTGATATAATTAGCCATCAGTGATGATGGCTCAGATCTGATCATAACTCTTCTGAAAATAGTGCTGCCAGCTGCTGAGGTATAATGTTACTCTGATAGCACTAGGTCTTCAAAGTTTGCCTCTGTCCTCAAGAGCACTTCTAGAAAGAAAACCTATTAAAAATCTAATATGGGGTGCCTAGGTAAGTATCTATGAGGTATATGTAACAGTGGTCATAGCCACTACTCTGCTACTCAAGCAAGATGCTCAAGTTCATAACTAGGCATTGTTACACTGCTAGAGAATTTTCTGTGGAAATATAGCATGGGATACAAATTATAACCCTGGATTTCACTATTGGAACCCACTCTAGAGACCTCCTACAAGCCCCAGACATAATCTAGACCCAAAATTGGGTACTTCTATTAGGTAGTGGCCAAGCTGTCACATACCAGGAAAGCATATACCTCAGGAGGCAAGACTGATGAGCTAGTATTAGGTTTCTCAGATATAGACTATTAATGTTGAAGCTCTAGAAGTCAGAGGCTTAGGGATATTCTTGGAATATGAGATAATTTCAATCTAGAGCAGACTTAGACTAATATGATACCAAGATGACAAATCAAAAGTCTATCAGTAACTAGTGATCCTATCACTGCTGGACTCAGTCAAGAAACAGACATGCTGCTGGATGACAATCATATTGCTGACACTCAAACACACTGTTTTTAGACCATATTTGGAGTAGAAGGAAGCCAGTTCAGGGTTTGGAGAACAACAGGCAGAGGTAGAGTATAGAGGTGAAGCAGGATCACATGGTCATGTCCAGAGGTATAGAGAACAGGGAGGTGATGGCTGTCATAGTCATATGGTGGTGTCCTAGAGAAGAGACACAAAGAAGAGTGGTAGAATGAAGAATTTCCTTTTCTATTTCTTTTTAATTAAGTCTCTAACATTTGTAATATTCTAATATATTTCTCAGAGTGGAAATTGATGGGGGGGGCCTTCTTGGCCCTTGCCTTCATCTCAGAAGCTCTTGAGGTTGTAAATGCAATTCTTTTGAGTGTGTAAGGGGTGATCTTGGTAAGAGGTTAAGTTAGTAAATGTTTCCTACCATATACCCTACTCTTTCTTGAGACAAGATGCAGCAGTCGCTTGGACAACCTTCTACAGAGTAGCAGGCCTGAAAAGCCTGGCTAATTATTAACTCAGATTATATCACACCCATAAGGTTTAGTGTAAGGGTGTAGATGAGGGCTTAATTGAGTGTGGCAAGGCCCATAAGTGGTTTATTAACTATTCTACTAGTGAGCTTGTTATAGTGTATAAAGGTGGACACCATACGAGGCAGATCTAGATTGAGTTCCTAATTATTTTATTTATTTTTATATTACAGATAAGCTGTACTTCTACTTTTTAATTTCTTTCTGATACCCCTACTTCCTCTTTCTCCCCATGAATCATTTAGCATGCAATTGAGAATTGTCACTATCTCTTCTACTTGCTTGTCATAGTAAACATCTCTTTTGCCCCTTTTAGCATCTAGAAAACATCTCTAGGGGGCCAAACTCCTCTTTTGAGCTAGTTGTTCTTGTTATTAGAGTGTAAATAGTCACTTATTTTGCCTAAATAGTTGTATGGTATTGTTATACCACAAGCAAATTTTCTGTGGAAGATAACATTTGATATGCTTTATAACAATGGATTCTTAATTGGAATTTGCTCTAGAACCCTTTCTATAATCCTCAGAATATAATACTATATGATAAAGATACTGAGCTGGCAATAATTGACCTAGAGCTCATGCTGATACCTTGAGAGGCAATTAGGATGAACTGGCATTGGGTTACTAAGAGAGTTACTAAGGGACTATGCTCTAGATCTACCCTTGAATGGGCTAACTTAGAAGGATGGCAGACTTGTACTCTAGAACCAGTACTACTTAGATAACAAACTTAGACTAATAGACTTTGTGCTTGTAAATAAGCATTGATGGCATCAGATAAATTATATTTAGATAAATAACCTCTAGGATGCAACTTGGAGATATTAGACATTTATTTGGACTTGTTAACTGTTTAACAGGTAATCAAGGAAGTCCAAATTACAAAGCAGTATTAAGAGCATAATAGAGGAAGATAGAAGAATATTCTAGAAGGAAGTGGCAATGAAGATGCATCATCTTTGATGGGAAGAACTTGGTGAGGGGACATGTCATTATAAAGACAGGAGAGGACCATGTCATTAGTAGGATTTTGGGAGGACTTAGGACAGAAAGGAGTTGAAGAAAATCCAAAAGTAGTAATAGTTCTCTTTTTATATTTTACTTCTTGAGTTTCAGGGCTTTGTAATACTTTAATATAGTATTCAGGGTTGTTATAACTTGGCAAAACAGCTAAGTCAATATTTATATTTCTTTTCTTTTCCTTTAGATTATTACTAAGGTGGAGCATGGGAAATATCAAGTGATAGTCACAGAGTCACAGAATGTCATGTCATAAGTCACAGTCACAGTCACAGCACATGACAAAGAAGTCAGCTGATAAACATGAGGACTGTAGAAGACAAGATGCATAGCCATGATAGTAATTATATATATAGTGTAGCAAATCTAATGGGGACTCTATTGAGTTCTCTTTGTCAATCACTGAACAAAGAGCAGTTGGCTTTATTCCAGCTTAGAGTTTAGCTTTCTTACAAGGGTGCAGTTGGATAGAAGAAGAACCTCTTGACTCCTACCTCTATCTACACTGCCTCTGAAATTGTGAATGTGAATCTATTGAGAGTAAGAAAACTGGGACTAGTGTGGTGTCTTGAGAAGAACACAGAATATACCCAGAACTCAATCTGAAGAGGAATAGCAGATGTAACTTAGGCAGGCTTTGAAGAGGACAGCAGGCTGGGAAAGCTTGGCTAGGTGTACACTTGGATTGCATCATACCCATAAGGTTTGGCGTTAGGGTGCAACTCCCTTTTGCACCCTTTACCCTTTTAAGGCACTAAAAGAGTGCAAAAGGGAGTTGCACACTGGGACAAACAAAATAATGATGTGCCAGCTACCAATTGCATGCTAAAGGTCTAAGGGAAGATAATCAAAGATGAAGGTTTATAAGTAAAAGTAAAATTATACACAGTTCCAATAAAGTATATATTAGTCATTGTAAAATGAATGTAAGATCTCTCTAGATTGTTGTTGCATAGCCTCCCTAAGGTGTTAACCTTTATACACTATGACTAGACTCAGCTGGAAAATACAGTCAGTTGATCACTTATGGACCCTCCACACTTAGTTGTCCCTTTGTCTGCACTCCCAACACTGAACCTTATGGGTGTAATGCAATCCAAGTATGCACCTAGCCAAGCTTTCCTAGCCTGCTGTCCTCTTCAAAGCCTGCCTAAGTTACATCTGCTATTCCTCTTTAGATTGAGTTCTGGGTATATTCTGTGTTCTTCTCAAGACACCACACTAGTCCCAGTTTTCTTACTCTCAATAGATTCACATTCACAATTCCAGAGACAGTATAGATGGAGGTAGGAGTCAAGAGGTTCTTCTTTTATCCAACTACACTCCAGATACTATATTAAAGTTATTACAAAGCCCTAAAACTCAAGAAATAAAATATGAAAAGGGAATTATTGCTACTTTTGGATTTCCTTCAACTCCTTTCTGTCCTAAGTCCTCCCAAAATCCTACTAATGACATGGCCCTCTCCTTTCTTTGTGATGATGCATTCCCTCACTAAGTCCTTCCCATCAAAGATAATGCATCTTCATTGCCACTTCCTTCTAGAATATTCTTCTATCTTCCCCTATCATGCTTTTGATGCTGCTTTGTAATTTGGACTTCCTTGATTATCTGTTAAACAGTTAGTAAGCCCTAATTAATGTCTAGTATCTCTAAGTTGCATCCTAGAGGTCATTTATCTAAGTACAATTGATCTGATGCCATCAATGCTTATTTACAAGCACAAAGTCTATTAGTCTAAGTTTGTTGTCTGAGTAATACTGGTTCTAGAGTACAAGTTTATATCACAAACTTTATTTGGCCATATCTCTATCTATTCTTTGACAATTCTCACAGTTTTAAAAGTTGCAGAAAGCCCTTGAAGAAACCTTTTGATCAATGCTAGTCACACCTCAAGGCAATCAATATTGGCTGAGATATTAAGCAGATCAACTAGTAACTACTATGTTACCATTTATTAAATTGCTAATATCTTAGAAACCACCATGATCAATGCTTCTGTTCTAGGCTCAGCAGAAGCCTTCTTCATAATGCTCAGAATGAGCCTAGAACAACCTCAAGGCAATTAATATTAGTAGAGATATGAAGGCCTCAATGTTTGCACATGAACTTTATTAATTATCCATAGATAGTCATCTATCCTTTTCTTAGAATAAAGGACAGCCTCCATAAGGTTAAGTTATTACTATATTAAGCACAAATGCACTACCATATGTAGAACAATAGGTAGTAGCATATGATGATCTGTCCTAGTGCACAAACTATCACAATCCTGTATATAAGGACTTATAGTCTAAGGATTAGACCTCAGACTTAACAACATCTTTTGTCATTGTCTAAACTTTGCTTTTTTGAACTATTCAAGTATCAAAGCCCCCATCACAAATTAGTAAGTGACATTTTGTAATAGTCTGCCAATCTTTCCAAGTTAGTATTAAGACTCTAGACCTCACAGTTGAATATATGTTTTAACTTGAAGCCTATATCTAACACTTGATATCTTCATGCTCCTTTAATGGATCTGGTTAAGGTTTTCAGTGAAGTTATATTAGAGAAGAGATGTTAACAAGACTTTGAGTAGCACCCTTGAGATTGTCCTAAGACAAATAAGAGTACTGATTCCTCAGAGTAAGATTTTACAGAGGGAATACAGAAAAAGAGAACTTGTCGTTCCCTTCTCTTTCTAGTCTGTATTTATCCTAACTAGGTATTGTGACTACGTTACAATATGATAACACTAGTTGTAACTAAGGGTGACTAGTTAAGTGACAGTCTAGTGACAGAAGTGCTAAGGGTGACAAGTTGAGTCAGTGTCCTAATAATGGGTTAGTCTAGTATTGTCCCATTTGGCACAGGTCCAAAAATAGAGAGAAAGATAGTCCAAGAATTCTCCAAAGAGTCCTGTCTGTTCTATGAGTCCATTGTCTCTTAGAGTCCTCAGACATTATTCGATGCATTACTGCATAATAATATCCTTGTCTAGCATTGCCAACATCTCGTCTACTAACCACTCATTATCAGACCATGGCTGATAATAATTGTAGTCCCACTTGATGTTCATAACAGTTAGTCCATTCAAAGGTGGATCTAAAGCATAGTCCCTTAGTAAATTTCTTAGTAACCCAATACCAGTTCATCCTATGTGTCTTTCGAGGTATTGACATAGCTCTAGGTTGATTATTACTAGCTCAGTGTCTTTATCATATAGTATTACATTCTGAGGATTATAGAAAGAGTTCTAGAGCAAATTCCAATTAAGAATCTGTTGTTATAAGGCATATCAAATATTATCTTCTGTAAAAAATTTGCTTGCAGCATAACACTGATGGGGATCAAAGGGAATTGGTTACTGAACAAGAGTGATAACAAATGAGAATACAAATGATCCTCGAGATGTCTCACAATTGTGCTCTAACAAGTAGGCACTGGAAAGATGATCAAATATAAAAGAGAGCTTTAAAGCAAAAGGTCAAATAGAAAGGGGGAACTCGAATAACTAAAAGGAATAATAATAGCAAAGAGCTTATACGAATCCACTTGAGGTAGGTCTGCCCATACTAGGATCTCTAAGACATGTGTTTGTCTTGCGTTGTGACACTACTGCCCTTACCTAGTCTAGTAGTCTAGCTCGCTGTCAATACAGTAGAACTACCTAGAACTTCCGTGCCATTGTGTAGGCTCTTCTTCAGCTAACTGTACAACTGGAAGCCGACTCTAATAATACATAGTGAACTACTAACTCCTAGTGTAAGCGAGTACCCAAGTCCATTGGGGCTCAAATTCCCATTGAGAGAGAGATTTGGTCGGTTGTTTAGAAAGTAAAGTAGAACCTTTAGAAAATAGAAAACTTAGTCACTCAAAATAGCCATTAAGCTCTAGAGCAACAGAGAGGAATGATGATGGGGATATGATTGCTTGAGTTCCCCCCTGTGCCCTAAAGTATTTTATTATGATTACAAAGCAAAGAGACAACAAAGAAAGTAAGACAAAGGAAACCTCCGAATTCCCAAACCTAGTAAGGCCACAATGATGAGACGGCACCTTCCCAAACACTGGATGACTACTTCTTAATCCTCTAACCCTACTCCTAGAATCCTTCTCTGTGCAATGGTCAGGTCTCAAGCCTCTTGCTGGGCTGTAGACAAAGACAGCAATCTCGAGTCATCTTGTCCTTGAGCATGTTATCTTCATCTAGCCTTCCTACTGTCTCTCTCTTCAGCTTCTCTGTTCTTTTCTTCTACCTCCTCTATGTCCTCTTGCTCTTCCAGATTCCAGGTTCCTTCCATTGCCGTTCTAATGCAACTCCACAGTGGCTCGATTCCCTTGATCTTGCTATAATTAGCTATCAGTAATGATGGCTCAGCTCTGATTGTAACTGCTCTATGAATAATGCTGCTGGCTGCCAAGAGAGAATGTCACTCGGGTCGTAGTAACCCATCTAAGTTTGCCTCCATCCTCAAGAGTACTTCTAGAAGGGAAATCTGTTGTAAATCTGATATGGGGCGCCTGGGCAAGCATCTATGAGGTGTATGTAGTGGTGGTCACAGCCACTACCCTGCTACTCAAGCTAGATGCTTGAGTTCATGACTAGGCATCTAAAGAAACATCTCTGAGGGAGGGCTGAGCTCTCCTCTTAAGCCGGTTATTCTATATTAAGGTGTAAATTGTCACCTACTTTGCCTACAGATTTGTATGGTATGACAACACCAACACCCTTATATGATATTTAAGAAAGGTATGCCATTTGAATAGGGGCCTACACAATAGAAAGTGTAATAAGATCTTAAGATACTTATAGAAGACTGTTTTTAGAAATCCAAAGTTTCCAAGTGAACAGCCACTAGTCTTAGCAGTGGATATGTTGTAGAGAGCAGTAGGGTATTACATATACTAGAGAGATGAAGAAAATCCTAAGAAGATCCATTATATGAAATTTAACTCATTATTGATGGATTTGCAATAGCAGAGATATTCTCAGCCAAAGCGAGAGCTATGTGGACTGAGACAAGCCTTAGAACAAGAGATATATTTATTCAGAGGATGCAGGAATTTTATAGTGGAGACTAATACCAAGTATCTAATGGAAATGTTAAATAACCCAGGGAAGATGCCAAATGCCACTATAAATAGATGGGTAGATTATATACAGACTAATTTTTTCTTTGAGATCATACATATAAAAGGAAAGATGTTTGGGCTAGATAGTCTATCTAGAAGGAAATAGTATCCAGGAGACCCACCACAAGAAGACTTTACAGACAGTACAGATAATGGGGCAGAAGATATAGTGATGAGAAAAAAAGACCCCAAAAGTTTGGATCCATTGGAGTTAGAGGAATTTTATGAAGAAATTGACTCTAGAGAGGGATTTCTCCATGAAAGTATAGAAAAATAGCCTTTATTGGAGTCAGAAAGAAATCTAGTAAAAAATGGTAGAAGAAGTAATAGTGTTAAGAAGATGAGAGACATATTCCTAAAAATGGCTAGTGAAGAGCCTAAGCAGGATCTAGAGAGTGGCTGTGAAGAGTATGATGATAATAGAAGAAGTGAATACTCAAAAAGAGCAAATGAGAAAATAAAACAGATAAGAGAGCCATTGGCAACCAAGAGTAAGAGATCTTTTGGAAAACTAACAGCTGAACAAGCTAGTTTAATAAGAGTAGCTTCTCATTACTGGTTAGACAAAGGAGATGGGAAATTGTATAAGAAAAATGCAGGAAATGACAGCCTACAATTGGTTGTGGCTAAAGAAAACTAGATGAGAATGTTGAAATCATATCATGATGAGATGGAACACAGAGGTAGCTATGCTACCAATAAGCTGCTTCAACAGAGATTCTAGTGGCCAGGAATAGAAGAAGATGCCATGTGGTATGTTGTTACACCGTACAAAAGTTTAGGCAAATTAAGTGACATTCTGCACCTTAATAACAGGAATAACCAGCTTGAGAGACGAGCTCAACCCCCTAGAAATGTTCCTCTAGACACCTAGTCGTGGACTCAAGCATCTAGCTCAAGTAGCAGGGTAGTGGCTATGACCACTGCTACATATGCCTCATAGATGCTTGCCCAGGCACCCCGTATCGGATTCCTAACGGATCTCCCTTCTAGAAGTGCTCTCGAGGGCAGAAACGAGCTTAGAACGGACTATGCAATCCAAACAATGTCATGCCATAGCCGCCGGAAATCCTATTTAAAGAACAGTTATGATCAGATTCAGACCATCATCACTGATGGCTAAGTATAGCGAGATCAAGAGAGTCGTACCATTGCAAAGTTGCCTTGTAACAGCGGTAGGAAAAAGCCAAAAAGTAAAAGAGTGGGAGTGCATAGCAAAGGTAAGAGGAAGGACTGGGAAGCTGAGAAGAGAAGTAGTAGGGAGATTAGACAAAGAGAATGCGTGCGAGAACAAGACAGCCAAGACCACTGTCACTGTCTATGGTCCGTGAGACAGTCAAGGCCCAACCATTGTGCGAGGAAGGGTTGCCAGAGTAGGATTAGGATATCAGGGAGCGGTTAGTCAGTGTCCAGGAGGTGCACCATACCATCATTACAGCCTTGCTAGAATTGGGAATTTGAAGGTTTTCTTTGTCTCACTTTCTTTGTTGTCTTTTTGCTTTGTCATCATAATAAAATACTCTAGGGCACAGGAGGGGAATCAATCATCATACTCCCATTGTCATCCCTCTCTGTTGCTCTAGAGCTTAATGGCTATTTTTGAGTAACTGAGTTTCTAGTCTTTCTGAGTATTCTAGTTTCCCTTCCAAAAAACCCACCCAAATTCTCCCTCGACAGGAATTCAAGCCCCAATGGACTTGGGCATTTGCTTATGCTAGGAGTTAACAGCTTGCTATGTATCATTGGAGTCAGCTTCCAGTTGTACGGTCAGCTGAAGAAGAGCCCACATGATGTCACGGGAGTTCTAGGTAGTTCTGCTGTATCGATGGCGAGCCAGGCTACTAGACTAGGTAAGGGCAGTAGTGTCATGATGATGGGGATCAAAGGGTTTGATCACGAAACAAAGGTGAAAGCAAGATCAGAGAAACAAAATCTCCAAACTGCTTCACAATTGTGCACTAAACAAGTAGGCACTGGGGAGATAAATCAAATAATAGAGAGCTTACTGAAGGTAGAATGTCCAAAGAATAACCAAAGCATATTCAATAGAAACCTAAGAAGAAAAGAAATGTTTTTAGTATCCACTCGAGTAAACTCTCACTGTAATAGGATCTCTAAGGCACGCGTTCATCTCGCGCCGTGACACTACTGCCCTTACCTAGTCTAGTAGCCTGGCTCGCCATCGATACAGTAGTACTACCTAGAACTCCCATGCCGTTGTTACGCCGTACAAACTTTTAGGCCAATTAAGTGACATTCTGAACCTTAATTAAAGAAATAACCAGCTCGAGAGACGAGCTCAGCCCCCCAGAAGCGTTCCCCTAGATGCCTAGTCGTGGACTCGAGTATCCAGCTCGAGTAGCAGAGTAGCAGCTGCGACCACCGCTACATACGCCTCATAGACGCTTGCCCAGGCGCCCCCATATTGGATTTCTAATGGATCTTCCTTCTAGAAGTGCTCTCGAGGACGGAAACGAGCTTAGGGAAGACTATGCGAGTCGGGCGACATCATGCTGCAGCCGTCGGAGCAGCTATTTAAGGAACAGTTATGATCAGAGTTGGGCCGTCGTCACTGATGGCTAATTATAGCAGGATCAAGAAGGTCGCGCCGCTGCAAAGTCGCCTCGTAGTGGAAGTAGGAGGAAACCGGAGGGTAGAAGAAGGAGAAGTGAATAATAGAAGTAGGAGAAAGGACTGGGAAGCTGAGAAGAGGAGTAGTAAGGGGA
>Ga0153958_1000157_pt1 | contig 15046 bp, 11 predicted proteins | sample TSFL042MetaG_FD_104719 | JGI IMG/M metagenome (GOLD analysis project Ga0153958, IMG submission 104719) | Attine ant fungus gardens microbial communities from Florida, USA - TSFL042 MetaG | ecosystem: Host-associated > Fungi > Mycelium > Unclassified | place: USA: Florida, Wekiwa Springs... | reverse complement strand
CACAGCGATAAGAACGGCGCACAGGATTCATCTCAAAACGTTCTCGGAGTTCAAGCAGCAATTCCGAGTAAGCGTCGCATTTTCTCTCCTTCACTTCCTTGTAACGTTCTTGATCCATATAGTGGGTCTTCACGCTGGGCCTTGCGCTGTCATCCCTTGTCGATGTTCTCATTGCAGTATTCCTGTGCCACTCGCTGCGAACAACTCGTAAGGCTTCTTCGAGGTGAGTTTCGTTTTTTATGTATTTACACATGTATATGAGAACTCAACTGAATCAGCATGGACTATGTCGTAAACTCTGTCATCTTGTATACATTTGAGAATAATTCTCTCACCAGGTAATGTTGGATTTGCTAATCAAGGATGTACTTACGAGTTCGTTTTTGTAGTGCCGCGACTGTTGTCTCTATGATTTGCGTGAGTCAAGCCGCCTTTCTTATTGGCTTTATCTCCTCATCCGCACTGGGTATACAGTGGCTTGTAATGCCCAGTAACCTCATTTTCATGGGGATGCACTTTGTCATTAGCAAATGTGAGCTGTCTTCTTCCTCCTCGTGAAGGAATTAACTCCTGATAACCGTGTTGACTTATAGTGTATGCGAATTCCCTGTTAGCCACGTAAGTTTCAATATATGAGTATCTCTTATATTCACTGTGATCAGATTGAACGCTCGGAAGCGCCTTCAGCGGGAGAGAACTCAGAGGGGCATGTCAGGAGAGCTCCCTTTAGCGTTCCCGGGCTATGCGAACCGCTTCCGCCAAAACCATTGTGGTTCAGTGCGTCACCAGCAACTAAGTCATTTGTCTGATAGCTCAATTTATTTTTTCCCACTCCTACAGTCGCGGATTGAACCCACAGGAACCAAGGTCCGACTCCCACTCCTACTTATGTAATTTACCTGACTTTTTACTGCAGCTGGAAATTAACGTTGAAAAAACTGTGGAATACGACGTAGATGTAGATGCCTCGAGTTTCTGCACTCATTCTCCGTCACCATCCTCTCTACCCTCACCCTCCCATCCACCTGAAGCGGTCACGAAAATGCCTTAACCTGCGACCCTCTTTGATTTTCGTATTGCGAATCATATCCTCGATGTGTCTGTCCATCGCTGTTGTCAATCATTCTCAGACTCACTCTTTACCAATAAACTGTACTATCTCTCTCGCTGTGTAGTAACACATATCTAATAGTACCTCTGCGTTCTCCTTTTGCTGTAATACACAAGACATCACCCTAGTTTCACATACCATTTGGCAACCTATCTTTAGAGTTCGGCAGCCGGATGTTGTATCCGCTATAGCTGTTATACTACTGGCAGTTCTTTCGCACCTGGCAAACGACCATCATGGCTTCACCTACTATTTCCCCCCACAAGTAGGTTTATCAATGCTCAGCTGCAAGGTGGTTGCGCTGACCGTTCTGATAAGTTACGGGTATGTTGCTGCTGGATTTGTATGCACCGCTTGGGTGCTGGGGTGGCAGGCACTAGTTGTGGGCAGTCATAGAACAAAATCTGGGATCAAGTACCCTCAGCGTAAGTTTTGTGCACTAGTCACTGGCTCAGATCGGTATGCTAACAGGGTGCCTCGCACCGTGCGCACAGTTTATGCTGAGAAGGCGGAGGCCGCTGCATCTAAAGAAGCACTCCTCTTCAATTGCGCTCAACGTAACGTCTCGCTCACAGAACACCCGATCGCACGCATAATCATGATGGTTTTTAGGTGCACACCAAAACACGATCGAGCATATGCCTCTTATCATTGTGACGTGAGCATTTATACTGAACCTCTGCTCACTCTCGTTAATATTGACACGATATTCTGGGCTAGTACTTTGGTGACTGCAATGAAGCATCCTGTTTTTGCTGGATACTCATGTGGTTTCTGGGCACTATCCCGTGTTCTGTACACCCTCGGGTACACGACTGGGGACCCATCCAAGGTACGTTAACCGTGAGACATAACTGTTCCATTACGTCTTGCTCATATTACTGACGAAGCGTAATACACGAGGTGGTATACTGGGTGAAATTCCTCTTTTCGGTAAGGGTGCCCATCTTATTCACTATAATCATGGTGCTGATGCGATCTCGTTAGGACTCCTCCTTGGCTCCACTTATACTGCATTTGATCTTTTGCGCTCATCTGCTTAAGATACTGCTGGGAATTCAGTGTTATATATACTGGCGGATCTAGATGAGGACAATTATATAGGATACCACTGCTGCAATATTGTTGGTGGTTCTGCCGACTGGGCCAAAGTGCCTCGGATAGCAGATGAATTATATCTGCCAAGTAGATAAAAGAAATAAATAAGACATTACACAATATTATTGAGATCAACCTTTTTAGACAGCTTCTACGACCTAATCGTATTTGCGAGTTTCATGGGATTCTTCCTCCGCTAAACCACTTTACACTCTACAGTCCGCCTTGCAGGCATGAACGCAAACTTCCCCACTGTGACGGTTGATGTCGTTCGTACATACTGGTCCTCTCCTGACCCAAATTCCTGATGCGATGCCAGCCCAGACCCTCGACAGACACAATGCCAAAGAGGTGCTCAATGCCATCCTTCACTCAATACTGTTTCATAGGCTTTTTGGGACTGTGAAACCTCAGACTTTTGAGGTGCTTGATGTCACCATGGTGCGCTTCATCGGCTTAGCTCTACCTGATCGACCGTACTAAGTCATCAATACAGCCAGGTGTTGCAGATCCCGAGATGGAGCAACTTGTGACCGAGAAAGTCGACATCTTTTGGAAGGGCATCGAAAGTGGAGCAAACAAGCATGGCCAAGTAGGTTGATTGTACCAATATCCATTCCCTTTCGTTCATGCGTTTCTCTCTCCAGATAATAGTAACCTTTTCAGAGAAAAGGGCAAAGAAGTCATGGTTTCAGGTATATGTTGGGGAGGAAGAAGTTCCGTGGGAACAATGGTGCGTTCGTTGATGGTGCTTATCACAGGCGCAGTTCAGGTGCATGACAGGATTGTAAATGCTGAGATGCGTCAACCCAAATCGGATCGAGGTGAGTCTTGCCCAGCTAATAAGGATTTTTTTGACGCCCTGTTCTTGACAGATCGGCAAGAATTCAATGCAAATCTTGCGTCCACGCTTGTAAAGGCTTTAAACGTCATGCTAACACATACCTCGTCGGAGCGCGGGCGCACGGCAGTTCCTCTTATCACAAATGCGACAGGAATATCTCCGTTTCCAATCAAGATCACAGTCAAAGTTGGCGGAATTGAGCTTGGCTACTAAGTCAGATGCAGCTCTGATGTGCGTTCTTTATATTTGCAGATGCAGACAACGTGCTGATGTCTTGTGGCAAGTGAGCGATAAGCCAACCGCGTATGCTTGAAACCTTAGTGTTGGTACTTTTGTTCGGGTTTTGGTACATGTGATACCGAAGGAGGACGTTCCACTGTATTGACTCTTTTGTTCTTCTTTCTCCACTAGTCTGAAACGTCAGACATGAGAATCAATGAGTCTCTCCCCTGGGCTATCTTGCGCATCTTTGCAAAGGCTTACACCCTCCACCGCACAAGCACTTCACTCAACCGTTAAAGTGCAAGAGGCTCGCCATAACATTCGGTAGATACCCCTGGACCAGTAGTGGCAGCCGCGCGCCCTGCTACGGTTTGTGTGAATCTCTCTAACAAGCCGTCCATTCTATTGTAAGGGCTTCATAGTTGATAATTGTTTCGGTATTCAACTGAGTTCTTCCACACAAGTAAACCGCTAGATTCAGGGGCGTCTTGCATTGAAACATCTTAGATGATACTGCATTTCAGTGCACAAACTTGAAGATGCCGCCCACTAAGTGGAGTACCACCAAAGAATATAGTCCCGGACCGCCGCCCGAAGGTTCCTCGTCTCGGTCAATATTAAGTATTGTTGAAGTGGCCCAACTATGTATTGAGCTGGTTGAACCACTCCTTGATCTCCCTGAAGCTCTATTCCTTTGCCCAGCTTGCACGAAACTTCTCGAATTCATGAAAGCAAATGCGTTGGTTTGTGCTTCACCTCTGTGTTACACAACAAATCAGTGCTTGACCATGATGTCAGATAACCAAGATCCAGTCCATCATCTTGTCTTTCTTCTGTTTACAGGCTGAACAGACGAAGATTGACTCGCGACAGGATGCGAAATGATCTTACAGGAACCCACTACGACTCCATGACTCGTTCGTTTTAAATTTTAAACAGTCAATTGAATAACAAAGCTCTAGCGCACAGGGAGGATGGAGAACAGTCGCCAGCGGCTCGCCTACTTAGCTTGAAGTAGTAAGTAGTGACTATAGTATAGCCTTCAATGCGGAGCTTGAAACGCTTGCAATCCGACAAATTGTCTCTTACAATACTTTGCACCTGCGCCTGATTTCCCAATAAGAAATAAGTTCCTTCATCCGCCTCCTCCCGCGCGTTCTGCGCGAACGCACTTTCCAAAAGTTTGATGCCATAATGACAGTTCCAACCACCCCCGATCGTCCTAGGAAACTTGCTGGCTATGACTTCTACCGCCAGATCCTTGGTAGCCCAAAATTCATCGTCGCGCCGATGGTCGATCAAAGCGAGTTGGTGCGTAGATCGCATTGTCACGTTGTTCGTCACAATTGACCTGACCCTCTCAGGCCTGGAGGATCCTATCTCGCCGATACGGTGCTCAGGTATATTGCGATTAATCCGTGTCTGCCATTCCCGTTCACTAAGCCAACCTCCCCAGCTTTGTTATACCCCCATGATCAATGCCAAGATGTTCTCTCCCCCATCAGCACACGCCTATCGCGCCCAGTCATTTAATACCTCATTTCTGGAAGAGGGCTCAACCGCCCGTGACCGCCCGCTCATTGTTCAGTTCTGCGCAAACGATCCTGCACAGTTGCTTACGAGCGCACTTGCTGTGCAGGACCACTGTGATGCTGTCGATATCAATCTTGGGTGCCCTCAAGATATCGCGAGGAAGGGTCACTATGGGAGTTTCTTGATGGATGAATGGGAACTGATTTATCGTCTGAGTGCGTGTTATTCTTTATCTCTATTTCTGGATACTGAATTTTCAGGACAAACCTTTTCGTATATTCATTCGAACAGTCAACACACTCCACAACAACCTTTCAATACCCGTCACTGCCAAATTCCGAATATTTCCATCTGTCGAAAAAACGGTTGCATATGCCAAGATGCTTGAATCTGCAGGGGCCCAGATCCTCACTTGTCACGGTCGCCTGCGAACACAACGCGGACAAAACACGGGGCTCGCAGACTGGACGCAAATCAAAGCTGTGAAGGAGGCCGTCAACGTGCCTGTATTCGCGAATGGTAACATCTTGTTTTACGAGGACGTAGAAAAGTGCATGCAGGAGACTGGTGTTGATGGGGTGATGAGCGCCGAGGGGCAGTTATATAATCCTGCTTTTTTTACTCCTGCGTTGTGTGGGGAACCTTCGTTGATACTGAGAGGCGCTCATCCGCCTCATGCGGACCTTGCGCTTGAGTATCTGGACATCGTCAAGAGCCTCAGGACACCCACAGCGACGAGTGCGGTCAAGGGCCACCTGTTTAAGATCATGCGGCCTGCTTTGAGCCGGGAAACGGATCTGAGGGAGAGATTGGGTAATATCAAAGGGTCGAATGTTGTGGAGGAGTATATTGAGGTTGCGAAGGAGATGAAAGAACGTATGGAGAGGGATGCTGCGGAGGCTCTGGCGAACGGAAAGACTAATGATGATTTCATCACGATCGAGCCTACGACGGGGCTTAGGGTGCTGCCACATTGGCTCGCCCAACCTTATTTCCGACCGCTCAAGTTACCAATAGACTTCAAAATGAACGTCCTCGCCAGTACCGATCATGCGGACGAGAAGCTTTCCGGGGATCTGTTGCAGGCGAAACAGACTTCTCTCTAATACACGGTGACTCGTCCACACATATTATACATCACTTATCATATGTCCATTACCGTACACACTTGCGACTGTCAGCGTCTAGAATTTAATGTCATGAGAAGACTCAGAAGAGGGAGGATCCACATAGAGCAACTAATGCTCCATAACCAAGCTCATTCCTCTCCTACAACCCTCCCCCGCTAAGAATATAATCCACAGCTGAATGTACGTTGCCACCCGTTGCAAGCAATGCCCGGATATTCTGTGATGCATTGTTGAAACCCATGTTTTGTAATTGCTAATGAAATCCCGTGAAGATAAAAGCTATTAGATAATCACGCGCCACACTCAAACACATGAGACGTACCTCCAACTGCACCTGGAAGCGTTCTTCCGGAGGCCTCGTGTCAGCAGGTACAGCAGCAGGAGGCGCGCCGAACCCGCCGAACCCACCTAGCCCCCCGCCTCCCGCAGCACCCATGGAAGCTTGCATCCGTGCGAAAACTGCGGGATCAAACATGCCGAAGGGATTGGCTGATGCTCCACCTGCACCTGTCCCCACATCCGTCGGGATGGGAGGGAAAAAGGCGGCGAAAGGATTTGGAGCGGGCTGGGCATTAGCGGAAGAGGTAGCCGAAGTGTTGCTGGGGGAGGGAGTTGATGTGGGTGCCGTAGATGGATCTCCAGGTGCAGGGAACGCGGAATTTCCTCCTGCAGCAGGGAATCCGAATCCTCCGCCAAATGGATTGATACCACCTGTGCTTTGAAACGCTGATGCCATCTGGAGCATCGAGCGGAGGGATTCTGGATTTGATCTAGGATTCACAGGAGGAGATGAGCACGAATATGCAAGAGTAGGCAAGATAGCAAAACGCCATACATCATCTCCCTGAACCTCTCGCTCTGAAACATTTGACGGACTTGGGGACCAATAGCGGCGAGCTGGGGGTTGCTGGAAATAATTTGGTCCAACACAGCAGGATTGCTCATGACGCTGCTCATTTGCTCCAGGAATTGAGGGCTCTGCATCATGGTCTGCATCATGTTAGGATCATTCGGGTTGAGACCAAGTTGTGCAAATGGATTGAGACCGGCAAGGGCGCCAAAACCATGGGGAGTATTGAGCTGCGTCAATGGGTCGTGCGGGTTCTGTCCGGCTTGCATTGTGGGAAGAGAGGTGGAAGGGGGAGCGGTGGGTTGAGATGTGGATGCGTTGGAGCGAGCGACACCCTTAACCATGTGAATTGTGTGAGAGGATTGAATCTTGTATGTTGAAAGGACATCGTCATCCTAATAACAAGAGAGATCGGTGAGTATGAAAGTGGATGTGATAGGGCGTATAAAGTACCTTCAATACCCGACCTTGTAGAAATGGAATGGTGAATGAGATACACAGTGCTGAATGCAATAGTACACACCAGAATATATAAGCCTCTGCCGATCAGCCTCTACATCAGATTTCTCTGCAATGGCGCGCTTGAGGTCTAACACGGTCTTGTCCGTACTAATTGTAATCTGCAATTTGAGCTCGCTTGGCCCTGGTTCAGGTAAGTATAGCAATTAAATGGATCAGTAGTGGTCGCACCCTTGACATTTATCTGAATTTCTTGTGGTGTCGACTCGGCCATGATGGAAGAGGATAAGCTGTTGTTGTGGCTGACTTATCAATATGTTTCTTATTCAACTTGGCGTGGTGCCAGTGAAGAGAATCCCGAGCCTCCGAGTCGTTGGCATTCAGGCTTTCAACCTCTTCCAGAAATTATGCAACACTAAGCGCAGAGCACAGCTAACCCTCTCAACTGATCATGAGACGACTCGGCGTGCCTCTGAGTTTTTGCAAGTTTGAGTTAGTGTGGTTCTACTAAGAGCTACGTCCGAGTCAGCGTGGTAACATCTAACCTTTTCTTTGGTTGATCAACTAACTTAGTAGTGTTGGGTTCAACTTGAACGTTGTGCTCGCAAATTAAGTCCTCTGACTCGATGCTTATGACAAATGTTTGTTAACCTGTTGATGAGGGCCAGATATCAATGGTGTCACCTTGGGATGTATGCACTTTTTCAACTCAAGGCCACCTAAATACCGACTCCGGAGTCGTTTGAACCGCAAGGCCTTTGAAACTCCACCCAATTATGTGTCACTAGTAGGGTGAGTCCATCTTGGTTGGATCGACGGCCGGTGGAAACCGCCAAATTAAACACGAAGTACTAGATATTACTATGGCGTAAAATTTCGCATGCATATATGTGCAGATATCGTAAAATGCTCAAGAGTCAAGACTCCCTCGATTTGGCCATCAACAAGCTCTAGGCTTAGCTATATTTGCCACAGTCAAGTATGGCAAGCGCATCACGATCGCATGATGGAATTAGGGTTCGCCACTTGCACATGTCCTCCGCAGTCCAGTCGCCAAGTAAAGGCAAAACACTGGTCCGAATATGACGGCCTAGTACTGCAGTAACCATACATGTGATGTGTGTTAATAGGACCTGTTTCAACGCTGACCACTCAGGAAACGAAACCCACCAGGCTCTTGCCCACTCCAGCTAAACAACACTCGTGTGTTTATTCTAAATGCTGTATACTCAAACTTCCGTCGCTGACGAGATCAGACAGCTCGAGCATCGACTGAAGTTTTCCATTCGATTGATACGATGACCCAGGACACTGCGGGCGCGTTGGGTGAAGACATGACTCACACGAACTCCCAGGTGGATGAAAAGCAGATCGCGCAGGCGGTGAATCCCGGAGAGCGTGCACGTATTCTGCGCAAGATCGATTGGCGCTTGTTGCCCTTAGTGACATTATTGTTCCTGCTGTCTTTCCTGTGAGTCTGTTGAATTTCTATGGTATTGCTTGACATCTTGCATTTCCTTCAGAGATCGGGTCAATATTGGTAAGTTGAGTATTACTTCTGTTAGTCACAGGTTAGACCTATGACTATGACTAGGAAATGCGAAGGTCGCTGGCATGTCTACGGACCTGAACTTGACTGGCTTCCGGTACAACATTGCTGCGGCCGTCTTTTTCGTGCGTTTCATGTGTTACGTCCGTCAAATGTTGAAGTAGCCCTCTAGATCCCGTATAGTTTTGCTGAGATCCCTTCGTACGTTTCAACATCAAAAGTAATATGCCAGTGCTAATACTTGGGTAGAAACATCGCGCTCAAGTTGTTTAGGCCATCGCGCTGGAGTAAGTTCACTTGCGCGCTTTTCCTCACCAACCTAACATCAATCCAGTACCAATTATCATGGTCGCATGGGGCGTTGTGATGACTTTAATGTGCCTCGTCAATTCGTTCTCATCTCTAGTTGTGTGCGTAAGAGGTATCCGTAAAGTGGCGGACAAAAATAACCAATGCCGCGGTAGAACTCGACTGTTCCTTGGCTTGACAGAAGCTGGATTATTCCCTGGAGTGAATTACTACCTCTGTCTTTGGTATCCGCGATCTGAACTGTCCAAACGCATTGCCATATTCTTTTCGGCGGCCACAATTGCAGGTATGCAATAGTTTGAACAGCGGGGTGTCAATTTGTTAACCACCTTTCCGTTACTAGGCGCATTCGGCGGTCTCCTTGCGTGAGCTCCTCGACCGTCCGATCAATTCCTTATTGACTATGCGTACAGGTATGGTATTGAGAATATGGAGGGGTAAGTCCATTACACTGCTCGAAAGTTATCACACATACAGTAATTTGCCAATTAGCGTCGGGGGCTTGCATGGCTGGCAATGGATTGTATGCTTGCGTGCCTTCAGACCAATATCCTACTGACTTCACTCACTACCAGTTCTGCTTAGAGGGCATTAGTAAGTTTTTCTGGACCTGCGTCAAGGCGAATGTTGACTTCAATTAGTCACGGTCCTCGTCGCATTTCTGTCATTTTTCTTGATGGAGGATGTGAGTTCACGCTTTTCCGTACCATCGATTTTTGAACTTTGGCTCCTTATTACTATCAGTACCCCGCAACGGCCACTTTTTTGACTGAACCGGAGAGAGCATACATTGTGAATATGCTCAAAGAGGACGCAAATGATCTTGCCACCCACTACCATATTCGATTCGTCTTGCAAGCCATGAAAGATTATAAAACCTACGTCCAGGCTCTCATTTATATAGGGTACTCACTGCCTCCTGCCTCCTCGCATATACTAGCTAAAGTTTCCATTAGGTTGGTTGTCCCCGGTTATGCTATCGCCCTCTTCTCGCCAACTATCATCAACGAGCTTGGTTTCTCCGCTGCTAATGCCCAGCTGCTTTCGGTTCCCCCATTTGTCGCTGGCTGTATTGCCACTATCCTAGTTGGCATCCAGTCGGACAGGCATAATCTTCGTGGCCCGTATATCATTGGCGGTGCCTTTGTGTCTCTTGTGGGATATATCTTACTATACTGTAATGCACAAGCAGGCCCATCATATGTTGGAGCTTGTCTGGCTGCCGGTATCTTTTCGACTGTTGCAGTTGACCTTGCTTGGATGATCTCAAATGCAGGTGGAGATTTGAAGCGTGGAGTTGTGATAGCGATGGTCGTTGGGTTCGGTAACCTTGGAGGGTACGTCATATTAACCAAAAACACGTCTTCTGCTCAGGCATGCTCTAGGATTTGTTCCTCTTTCATTTATATTGATCCACCACGTTACCACATTGGACATGGCACAGTCATGGGATTCCTCAGTTTTTCGTATGTTTCCTCAGTTGTCCAAATCACAACAGATATAACATGGTTTTGCAACAGAATTTTAATGAGCATGTTTGCGATGTGGGACTATAACCGGCTTAACAAGATGAAAGAAGTGCAGTGTCGGACGGAAAATTATACTGACGAAAGAAGAGGTGAATTCAAAAACATGGGAGACGCCAGTCCGCTTTTCAGGTGAGCCCCATGACTGACCGTAGTGAAATACCGCCTGATGAGCACGCAAGGTACACTATATAATGTACTGCTTGAAATTTACCTTTATGCAACAAGGAGTGTCACCCTGATGCTAGTGAGATTCCTTGAGCATTCAGTGGTCAAGCCCGTGGTGAGGCTGAAACCGTGATGACAACGACTTGTTAGGATCGATGGATGATCCGTCTGAAGACATTTGACAACTTATCATGAAGCTGTTGAAGAGTCGTCGTGAAGAATATATCCGTACCTGATAAATTTTCCATCTTACTTCCTATTTAACATACCAGATACTCGATAACGCACCTCAGTCTTTCTTTCTCCCATCGACGGAGGTGTGTATATGTTCTTCCTAACTTCACGATACACGTACTTAATTATCTTTATTACAGACTCGTTATCTAGCCCGACACGACTTGCAAGCGCGCGGTCAGGGTGATGATGATTTATTCAAAACCATCTACTCATTCGTAATATGACACAGTAAGCTGGGAGAAGGAGTCCTTAAGACAATGCGTGGCATTCCTTTACTGATGCAACAATTAGATACATTTCACCACATAGTAAGGCAAGGAAGTATCTCAACATTAATAAGATCCGTGTTACACAACAGGAAGAACAGTTCAACTTGAAGATATGAATCCTCCGGGTCCACGCATAGTGGCTGTTGGAATTAAAGTTTTGATGCGAGCGCAACAAGCCATGGTACAGCCTAACGCCACTGTCAGCGCTCATGGTTAGTTACAACACCTCTCCATTTTCTTCGCATAGGGACGATAAATTTTAGCTAGTATAAAGAAAGTTAGACTATTAGATAGAGAGCACGTACAGTCGAACAGACAAGTTTTCGCTCCCACTCGCGCGTCAAAACCATAGTGGCAAGTAGTTACTAGTAGTCTCGGAGGACGTGCCCACTTCTTCTTGAGCATCGTCAAACACTAGAGATGTTATCAAGATCGCACGAGTCATCACAGCAGAAGAGCTGCCAGTGACCAAGACTGTTACCATCGAGTCCGCGATCGAAGATCGCGAACATCAAACATTTCACAAACGATCACAACTTTGGAGGCAGAATGTCCTGTAATTACATGTAATTTCCGAAATGTGACAATTTTGTTGGACCAACTTGAAGAATAAACGTTTCTTCGATGACCATTGACTACGTACTAAGTCACCAAATGATGGCGCCAATCGTGAAAGTCACAAGAACTGAATACGATACTCGATACTGACTAACTTAGCTGCGGAAGGGCAGACCACCGTGCACTCCGAATCTCCGTGGGAAATATATGGATATAATTATCAAGTAAGTTACTCAGCGTCAGTCACCAGTCCTAGTCGGGCCTTCAAGTTATAAAAGACTACCAATTGCCAGCACATGAATCAATATTCATCAACTTTGACTTCTCCTTTGCGATACCTATGTCATCTATGCTTGCAGGGCCATTGACGGACCACTGTTTCACTACAGTTGCGCATAGCGGTACACCTAAAGGCGAGAGTATCACTATCGCTGGCGTACCTACATACCTGTCTGCTCCGCAGTCTGAGTCCACTGCCTCTGACGTGAAGACTGTCATCCTTTACTTTTCTGACGTATTTGGGCCTTTCTATATTAATGCTCAGTTGATTCAAGACTACTATGCATTGCAAGGTACGTCTGCGTGCGCGCAGACATTTGTGGGCTTGTTGATAGGCCAGGCAGGTTTCACAGTGGTCGGGATAGATTACTTTTATGGTGACCCTATTCACCTGCACCTTGATGAGCCTGGATGGGATCGCCTAGCGTGGAGAACAAAGTCTGTTGAACAGGCGAAGGATAGCCTCCCGAAGTGGGTAGCGGGTGTCAAGGAAATGTTTGGTATGATGCTGTTCAGTAAACGTTACATGCAGTAATGATATGCAATTATTTAAAAGGCACGAACACAAAATACTGTGCTGTTGGTGAGTAGGCTGGATCCGCTCAAATTGTGACTAATAGAAGTTCTTTATCAAGGTTTTTGTTTTGGCGCACCATGGGTCTTTGACGTAGCGGCTACTGGTTTATTGTCATGCGGTATGTGACTTGATCTCCACCATTGTGGACTCTGCATACCAATGCAGCATACCAGCGGCTGTGGCCCATCCTACAAACCTGACCGAGGAGCTTTTGAAAGAGAGCAAAGGTATGCTTAGTGGATTAACTTTCCAACATCAGCACTGAAAAGGCTCACCTTAGTGCCCCTACTATTTTCTTGCGCAGGTAGAGACATGTGTTCAGATCCTCTAAAACATTGTTTACTTACAGCAGCACTTAGAAACAGACTCTGCGTTCCCAGCGCCGCTCCGACGCCGCGCTGAAGATATCCTTGCGGAGAAGAAGGCGACCTACTATTTTCAGATATTCAGCGGTGTCTCACATGGTTTCGGGACAAGGGGAGATCCAGGAGAGGAGACTCAAAGTTAGTTCGCGACCTTTTCCTGTGATTTGATTTTCACCTGATCTTCGGTACAATAGGGTGGGCGAAAGAAGAGTGTCAGCGTGCGATGGTGAGATGGTTCAAGCGATTCACAAGTACGTAGTTGCGTTAGCAGCTCAGCAGTTTCACACCATAAGATGTCGAAATGCTCTTAGTAGAATCTTGATTCGTACTAAATACTCGTTGGCATCATGTCATCGCAATTTATAACCAGCTATGTAACTCTCTGGTGGAAGTATACATGTGTTGGAACCTCAGTTATATGTAAGTATCGCGGTAAACAGTGCTCGTTATACTAATGGCCGTAAGCGTTCAGATCCGCTTACAAACATATAAGATACCCGAATGTTTCGCAAGAGCGCGCTTCTTGCCTCAAAGTAGAAGGGTGACATAAAGGACAAGAGGGTGCAGCTAGGTTGTCAAGTGTCACTCTTCCTAGCAGGCGTTTGGGGGCTGTTTTTACGAACAGCCAGTTGATTCAAGATTATTTCGTGTCCTGCGATGCGTCGCCGTTTGACCATTTGGTGGAACGAAATTTGTGCGAAGGTGGTATTAGGCTATTTCGTCCTTGGACTTGATTACTTCTTCGGCGATTCCGTTCGAGTCCAAACCACGAACTGGCCGTGATCTCTAGGCATGACTTCCGGGATCACGGAAACCGACGATTGATGCGTTCCCCGCCTGACTGAATACTGTCAAAGCAAAATATGGCGTGTGACATGTTTTAATGACGAGATGAGTGTTGAGAATGCATGGCATAGGGACTAATAAAAGCAAGTATTGCACCGTCGGCGCGTCACCTTAAGGTTAGCGCCAAGAGATACTACTTTCCAGTGGTTAGGATACTGTTTTGGAGCCCCGATTGTCTTGGACTTGTTAGCCGCAGGTTCTGTAGCTGCTGGCAAGCACCCAATTGCCCTCTCAATTAGTGAGGCCCATCCACGAGGGCCACAGGAACTATCGTGCATGAACCGTGGCTTGAAGAAAGCCTTTTTGAGAAACTCGCTCGAAGGTATATTCTTGCATCTAAGATGCCATGCAGAGATGCACAGAAGATATCATGGGTTAGCCGCAAGTGCACGTATTTCCAGGTGTTCTCGGACGTCAAGCACGAATTTGCGGTTTTCATGCAGGTTGGGCAAAGGAAGAGAGTGCGAGGATATGAAGGGGTGGCTCGTTCGGGTTACTGCTTAATGATTCTGTGACATGAGTAATTGATACCCAAAGTTATGGAGATATGGGTATCATCGTTCTTTTGAGCAAGTATTAGACGACATAAATGAAGTAAAAATTCCTACAGAGCAATCACCTGTTGCGACATTAAAGTACACAGCAATGACAGACAGGTCAAAATACTTGAACCATCTGTCATTTTTTCAAACTTGGTGTACTCGTCCACGCCAGTCAATGGGAACACGGATGCGTGAGGATCTAATATGTATCTGAAGGAGCCTAAAATTGTTGCACGCATGCACCTTTGTCACGGTGAGTGTGAGCCCTTCGTTCCCGGTTCAAAATACTGCTTGGATGGCGGTAGAACTGCTCACGGCCATGTATAGCTGCAGGGTTCATCCGACCCACAGAGATGAAGAGCAGCCAGAAGCGCAGGTGGATAGAGGGATTATATGGTCTTGACATAGATGTGCTACGTGTTCTGTTGGTGTCAGGAACCTCAAGATTGAGGGTTTGGACTTGAGGCTGAGTTGCTGCTGCAATAGAATGGTGAGTCTTTGCATACATTCAGATGGCGTTATCAGTGTGAATGAAAATGGCGCCGCGAAAGGCTGTCGTGCCGTTGCGCTGAGT
>Ga0153958_1000156_pt1 | contig 15112 bp, 12 predicted proteins | sample TSFL042MetaG_FD_104719 | JGI IMG/M metagenome (GOLD analysis project Ga0153958, IMG submission 104719) | Attine ant fungus gardens microbial communities from Florida, USA - TSFL042 MetaG | ecosystem: Host-associated > Fungi > Mycelium > Unclassified | place: USA: Florida, Wekiwa Springs... | reverse complement strand
CGGGTGGGCTCTTCCCGCATATCTTTCTTTCAAGGCTTTGGAGACTCCTTCACCCCATGACGACATTCAGTGGCTGACCTACTGGGCTGTCTTTGGTTTTTTCAACTTCCTTGAGAGCTTCGCCATTCGCCTCGTTTTATATTACGTTCCCTGGTATTATGCTTTCAAGACCGTCTTCATCATCTGGTTGCAGTTACCTGCTTTCCGCGTGAGTTATTTCCCTGCACCATGTCTCGTCCGCTTATAACTGGTGTTTTCTGTGTTCTTAGGGTGCACAAGCTACTTATCTCACGGTCTTGAAACCTGTGCTCCTCAACATCAGCAGTCAGTCTCATGTCGTTGTTCCTACGACCACAACTGCGGACGCTCACCAAGAGTGAACGTTCCCGGGACTATCTACGTTTTTCATTGGGTCGGGTATTAGATCGGGTATCGTTGAATCTTAATGTACCCTTTTCTCTCTGGCGTCTTTGTGTCACTGTTGTGCATTATTCTTCCCTTATGTAAACTTCGTTTTATCAATCAAAATATTTATGTCGTGGTTAGATAGACCATCAACATGGTCTTCGCTTCTGATAACCAACATGTCAAGGCGCCTAGAAATTGATTGAGCTACATCCGGAGCAATGCTTGACCTTAATCTCCGCCATTCAGTGTTTCAACCTCATTGCTCCATCTCGTCAGCCTGACTTCGATGAACGATTATGCAACATTCACCGTGTTATTGTAGACGAGGCTTTCACCTGTGACTTCGGCATGAGCTTCAGTATCTACTAATTCTGAGTAGTGATAACTAAACTTATATCTGAATTATATGATCCTTTTATTTCCTCATTACTCAAGTCCTAATATCATTCAAGGTGTTATCCAAGTCCATTGCAATATATACAATACAATCTTTCCTGTAGTCTGATACTGTTGAATACTTCTTTATACACTACATTGAGTGTTCTTCTGCCCTCTTGACTTTGCTCTGGAAGAAGTACTGAAATGTTCAAAGGTGAAGTACATCTTGAAAAAGCTACATAAAGTTGTCCATGGGAGAACACTGATGTCTCAAGATTAATTTGGATATCATATGAGCCTGCGCGATGCATGTGACTCCTTATTGTTCTATGTCTAATTGTTTTATGTAGTATAAATAGTGGAGATAGTAATGAAGAATGTTGCATGTTTGCAATGAGTTTCCCCCACCTTTTGTGCTGCTTGTTCTTAACTCAACATAATCCCCACATGTTCTACTGACTGTCCCTAAGACTTGCTGATAGTCATGGCAAAGGCCAGCCTGACTGGGAATCAAAGTCTCTTGAGTGGTATGGGCAATAACTTAACAGGATAAATGCACAGGTATGTCTTCAAGTGCTACAAAAACACTATACTAAGGCCAAATGGAAACAATTAATAATTAAATAATCAGGAAGAGGTACAAGGAGTATACACACCTAAGCCCAGATGGAAATGACTGGCCTAAGGGTTTCTGTTGAAATAAGTATTGTGCAGTGGTCTACACACTAATAGGCTCACCTTGAGAATGAAGCAGAAAGGAGTTTTAGAGATAAGTTACTTGTTATTTATATTGGAATCTACAAGCCTTTTATACATTTTTTTTAAATCCATGTTTTATTACACAGGGCTCATAGGCAGACCATGGCAGATACAAAGTACCTACTTAAATATGAGAAACTACAAACAGAAAGAAAAAGGGTAAAAGAAATTAAAAGAAATAGGGTAAAGAGAAAGGACAAGACTATGTATTTGTCTCTTGACCACGCTGTATAGGATGGTCATCTATTGTCAAAGCTGAAGGCTGTGGGGTTGTCCACTAGGAAGTAGGCAAAGCTATTGATGATGATAATATATGGCCTTGTTGATGGGTCATGCAGGTCACACTGCATCATAATGTGTTCACGAGTTTGTACATTAGTATGGCTACATAAACAGCTGGTAGACAAGTTAGGGAAAAACCTCTGGTGGTATTCACTAATGGGTACATGGCCTATGGTCATGCAGGTAAATTGGGCATACAGGGTATTAGTAAAACCTATGGATAGGAACCATGATCCTTCTTTGGCATAAGTGGGTTTGATGATATGTTCCTTTTCATCTTTGAAGTCTAGGAACAGCTGGTCTCTCTTATAGCTGGTTAGGAATGAAGATTGCCATTCTTTGAGGATATTATCACTTTCTTTCTATTTGCTAAATAGAAAGGAGTCAGTGTGTTATTAGCTGCTTTTACTTAGTCATCAACCAGCTTTTGTCTGGGCCACTTAGCTTTGCTAGGGCATTGCCAGAAGTGAATAATGTTCCTTTTGTCTTTCTCCAGGTAGGTTTTTATCCTGGAGGCAAGTAGTATAACATAGTTCTGAAAGGGATTGACATGGGACTTGAGGACTTTGCTGGTAGCAGAGATTAAGTCAGTGATGACAATGATGTCATGGGTATTATTGTCTTCTATAGTAGGAATAAGGCCTATGTGCATGGCTATGAGCTCAGCTTCAACAGAGGTGATATACATAGTTTGGATTTTGAATTGTCTAGTGATGAAATTGTTTTTCTAGATGTGGGCAATAGTTGTTGCTAGGTTGGATTTTTTGACACTACTATTGGCAATGACCATAGCTTTGTAAGGGAGATTTTGCGATTGACAAAAGGCATAGTTGAAGTTTTAGATATGCTTGTAAAGATCTTTATCACTAGAAGAGAAAAGAAAGTAAAAAATTATTTTACTAGAGAAATGATTGACTACTCTTAAACCAAGAGAAAAAAGAGGGTAAAAAGGGTTAAAACATTTTATGATTTCTGAGAGGTGTTCATTGACATCTTTGATAGGACTTTTGAATTATATCTATTATTTCAGTATGAGCTTGGAGGTTGCAAATCTATGGTGAGAATGACCCTTGGCATGTTGAGAGTCAAGTAAAGAGTTGATCATGTGAAAGGAGGGAATGGAGACATAACAAAGGTGGTACTAGCCATTGAGTTTTTATAGATAGTAGATAGTAGAAATGAGACCTGCAATAGCTTCAATGCCAGTGATGTTTGGAAGGCCCCTGTGATCCATAGAACAGCTCTGCATTGTATCTTTTTTAATTCAGACAGGTTCTTAAAGGTAGGAACCTTCTTGAAGAACCAAAGTTAAAACTTATATATACATGTTCTGTAGAGTAGGTATTTCTGGATAAAGAGGATACTACATGCTGAGTTGTCCAAGAGTCTTATAGTATTCAGAGTAGAAAGGCATTTAGTAGCATAGAAGTGGATGTGATAATAGGAAGTGAATTTCCTGTCAAAAAAAAACCTAAGTATCACCAAATCAGTTTAGGAGTGAGGATAGGGCTGCCAACTGATATGAGGTCAATAGAAAGGTTGGCAAGGTAGCAGGATCTCGTAAAATGGAACACTTTGGATTTGCTGTATTCTATGACCAAGTTAGAATTGAGAAGGATTTTTGACATAATATTGTAACTACAAAGAAGAAAGGATAAAGATAGATCATAACTCTTCTTCTGAGAAATTAGAAGACTATCATCAACAAAAAATAAGATATCTATGTGTCATATTTTGGAAATCTGACAATTATATAATTTTATTTCCCCTAATAATTCTCCTAAAATTATAACTAGTAAATTAGTGTAATAGACTACTCTCCTTCTATTCTGGACTTCCTATAAGTACCAGGTAGTTACAGTGTATTCTCTCAGTTTGTAAATTAACATTATCTGGTCCTAATCCTATCTTTGTCCACTCTGTTTCCTATTCTACTTCCTTAGGACCTTTGTTCTGACAACTTCCTTCCACTCCAAAATATGTGACCAACCTCACAACCAGAGACCAGGGCGTAACACATAAGTTGAAGCCAAGGTCATTCATCAAGTTATATTCTGCCCCAATGTCTTTTCTATCTGCTAGAGTTTGCTTTTTGGGTTCTTTATTATTGCTAAGTACTATCTATTCTTCAAAGTAGTATGATACCTCTATTCCAGAGTGTAATTCTATTTATAATTCCTTTCCTCTGTCCTCTGTCTGTTCTGTATTTGACACTATAGGGATTTTTTCTTTTAAGTTTTTAATTCTTTTTTTAAATATTTTTATAATTGGGGCCATGTATATAGCAATGATAATAGGGGAGAGTACTAAGCCTTGATCTACTCTGACATTGGTGTTAAAGAATAGAGAGAAAAAGCTATTCTAGGTATATATTATTGAGTGCTGTTATGCCACAAACAAATTTTCTATGAAAGATAATATTTGATACACTTTGTACCAATAGATTCTTGATTGGAATTCACTCTAGAACCCTCTCTATATCCTTAGAATGTAATACTATATAATAAAGATATTAAGCAGGTAATAATTGATCTAGAGCTTATGTTGAGATCTCAAGAGATAACTAGGATGAGCTGGTATCAGGTTATGAAGAAAGTCACTAAGGAGCTATACTTTAGATCCACCTTTAAATGGTCTAGCTTAGAAATATAGCAGACTTGTACTCTAAAACTAGTGGTACTTAGATGACAAACTTAGGCTGATAGACTTTGTGCTTGTAAATAAGCATTGATGGCATCAGGTCAGATATATTTAGATAAATGGCATCTAGGATATGACTTAGAAAATTCAGACAATGATTAGAACTTGTTATGTATGTGTGGAGCAAAGACAAAGTAACTCGGGGAACAAAGTTACTCTAAAGAAAAAGAAGATTAACAACAAGATTGGGGAACAACCTTGGCCTCAGCTCATGTGCTGTGCCTCAATCTGCTGTCACTTGTGATTGCATATTTCAGAAGAACTGAATTGTTGCCAGGAGTTTGGAAAAGAAATGGTATACAGGTTGATAAGAGTGAGGATAGAACATGTAAGAGACGTTTATTTACAAACTAAGGAACTAGGATGTAACTAATGGAGTATAAGTAACTAGTCTATATCATCATCCTATAGGAGTAGACAACAGGAGTTCAAAAGTGAAATTTAGTAATAAATAAAATATAAAAGAAATTATTTTTATTAAATTATTACTTTCCATCATATGACAGGACTTACTAATGACTAACAGGTAACTAGGGAGTTGCTAATCACAAGACAACATTAAGTAGGAGCATAAGGAAGAAAAAGGAATATTCTAGAAAGAAACCTACTACAAGATGTGTCATCTTTGATGGGAAAGACTTGGTGAGAGGACATATTATCATAAAGAATATGAGGACTTAGCATGAGAAGTAGTTGAGGGCAATCTAAAAGTAGTAATAGTTTCTTTTTTATCTCTTAATCACTTAAGTCTCAGGGCTTTGTAATCATGTTAATATAATATCTGGAGTGCAGTTGGATCAGAGAAGGAATCTCTTGACTCCTACCTCCATCTACATTGCCTCTGGAATTGTGAATGCAAATCTATTGAGAGTAAAAAGACTGGAATCAGGAGGATGTCTTGAGAAGAACACTAAATATACCCAGAACTTGATCTAGAGAAAAGATACAGATGCAACTCAGGCAGGCTTTGGAGAGAACAGTAGGCTAGAAAAGCTTGGCTAGGTGTACACTTAGATTGCATCATACCCATAAGGTTTGGTGTTAGGGATGTAGACAAGAGGACAACTGAGTGTAGAGAGTCTATGAGTAATCAACTAACTGTATTTTCCAGTGGAGCTTTTGTCACAGTGTGTAAAGGTTGACATCCACTCTATGTTAGGCCTAATAATGGCTTGGTTTTTGAACATAATAGGGCCAGATTCACCAATCAATATATAGTCTCTTATTGTCCTCAACTTCTTCTTCTCTTTAATTGTTATATCAATGCTGAGATCTCTGCTGGATTGGGAACTGTCAAGTATCTAAGTAAGTACATCTACAAGGGTTCTAATAGGGCAACTATGAAGATTAGTAGTGGGATACAGAATGAAATCAAGGCTCATTTGAATAGTTGGTTTATTGGTCCAATAGAAGTATACTGGAAGATCTTTGAATTCAATATGTATAGAGAGTTACTAATAGTCCAACATTTTCTTATCTATCTTCCCAATGAATACTATGTCAACTTCTATGCACACTAGACTGTTAATGAAGTGTTAGCTAGGCAAAATGTAGAAAAAACTCAACTCACTGCTTAGTTTAACTATAACTCTGCACATGATAATAGTTTGGACCTTACCTAGTAGTAGTTTCTTTAAAACTATACCTGGGATGCTAAAGCCAAGTCATGGCATCCAAGACAATAGGCCAAGGTAATTGGAAGAATGTACTTTATGTCACCATCAAAAGGAGAGCAGTTCTTCTTATGACTTCTTTTGACTATATTTGAGGATGGGAAGAGTTAGAAGTATTTGAGAACCTAGAATGGACAATTGTTTGCTATATTTAAGGAGACATGCATGGCAAGGGAATTACTAGAGGATGATCATGAGTAGAGGATATACTTGGAGGAAGCAATTGCAATGCAGCCTGGAATAGCATGTCATTGGTTATTGGCAGTTATTTTGCTAACTGATGAAGTAGCTGAGCCTTATCTTCCCTGGGATCAATTTAAGGCTGGACTATATGATGATGTCAAGCACAAACTACATCATATAAACCACTACCAAGCTAACCAGAAGATACCAGAGGATGATATTTATGATTATGACCTTTGGGATCTCAATAGAATATTAGTGGGAATGAAAAGAAGTCTTGCTGATTTTTCACCAATGTTTCTTCCACAACAACAGTAGGCTCACAGAATACCCAATCCTCTCTTGCAGGCTAAGCAGTATGATGTAGATGAAATAGCAATTTTGGTAGATGAGCAAAGAGCAATTTTTAATCCTGACCAAGCTACTGCTTATAATACTATCCTGGAGTCTGTCACTAACAATCAAGGTCATCTTTTCTTTATTCATGCTACTGGTAGTTGTGGAAAGACATTTTTGTATAACACTATTGCTGCTGAGGTTAGAAAAAGAGGTCAGGTAGCACTTAAAGGAAGTAGACTATTTACAAGTGAGTAATAAGTACATAGTCAATATAAGATAGACAGAGACTCACCTCAGTGACAATGAGATTACAGTTGTTCACTAAGGTGAAAATTTATGGTGGCTGTAGATAAAGGTTCTTGGCATGAGTGGCATATAAAACTATATAGTAGAAGAAGTGAAACTATATAGTTGAGTTAACAATGGAATGTAGAAGAGACAGAAATATGGAGGAGGAAAGTAAAAATAGAGATTGCCATCACACCATAGTGTAGTGTCACCTGAAGCCCCTTCAATAGCACTGTGTGTGGCATCATCTAGGATTGCTGCTCTTTTATTAGATAGAGGAAGGATATTTTACTCATACTTCAAGATTTCTCTTTCTATCCATGAAGACTTTGTAGTTGGACTCAAACACAATAGTTACATGTTCCTAGTCCTCCAGCAAACTAGGGTTATTATTTGGGATGAAGTTCCTATGCAGCACAAGTATGATATTGATGCTGTTGATCAGTGTATCAGAGACTTGCTTGAAGTAAGTAATCACTTGCACTTGATAGCTCTTGAATTAACATATTATCTAGAATGACTATCCATTTGGTGGAATTACAGTGGTATTTGGAGGAAATTTTTGTTAGACTTTGCCTATGGTGTCTAAGGGAACATATCAACAAGTGGTAGCAGTATCTCTTTGCAGAGGAAACTTATGGGGACATATCAAGTTCTTGCATCTCAGACAGAATATGTGCTTGGGTCACTCTGAAGCTGATAATTAACATGCTCAGTGGTTACTAGAGATTAGTGCTAGGTCAACTATGGATGACAATGAGATAATTCAAGTTCCTCAGTCCATAGTTTGCACTAATCTCAATACTCTTATTAATAGGATCTATCTAGGAATTGGCAACCCAAGGGCTCAAGATAAACAGTTCAATCCAAATGCAGAGGTTCATATGCTGAGAAGTGTGGACTCTGTGTCTGAAGAAGATAGAATGCATTATGCTTATCTTGCAGAGTTTCTTCAACAACTCAATGCTGATGGATTGCCTCCTGCTTTGCTCTATCTCAAGGTTGGCTCTCCAGTTATCTTATTGAGGAACTTGAATCCAGGAGAAGTATTGAAATCACAAACTGATACTTGGTTTTCCTCTTGGGATTATATCACTTTCCAAACTAATATGATATACTTTACATTCCCTTCATTCTTAGTATTGTAGCAGATGGAGATTGATGGAAGCTGTCAGACAAAAGTCTCAGTTCCTGTAGATACTGAACTAAATTATATTGTACCTGTCAGACAAAAGTCTAGATACAATCAGCTATCTTAACATCAAATAAGAAAGATTGAAATATACCTCAGTTCCTATAGACACTGAACTGAGGTTTCAAAGTTCTACTATGTGGCATGACTACATGCTTACTAAGTGTCAATTAGATAATCAATCAAACAAAAGAAAGAACATGAGAGCTTGGAGACACATGCATGAAAATAAAACTGCTTCAATTTACAACACTTAGTAACGTTAATATTATACTCCTTCTATTCTTTCTCTCATAGCAACCAGGCAACCAAAGTAGGAAATAGACCTCTATAAAACTTGGATAGCATAAAGTAAATTCCTCAGTTGTCTACCTTTATAGGTAACTTCTGAGGTAAGATAGTTTTACTTATACCCACTACTTAGATTAACAACTGTACTATAGACACTTTATTGAATAGGTGAATACATAGTCATCTACCTTTATAGGTAACTCCTGAGACACTTTATTTAATAAGAAGGACTTTGTAATAGGACAAGAATGGTAGTATTGAATGTGAGAAGAAAGGTGCTCCAGTGCAGGATTTGTTGCAGAAACCTAGTCACACATTGGTTTGACTTGGAATAAAGTGTATTCTGTTGCAAACCAATGAGTAGATATAACTAATTACAAACTTATATACTAATGAAATATTCTAGAAGCTTCCACCAGATCACAGCATCAGCTTGATTCCCCAATAGGATTATTAGCAAGGACAGGAGATTTAGAGGCAAGGTGGTATTGATTCCAAGGATCAGGTTATCACCTAATGCAGAGATATTACCTGTGCCACTCAAGAGACTTCAATTCCCAGTCAGGCTAGCCTTTGCTATGACCATCAATAAGTCTCAAGAACAGTCAGTGAAGTATGTGGGAATTAATTTGCAGACATCAGTGTTCTCCCATGGACAACTTTATGTGGCCTTTTCAAGATGTACTTCATCTCTTAACATCTTAGTACTTCTTTCAGAGCAGAGCCAAGAGAGTAGAAGGACACTCAATATAGTATATAAAGAAGTATTAATTAGCATTAGATTATAGATTGTATATGTATCTGGGCTTGAGATTGATTTTTTGAGATTGATTTTTTATGATTTGAGAGATGAAAAAAGGAAACATAGCAGACTAACTGTAATACAAACTTAATAATATAGTGTTACAGAAAGTAGACTGACTTTAACCCCATAGACTATTGTAGGAAGGAAGCATAGCAGACTGACTTCAACACAAAGTTCAAAATGCAGAATTAGTAGAGGGATAAAAATCTTGTATATAATAGTTGTAGGAGTCATGAGGACCCTAACCTTGTTCTGGTTAATACATTCTTTCTTAGCTCAAACATAACAAAGATAGATTGCACAGGTAACGTTGGAACAGAATAAGGTATGTATTTGAATCGCTAGAATCCAGATAAGAAGGCTAATTTGATAATGAGCACATATACTATATACCTAGGATCTAGATAAGAAGGCTAGATCCTAAGAGAGACAATACATGACTTTTATTCTAAGAAACTGTAGGCACATATCTATACTACCAACAACGTACTTAAAATGACCATATTTGAGACAATAGAACAAAACAAACTCATTGTCAACAATGACTTGCTGCCTAGACAACCTTGTTTCAACACTCCCACTCAGCAAGGTGTTAGTTGAGAAGGTAATACACCTAAATGAGTTCAAAATTTGATGAAAGTTTCACGAGGAAGGGCCTTAGTAAATATATCTGCTAACATGTCCTTGGTAGACACATAATGGAGATCTACTTCTTCTCGTTCAACACGTTCGCGAATGAAATGATAACAAATATTAATGTGCTTAGCACATGAGTGAGCAACAGGATTACTGGCAAGGGCAATGCAGTCCTGGTTATTGGCATAGACAATGGTGGTAGTCGCAGGAGGGAAATCAAGCTCTGTAAGCAAAGTGCGTAGCCATATGGCCTCCTTAGTGGCATTGGATGATGCAATATATTCAGCTTCAACCGAAGAAATGGCAACGGTTGCTTGTTTCTTTGAAGATCAAGAAATAGAACTTCCTGCTATATCAAAAACAAAACCGCTGGTAGAACGACAATTGTCCTGATCTTGTGCCCAAGATGAATTAGTCCAGCCCACTAAGTCAAATATGTCTCTGCTGCGATGACCTAGTACAAGATTGAAGTTCACAGTCCCTTTAAGGTAGCGCAAGATGCGTTTGGTAGCCTCTAAGTGTGTGACTCCTGGATTACTACCAAATTGGGCCACAAGACTAACTGCAAATTGAATGTTGGGCCACATCTGAGTAGCATAAAGGAGAGATCCTACTAGGGAAAGATAATGTATACCATTAGCATAATCCCTGTAAGTCTGCTTCTCGGCCTCAGTCTGGGGTGAATTGGATAGGGTGAGATCATATTTGACTGTAAAGGGAGTAGCCACTGGAGAAGTATCTTGTATATTGAAGCGCATGAGGACCTGATGTATATAGGCAAACTAATTTAAAAGAATGAGTCGGTTTGCACGATTGCGAGTGACAAGGATACCAAGTATGAATTTTAGCTCACCAAGGTCTGTAATTTCAAAGTCTTCACTGAGTGCATTCTTGAATGAGATGATCCAATAGCCATCAGGGCCAGCTACTGCCATATCGTCGACATAGACAAGAACAAGGAGGGTGATCTTCCTATTCTCACACTTAAGATATAAACAGTCATCAGCAAAAGCACGGATAAAACCCAATTTTGACAAGACTTCATGCAACCTTTTCTTCTATTGCCTCTCTGCTTGTTTTAGACCATATAAGGCCTTCTTCAAGAGCCAGAAGCGACCTGATCCTAACTTTTCAACTCCATCTGGTACTCTTATATAAATCTCTTCATTTAGATTTCCCCTCAAATAAGCAGTGACCACGTCTACTTAATAGATTTCATAGTCCATAAATACAGCAAGGGTAAGAAATATCTGGAGGATATTAAACTTCGCAACTGAAGAGAAAGTCTCAGTAAAGTCTTCACTAGGAACTTGCGAGAAACCCTTGGCTACAATACAAGCCTTGAACTTGACCCAATTGCCATGTCCATCAAGTTTTTCTTTGAATACGATCTGGCTACCAACAGCCTTTTTCTCTTTTGGCAACTCATCAACCCATTCAAAAACACCAAGTTTCTTCAATTGCGCATACTTGAATTGGATTGCCTGCTTCCACTGTTTTGAGTAAGGAGACTGGAGAGCCTCATAATAAGTGCATAGTTCATTTGCAACAGCAACGAAGGCAAGGTAATGATTTGTGCTTAAGGAAACAGCATCATCAATAGCAAAGAGACCATAGCGAGTAGAGAGTTTACGAGACCAACTGGAGGGTTCCCTTTTGGGAAGAGAGTCCTATTTGGTAGATCTTTTGGGGGGAGAGATAGGAGAGAACGCAAGATTCTCTTCAATAGGGTTAGAAGAGGTATCTCCTTATGTTACAGGTGTGACAGACGGATCGGGGATAGAGGGAGTGACATTGTGACTCACTTCTAGGACAGCAACCACATCCTTTGTGAGTACGTTATCTACCAAATTGTTGATAGCACCAGGATTATATGGTGGAGCATCCACTTTAACTATAGCAAGTTCACTTGAGAAAGAGTCTTCAGCAAAACGGACATCTCGAGCAGCAATAAGTTTGTCATTCTCAAGATCTTCAAGACGATAGCCCTTAGTTTTATTTGTCCACCATCCCAACATGTGAATCTTCACTGCTCTCGACTCAAACTTTCCTTTGCGCACTTCTTCTGGGACATGAGCCCATCCTAAAGATCCAAAGATATGAAGGTAGGACATATCAGGCTTATGCCTGGTCCAAGCCTCATAGGGGACTCTCCTACTCAAACCGATGGTGAGTGTCAAGTGCCGAATATGCACAGCATATATAAATGCCTCACCCCAATAATGTAGGTCCACAGATGCTGTATGGATCATATATTATACCATTTCAAAGAAGATAGCAATGGCTCATTCAGCAAGACCATTTTGTTGAGGGAGATAAGGTACAGTCGTCTCATGGATGATACCATTGTGTTGGCAGAACTGATCCATGGTTGAGTTGACAAACTCAAAACCATTGTCACTGCGAATGCAACGTGCCTTCAAGCCAGACTGTCGTTTGAGCATAGCAATGACATTGTGAACTATAGTCCCGGTATCTTCTTTCTTCTTTAGTAGATGACCAACAGAATACCGGCAGCTGACCTCAACTATTACTAAAGCATACAAGTATCCATCCCATGTCGGGACAGACATAGGACCAGTGAGGTCCATTACCAAAAGTTCCATTTTAGAATAGCGACTCATGCTTGAATCTGGAATAGGAAGGCGATGAGACTTACCATTGGCACATCTACTGCATAGATGGTCAAACTTGCGAGGTGCCATGATTTCAAGACCATGGACTAATTGTTGATTTCGCATGGACTCAATAGTCTGAAGATTCAGGTGACCCATATGGCGGTGCCAGAGACGCATACTAAGTGCTCCATTTGCATGGTAGGCAACATCATCGTTGTTGTCCAGATACTAAACAAAGTATAGGGTGCCACTCGAGCCAGTGAGTGCAGCACAGAATAGTTTCTCACCATCCTTTACCAGAACAAGACCTTTATCCCAACTCCTGACAGTAATCCCTTAACGATGAAGGATACCCAGACTAACAAGGTTGGCACCTAACTGGGGTGTGTGCAGAACGTTGTGAATAGTGAGATTGATATAACCATGTGGGAGTACAGCTTGAAACTTGATAGAACCACGGTCTACAACAGGGACACGATTCTGGCCACCAACAGTGATAAATTCACTAGTAGACTCATGGTAGGAGATGAAGTATTTTTGGTCTATGAACATGTGACACGAGGCAGCACAATCTAGTAAGATGCCAGTAACTTTGGCATTTTCAGTTGTTGCCATCAGCATCGTCCCGACTTCTCGTTCTCCTAGAGATTGAAGAGCATTGACTGTAACATTTGCAGATCTACTAGATCAAGAGGCACCATCCTTCCCTTTGGTCAGTTTATTGGGACACTCAGGGGACCAATGTCCTTCCTGTTCACATATATTGCACTGGGTTCCGGGCGGCCAAACTTTGGGCTTCTTTGATTTGTCTACTAACTTTCCCTTTTTGTTTTTCTTTGCAGAATTTCCAGACGAACCAGTTGTCTTCGCAAACAGTGCTAACTGCTTAGCCTTTGTCTTTTTCTCAGTTTCTTCAATGACTTGATCATGTTCATTGCAATTGTACACAGAAATAAGTTTGGCAGAGACCATGTCAAGGGTAAGAGCCTTTCCTTTGTCCAAAAGGTTTTGTTTAACGACATCCCAGATACTCAAGCGAGAAAGAGAGAGCAAGATTGCATGGACAACGTGAATGTCATTCAGCTTTTCACCAGCTTCAATGATATGACAATGAAGATTTAAGAAGTAGCCGATATGATCAGACATGATAGTGTGCTTGTCCCATTTCTTTGCATAGAGATCTTGGTAATAATAGTGAATATTGACAGCTTGTCGTTGGGTAATATGGAGTTTGTGTGGACAATCCCACATTTCCCTTGATGTCGAAAAATTAGCGACATGTTCCCATTGACTGAATTCCATTGCACCATGCATAAGTCCCATAGCTGTATTATCAGATTCCAACCATGAAAGAAAATCATTGTGGGATTGATTCCAGTCCTTGTATTCAGTGGAGCTTGGTGTAAACGGCTTCTGATTTGCATTAAAAGGAGGATTGGGGTCAGGTTCAGTAGGTTGACTCCTTCGACCAGTAACGATTAGCCATAGGAGTCATGCTTGGAGAGCGGCCTTCATGTTGTCAGACCAAGCATGGTAATTTGTCCCATTTAATTTAGGGAACGATAGTGTTCCAGATGTAGACTCAACACTGGGGGCCATAACCTAACAAAGATAGATTGCGCAGGTAATGTCGGAACAGAATAAGGTGTGTATTTGAATTGCTAGGATCCAGATAAGAAGGCTAATTTGATAGTGAGCACATATACTACGTACCTAGGATCCAGATAAGAAGGCTGGATCCTAAGAGAGACGATACATGACTTTTATACTAAGAAACTGTAGGCACGTATCTATGCTACCAACAACGTACTTAAAATGACCATATTTGAGACAATAGAACAAAACAAACTCATTGTCAACAACGACTTGCTGCCTAGACAACCTTGTTTCAACAAAACACCGGGTTTGGGAAAGTTTGTAACAGTTTACAGGAACTGAGAATTTTGTCTGACAGCTTCTGTCAATCTCCATCTCGAACACCGGGGGTGTAAGATCATAATGCTCTCTCACTATCATCCAATAGCTTTTAACTCTCTTTCTCGCTTCCTTTTCTTCTCTCATAACTTGAGTAGTAACCTTGTGTAACTACCACAGCCTGCCATCGAGCTCTGTGTAATCAATTGTTGATTTTTTTAAAAAAATGAGCACCAATAAATGTTGGTCCAAAAAAAAACAACTGGGATTTATTGATCTTTCATAGTCGACTTTAGATACATGTAGCTAGCTTTTCCACTGTTGATGGCATCCTCTCTGCTATGTATGTCTCAAACTTGACATTGTGTTTACATGAAATTAATGCCTTGAAATTAATGCCTGCCTATCTTCCATCAATCCCGTCTACTCGTCCTCTTCATTCAAACACTTCCATCACTCCCGATCTGATTTTTGATCATCGGTAGTAGTTGCTTCAAACCAGACCTTTCCGTGCGGCAAAATGACTGTTCGAAGAGTCGGACATGAAGAATGCCAAACCTGAGCGATCTTCTTTTCATCGATCTCCTCTCCACCGTCACCATCGCCTTCCAATGTAGCCATAAATGTGATATACTTCATTTTTTTG
>Ga0153958_1000155_pt1 | contig 15125 bp, 7 predicted proteins | sample TSFL042MetaG_FD_104719 | JGI IMG/M metagenome (GOLD analysis project Ga0153958, IMG submission 104719) | Attine ant fungus gardens microbial communities from Florida, USA - TSFL042 MetaG | ecosystem: Host-associated > Fungi > Mycelium > Unclassified | place: USA: Florida, Wekiwa Springs... | reverse complement strand
GATTAGGATGAGGCTCCTGGAGGAATGTTCTACACTATATACTGGTTCTACATTCAGGGTCTCTGTGATCAGAGCTAAACTAGTGTGTTTAAGTATCACTAGTAAACAGGCTAGGGTAGCTCCGGAGTATTGTCGTGTCGTTTAGGGGTGTCCCCTTACAGTGATTTATGGCGGTTACCAGTTGATCTGTCTAATATCTTGACCATTACTGATTGCTTTGAGATGTAACTGGTATCGATCAAAAGGGCTTTTCAAGAGCTTTCAGGTGCTGTTAAGACTGTGGGAATCATTAAAGAACTGGTGGAGATATAGCCAAATGAAGTTTATGATATTCTCTTTTCATTCTTTGTTTCTTAATATCTTTACTTTAGCTTGTTTTATCTTTTCTATTGTTTTTATTACTTTATCATCTTTTGCCTCTGATCCTCTTATCTTTTCTAATAGATTTACTTTATTTATGATTACTTCTATTACTTATATTGCTCTAACCTCTAGCCACTTTTTTTTTACCAACACCCTGTCTTTGCTGTCTCTCTCTATCTTTACTTGCCAATCTGGTCATCTGCTTAGGCTATCGGCCTTTCATATACTGCTTTCTGAAACATATTTGAGTATGAAGTCAAATCTGGACAGGTATAGAGCCTATCGTGCTTGTTTACAGTTTAATTTCTATCTACTTATAAAGTATTCTAAATTCTTGTAATTACTCCAAATTTCAAATTTGTTCTGTGCTTCTTCTAGTAGGTACCTTCATTTGTCTAAGCATCTAACTACTGTCAACATCTCTTTATCATGGATTTCATAGTTCCTTTCTGTCTTGTTTAACGATTTTGAGATAAAGACCACTGGCCTTTATTTTTCATTCTTGCATTTGATTGACAGTACTCCCTCTATTGCATATTCTGATGTGTTTGCTTCTACCCTCATCTTATTGAAGGGACTTTGGATGACACTATACTATAGTACGATAACAATCTCTATTTTTACTTTCTTTCTCCATATTTCTGTCACTTCTACATTCCATTCTTAACTCAACTATATAGTTTTACTTCTTTTACTATATAGTCTTTTATATGCCATTTATGCCAAGGATCTTTATCTATAGCCACCATAAATTCTCATCTCAGTAAATAACTGTAATCTTGTTATCACTGAGATAAGTTTCTGTTTATCTTATATTGACTATGTACTTATTACTCACTTGTAAATAGTTTACTTTCTTTAGGTAAATACATTGAGTGAACAACTGTAATCTCATTGTCACTAAGTTTACTTTCTTTACATCTCCTTATCTAGGTTTGGTGCTATTAACACTGGTCGCATTGTAAACATCTGTTTTAACTGCTTGAACATAGTTTTTTGCTCCTCTCTCCAGTTCCACTTTTTGTTCTTTCTGACCAATTTATGTATTGGTTTGGCTATTCTTGAAAAATCTTTAATGAATCACCTATAGTAATTTGCTAGTCCTCAGAACTTCTGTATCTCTTTGACCATCTTTGGCCTTGGCCATTCTAGGACTCTTGTTACTTTCTCTTTCTGTATCTTGATTCCTTCTAACTCTATTACTAGTCCCAAGAAGTCGATTTCTCTTACTTTCTGTCATGATGGTAACACCGTGATGCATATCACATGTGTGTCATGTATGTGCAGGGATTAGTCAGCTCACCATCAGTCTTTTCGGAACCCTCTAAATTATTTAAATAATTACTAATTATTGTAACTATCTTAGTTTCATTCTTTTTCAGGAGAACTCCACCTTTGTCAACTCACATCTCTCTCTCACTCAATAAATCTCCTTGAGTTCTAAAAGGGGCAAGTGTAGAAGCAGGTACAACTCACTGTTGAGGCCAAGTCTCCATAGAAGAATTCCCTCCCTGGAGTCAAATTTGATACTTTCTATATACACTTCTTTGGTTTTATGTAAAGGTCGTTTTCCTCTATCCTTTTCAATACTTCTTCTACTATTTTATCATGTTGCTTCTCATCCTCTGTTCCTACTAAGACATTGTCTATGTCACAAACTTCATTCAGCCATATCTCCATTAGTTCTTTGACTATTCCCACAGTCTCAACAGCATCTGAAAGCCCTCAAAAAGACCTTTTGATCGATACCAGTCACATCTCAAAGCGATTAGTAATGGCTGAGATATTAGGCAGATCAACTAGTAACTACTATAGTACTATTTATTAAATCACCAATATCTTGAAAACTGCCACAATCTATGCTTTGCTTTTAGGCATCAGAGAAGTCCTCTTTATACCACTCAGAATGAGTCTAAAACAGCACTGAGGCAATTAATATTAGTGGAGATATGAAGACCTCAATGTTTGTATATAGACTTCATTAATTACCCATAGATAGTCATCTGTCCTTTTCTTAGAACAAAAGACAGCCTCCATAAGGTTAAGTTATCACTATTTACAGCACAAAGACACTAATTTATAGCACAAAGGCACTACCATATGTAGAACAATAGGTAGTAGCATGTGATGATCTGTTCTAGTACATAGACTATCACTTTCATGTATATAAGGACTTATAGTCTAAGGATTAGACCTTAGACTTAACAACATCTTTTGTTGCTTGTCTAACTCTGCTTATAAGCATTTTGAATCTATATCTCAATCTATCACAAACCAAGTAAGTGACTATTTGTGATAGCTTGGATCTGATTATAACTCTTCTGCAAATAGTGCCACCAGCCACTGAGGTATGACATCACTTTGGTAGCGTTAGGTCATCTAAGTTCACTTCCATCCTCGAGAACACTTCTAGAAGGGAAATCCATTGGAAATCCAATATGAGGCACCTAGGCAAGTGTAAGGGGGCACTCGGAGGCATCCCAGAACACACTCGTTGTTAGTAGAGGAGGCGTCTTAAGTTAGATCAGTGAATAGCCCAGAAGATCAAACTATTGTTGAGGTAAGGTATTCTACCATATATCACTAGCTACTTATACTAGACTAGCCTGGTCTGTGCACCAGTTGCTATGGACACGTACATCAGGACAATAATAACTACACTACCAGATATAGCTATGTAGTACTGTGATAGAGACCCAAACTAGAGGGAAGGAAACTATAGACTACAGACTCCGAGGATCTATGAGAACGCTAGCTAATACAAACCCTACCAGGTTATTTAAGCAATCTCAGGCTGTCCCCTTACAGCAAGCATCTATGAGATATATATAGTGGTGATCATAGCTGCTACTCTGCTACTCAAGTAAGATGCTTGAGCCTATGACTGGGCATCCAGGGAACATCTCTGAGAGACTGAACTCTTCTCTCAAGCCAGTTATTCTGATTATTACAGTGCAAAATACCACTTATTTTGCCTAAACTATTGTATGGCATGACACTGCCTTCTTTTCTTTCACTCTTCTCAGCTTCTTCTGCTGTGCCTTTTGTGGTTTTATCAGATGTGCTACTTTGCTCTTTCTTCCCTTTTATAATGGACATTCCTTACACTTATGCCTTTCTTCACCACACTTGTAATACTTAACTCTTTTTGCTTTCCTTCTAACTTTGCCCTTAATAAAGCAAGAGCATGCTTTTCTTTGAGCAAGCTGCTCATGATGTTGTGGTATTGTTGTTGAGACATTATGACGATATCTCCAAGATATAGATGTAATGTTGAGTTTTGCTTATCTACTACTACATCTGCTGGGGCATAAGACCTTTATCTAGCTAGATACCTACTTTTCTATTGACTACTGCCCTAATAATACTTTGGCTATTACCTCAGGAAGGATCTCTACTCTCGACGGCCTTTTAGAAGTAACCATCACTCTTCTGCATATACTACTCACAATAGAGCACAACATGAGGTTTTATCACAAATGGTCACTTACTTATTTGTGATTGGTGCTTTAGAATCTTGAAAGGTTCAAAAATGTGAAGTTTATACAGTGACAAAAGATGTTGTTAAGTCTGAGGTCTAATCCTCAGACTATGAGTCCTTATATACATGAAAATGATAGTCTGTGCACTAGGACAGATCATCACATGCTACTACCTATTGTTCTATATATGGTAGTGCCTTTGTGCTAGGAATAGTGATAACTTAACCATATGGAGGCTGTCCTTTGTTCTAAGAAAAGGACAGATAACTATCTATGGGTAATTAATGAAGTCCATATGCAAATATTGAGGCCTTCATATCTTCACTGATACTGATCACCTTGAGGTCTTTTTAGGCTCATTCTGAGTGGTATGAAGAGGGCTTCTGATGAGCCTAGAACAGAAGCTTAGATAATGGCAGTTTCTGAGATATTGGCAATTTAATAAACAGTACCATAGTGGTTACCAGTTGATCTGCCTAATATCTCAGCTAATACTGATTGCTTCGAGGTGTGACTGGTATCAATAGAAAGGTCTTTTTAAGGGCTTTCCGTAGCCGTTGAGACTGTGAGAATCATCAAAGAATTGGTGGAGATATGGCCAAATAAAGTTTGTGACAGGTTTATACTAAGAAGATGTAGCTAATACATTCAATTAGCAGGTCAGGACTTGACTATATACCTAAGCTTAGTGCAAAGTTTTCTCTTTTAGTCCCTAACTAACTGAGAAGTCCTCTTAAGCCAAGGGCCCAGCTATATATGAAAGTGACTAATGATTGCAATAATTATCGGTTGAGGTTTAATAAGATAATTGGTAAAATTTATGAGCAAGGTTTGAGGTGAACTAAGCTCAGGTAGTAGTTATTGAGTTCTTTTGTCAGTGACTGACTTAAGACCTTAGCCTAGGGTTTAGACCAAGGAGCTCTTCAGGATTAGAAGAGAACTCAATAGAGTCCTTATTTTATTCTGCTATACTACTTATACATTTCTGCATCATTTGTCCTTGTTTATTTTACAAGTTCCTACTAGTCCAGGGTTCAATTTCTGTTTATATCATATTTCTTAGTTATGGTTGAGACGACTCATGACAATAGCTAATCATAGCAAAATCAAGAAAGATAAGTCAATACAAAGTCACATCACAATCACAGCAGAAGGAAACTAGAACATGAAGAAGCGAGAAGGTGTAGAAGATGTAGTAGAAAGTATAAGAAAGTTGGGAAGTGTAAGAGGATATTCTAGGGAACAGCCTAGATCATGAGTAAGGTTTTTACCTAAGGGACTATTCTAAGTATTTATGAGATGCTCTCCCACACTCTTCTTGTCTTCTCTTTTAAGTCCACCTTGATGTGTCTGTTGATCTATAAATAGGACAGTGGTATTAATAGTTAGTGCTCATGTGACTGCAGCACATAGACTATTAGTTTTAGTATTTAAGACCGCTTATGTAGTTAGATTTAGTTTCACTCAAATATCATCTTTGCTTCCAGGACTCTTACCTAGTATTAGGGTTAGCTGCCTCTGAGTGACTACACCCTAACAGGAAGAGAGGTAGAAAAGAGGTTTAACAAAGATAACATGCTTGAGAATAAGATGACTCAAGATCACTGCTTCTCTTTATAGCCCATCAAAAGGCTCGAGAGTTACTTATCATTCATAGAAGAACCCCAGGAGTAGAATTAGAGAAGTGGAGAATGGTAGCCAAGTGATCAAGAGAGATACCACCTCATTATTTTGCTCTTACTATCTTTGGAAATTTGGAAGTTTTTTTTGTTTCTTTTCTTTTGTTGTCTTATTGCTTTGTAATCTTAATAAAATACTCTAGAGAACAGAAGGGAGCTCAAGCATTATACCTCCATCATCATCTTTTTCTGTTGCTCTAGAGCTTAAATAGCTATTTGAGTGACTAAGTCTCTATTTTCTAAGTTTTCTTCTTTATTTACTAAAAACTACCAAAACCTCTCTCTCAAACAGGAATTCAAGTCCCAACAGACTTGGGCATTTGCTTATACTAGGAGCTAACCACTTACTACATGTTTTTGGAGTAAGCTTTTGTCACAAACTTCATTTGGCTATATCTCCATTAATTCTTCAACAATTCTTATAGTCTCAATGGCTACAGAAATCCCTTAAAAAAACCTTTCAATCAATGCCAGTCATGTCTTGAGGAAATCAATACTGGCTGAGATATTAGGCAGATCAACTGGTAATTACTATGGTACTATTTATTAAATTGCCAATATCTCGGAAACTGCTATGATTGATGCTTTGGTTCTAGGCTCATCAGAAGCCTTCTTCATACCACTCATAATGAGTTTAAAACAACCTCAAGGCGATTAATATTAGTAGAGATATCAAGGCCTTAATATTTGTACATAGACTTTATTAATTATCCATAAATAGTCATTTGTCCTTTTCTTAGAACAAGGAACAGCCTCCATAAGGTTAGGTTATTACTATTTACAGTACAAAGGCATTACCATATGTAGAACAATAGGTAGTAGCATGTGATGATCTGTCCTAGTACATAGATTATCACTTTCATATATATAAAAACTTATAGTCTGAGAATTAGACCTCAGACTTAACAACATCTTTTGTCACTCATCTAACTTCGCATTTTTGAACTTTTTAAAGTATCAAAGTATCTATTACAAATAGTAAATGACCATTTGTGATAGCTTTCAGTTGTACAGTCAGCTAAAGAAAAGCTTACATGATGGCATAAAAGTTCTAGGTAGTACTGCTGTATTGATGGTGAGCCAGACTACTGGACTAGATAAGGACAGTATAAGAGGACAGCCTATAGTAGCTTAGATAACCTGGTATGGGTAAGCATTATCTAGCTTGCCCTCGGATCCTCAGAGTCCGCTATTAATAGTTCCCTTCCCTCTTGTTCTCATCGCTATGGTACATACTACATAGCCTTATTAGGTAGTGTAGTTATTAGTGTCTTGATCTATGTTCCCATAGCGACCGGTGCATAGACCAGGCTAGTCTAGTATAAGTAGCTAGTGATGTATGGTAGAATATCTTACCTCAACATTAGTTTGATCTCCTGGGCTATTCAACAATTTAACTTAAGATGCCTCTACTACTATAGTTGAGTGTGTTCTGGGATACCTCTGAGTGCCCTCTTACAGACAGTAGTATCACAACATGAGACAAATACATATCTTAGAGATTTTATTATAGTAAGATCAATCTTGAGTAGATTTATAAAAAACTTCATTATAATCTCTTTCAGTTATTTGAGTTTTCCTCCTCTATTTCCTCTTTTTCAACTTCTCTTTGTTTATTTAGTCATCTCCCAAATACCTACTTTTTTAGTACATAATTGTGAAACATCTTGGAGATTTTATTACTTTCATTTGTTATTACCTTTGTTTGTGATCAATTCCCTTTGATCTCCATCAATGTCATTACTAGGGCATGACACTTAGACTTGGAGTGGATTTAAGTTGTCTTGGCTAAAGTCTTACACTAGTTATATCTTAAGACAATCAATATTGGTCAAAATATTAGGTAAATCAGTAGATAATTATGGTATTGTTTATTAAATTGCCAATATCTCAGAAACTGCTTGTCATACCCCTAGCCTAACACCTAACTTATAATAATCAAGGATTAGTCAGCAGCTTAGCTAGTAAATGGGATTAGGGATACTAGTACTCTAGTTTTGTTTACCCATAGGCAAACTTTCCAATCCAACTCTTAGAACCCCCTAGTTACTCTCTTCTTGTGTGTTCTTGCTCTCAGAACCTAAATTGGGCAGATACAGAAATTGGCCCTGTTCTTAAGACCATAGCTAAGTCTATACACAAATTCTTGTTAAGTTGTGGTCCTAATACTGCTATAATAGACACTTTGCTTTTAGGCTTAGAAAAAGCCCTTTTTATATTTCCCAGAATGAGCCTAGAATGACCTCAAAGCAATCACTATCAGTGGAAATATAAAGTCCTCAATGTTTGTACATAAACTTAATTAATTACCCATAAATAATCATTTGTTTTTTCTTAAAACAAAGAACAACCTCTATATAGTTAAGTTATCACTATTTTAAGTACAAAGGCACTATTATATATAGAACAATAGATAGTAGCATATGATAATTTGTTCTAGTGTACAAACTATTATAATTCTGTATATAAGAACTCCATGTCTGAGGATTAGATCTTAGACTTAATAACATCTCTTGTTACTATTTAAACTTTATTTTTTAAGCCTTTTTGAATATCTCAATATCAAATTGCAAATTAGTAAGTGGTTATTTGTGATAATACTTAAGATCTTAAACAACAACAAATTATTAATTCAAACAAAAAATGTCATTTTCATCAAACAAAGATTAACTATCTAAGGGTGATTATCTTAAAGAATAGTGTTGAAGTTGACTCTATCAAGATCAAGAGAATTACTAAATAGTCAGAACTTAAAGAAAAACAAAAAGTACAATAATTTCTAGGCTTTTATAACTTTTATAAATGCTTTATTCAGAGGTTTGCCAAGATTACTAAATTCCTAACAGAAACTGATAGAAAAGATAAAATAGAAATAGAAAACAAAAAAGAGAGGTGCTATAAGACTTTAGCCAAGATGACTTAAATCTACTCCAAGTCTAAGTTAACAAGGAGAACTTAATAAAGTTTTTTTCTATTTCTTGTACACTACTTATACAACTACTACATGGTCTGTGCACTATTTTTTCATACCCATCATGTGACTTATTATGTGATTTAACTATGTAACTATGATCATGTGACACTTTCCTATTTTTTTTTTTTTTTTAAATCATCAATTTATTATATGGAGTGCGTAGACAGACTATGGCAGCACTATGTAAAAGGTAGCTACACACCCCCAGTACATGTTGTGAGTGTGCCTCCCAGACCCTAACTGTAGTCAGTAGCCTAAGTAGAGAAATTATACACTAAATAACAGATACCAGTGTCCAAAATATGCTCCTGCCAACATCTTAATCCTCTCCCTAGCCTCCCATACCTTGCAACCAGACCAACCCTCCTCATACATAACACTTGTAAACAGACACTAAAACAGGTACTCCAGTCAGACCCCTTTTCAGGTAGGCACTGGTGACTTCTTAGTAAGCCGAAGCTCTAGGAGAAGGGCCTGTATTAGTTTATTCTATTAACAGTGATGGAGATCAAAGAGAATTTGATCTTGAGACAAAGGTGATAACAAATGAAAATATGATAATCCCCAAGATGTTTCACAGTTGTGCACTAACAAGTAGGCACTAGGGAGATGATCAAATATAAAAAGAGAGCTTGGGAATAGGGGAAATAATGGGGTACAATTTGAAAGACCAAAAGAAACAATAATAAAGTACTTAAGAATCTACTCAAGGTAGATCTCACCGGAATAGAATCTCTAAGATGCGTATTTGTCTCGCGTTATGACACTACTACCCTTACCTAGTCTAGTAGTCTGGCTCGCCATCGATATAACAGAACTACCTAGAACTCCCGTGCCATTGTATAGGCTCTTCTTTAGCTGACCATACAACTGGAAGCCGATTCCAATGATACATAGTGAGCTATTAACTCCTAGTGTAAGCAAATGCCCAAGTCTGTTGGGGCTCGAATTCCCATCAAGGGAGAGGTGTAGGGGGGTTTTTAGAAAGTAAAGTAGAACACTGAGAAAATATGAAACTTAGTCACTCAAAATAGCTGTTAAGCTCTAGAGCAACAGAGAGAGATGATGATAGGAGTATGATTTCTTGAGTTCTCTTCTGTACCCTAGAGTATTTTATTATGATTACAAAGCAAAGAGACAACAAAGAAAGTGAGACAAAGAAAACCTCTGAATTCCCAAACATAGCAAGGCCGTAATGATGAGATAGCACCTCTCCCGAATACTAGCTAACTGCTCTCCACTCTCTTAGTTCTACTCCGGGAACCCTCCCTTGTATGATGGTCGGATCTCAAGCCTCTTGATAGGCCATAGGCAGAGATGGCGGTCTTGAGCTGTCTTGCCCTCGAGTGCGTTTCCTTCATCTAGCCTTTCTGCTACTTCTTTCCTCAGCTTTTCTGTTCTTCTCTTTACCTCTTCTATATCTTCCCACTCTTTTGTATTCCAATTCCCTTCCACTGCCATTACGAGGTGGCTCCATGGTGGCTCAACTTTCTTGATCTTGCTATAATTAGCCATTATCACTGATGGCTCGGATCTGATCGTAACTCTTTTATGAATACCACTGCTGGCTGCTAAGGTATGATATCACTCAGGTCGTGTTAATTTATCTAAGTTTGCTTCCGTCCTCGAGAGCACTTCTAGAAGGGAAATCCATCAGAAATCCAATACGGGGTGTCTAGGCAAGTGTCTATAAGGTGTATGTAGCAGTGGTCACAGCCACTACTCTGCTACTCAAGCTAGGTGCTCGAGTCCATAACTGGACATCTAGGGAATATCTTTAGAGGGGTTGAGCTCTTTTCTCAAGCCAGCTATTCTGGTTATTAGGGTGCAAATTGTCACTTATTTTGCCTAAACATTTGTATGGTGTGACAATGACACATTCTCCATTCTTCATCAAAGCCCAACCTATGTGACTTTCTGCAATGGTAAAGATGAAGCGAAGGCAGCCCACCCATGTTTTGAGCGTTGGGGCTTTACCATTGGGTTTTTGATTAGGGGATTACAAAATCACCTAGACAGCAGTGTTAACTCAGCACAATCCTTTTGGACTACCATCTGCATTTTGGATGCCGTTCTCTAGGAGACTAAAGTAAGAAAAGCTCTACCAACAAGAGCCTCAACTGGTACAATGCGTCTAATACGTGTCACGATGATCACAAGTCAGACATAAATAAACAAATGAAGCAGACATAAAGATGGAAGGTGAAATCATGACGATATTAGTGGTAGAGGTTTGGTAGAATAGGGGTCCCCCTATGGACTCAAGGGGGGAGATAATGGTAGTTGGATATTGAACTCATGCTCAGACACTTTCCTATACTCCTTTTTGTATAGTAAAGAAAAAGAAAAGAAATATAAATAATAACTTAGCCATTTTGCCAAGTCATGACAGATGCCTTTAAAAAATTAAAAATTAATAATATCTATTCTTATTCTCATAGTACCTAATACCAAAACTATTCTCTTTTTTCAACCACCACCATCTCCTTTCTTTTGGTTGTAATGGCTGTTAGAAGAACTACTATACTACCAAACCTCTTATACTAAAATTATCATTATTTACCTTCTGACATTTATCTTTACCTGTTCTTTAAGGTAGCCTCTTTTTCTATCTTATGCTGAATGCATGAGTACTGTGCTATGTGTTCAGCACCTTTGACCTAGTGGAGACTTGTCAAGTTGTGAGCCTCTTGGTTCACAGAAAGGAACTTCAAGTAGTTGCTTCTGTAAATGGGACAGACTAAGAGAGGGATGCTAAGCTCTGGGTAGTCTATAACACCCTTGGTCTCTAGTCCTCTTTCCTATAGGTTGTTCTGAGATCATGTATTAAGACAACTAATGGTTAACAGCCACTTGAGGGTATTCAGCTCTTTGCAACCTACAAGAAAGAGTCCTAATACTCACTTATGGATAGAACACCTTGTTCTCCACCTACACCTTGTTAGGGATGCAATTCTAGATAAGCCAACCAGAAGAGACTAGAATAACATAAACTGTTTCTGGCCTTTTTATTACAAATGGTCACTTACTTATTTGTGATTGGTGCTTTAGAATCTTTGAAAGGTTCAAAAATGCGAAGTTTACACAGTGACAAAAGATGTTGTTAAGTCTGAGGTCTAATCCTCAGACTATGAGTCCTTATATACATGAAAGTGATGGTCTGTGCACTAGAACAGATCATTACATGCTACTACCTATCGTTCTACATATGGTAGTGCCTTTGTGCTAGGAATAGTGATAACTTAACCATATGGAGGCTGTCCTTTGTTCTAAGAAAAGGACGGATAACTATCTATGAATAATTAATGAAGTTCATGTACAAACATTAAGGTCTTTATATCTTCACGGATACTGATTGCCTTAAGGTCATTCTAGGCTCATTCTGAGTAGTATGAAGAGGGCTTCTGATGAGCCTAGAACAGAAGCTTAGATCGTGGCGATTTCTGAGATATTGGCAATTTAATAAACAGTACCATAGTGGTTACCAGTTGATCTGCCTAATATCTCAGCCAATACTGATTGCTCCGAGGCGTGACTGATATCGATTGAAAGTCTTTTCAAGGGCTTTCCGTAGCCATTGAGACTGTGAGAATTGTCAAAGAATTGGTGGAGATATGGCCAAATGAAGTTTGTGACAAACAAAAAGGGATAATGATAGAAAAGTAACAATTGATTTCCTTTCTATGCTCTAGAGTAGATTACAAAGCAATAAGACAACAAGGAAAGTCAAACAAAGAAATTCTCCAAATTCCCAAAGATAGTAAGACCAAAATAATAAGGCAGTACCTCTCCTGAATACTTGATGGTTACTCCTCACTCCTTTAATTTTACTCCTGGGGTTTTTCTCTGTATAATAAATGGACCTTGAGTCTTTTGATAAGCTATAGTAAGAGGTGATGGTCTTGAGCTATCTTGCTCTTGAACATGTTATTTTTATCAAACTTTTTTTCTATCTCTTCTCTTAACTTCTCTAATCTTTTCACTACCTCTTCTATATTCTCTTACTTTTTCAAGACCCAGTTTCCTTTTATTATGGTTGTGATGTGACTTTACATCAACTCGTTCTTTTTGATCTTGCTATAATTAGCCATCAGTAATAATAGCTTGGATTTGATAGTAACTTTTCTGAATATAGCACTGCTGATCACTGAGGTATAATATTATTTTAGTAAAAATTAGTTTTCAAAGTTCATCTCTGCTCTTAAGAGTACTCTAAAAGAAAAATCTGTTATAAATCTAATATGAGGTATTTAGGCAAGTGTAAGGGGACATCTAGGGTAATGCTTAGTAAGCTCTGAGAGTCTGAATCTATTAATGGCCTGTTAACAGATCATGTATCACATTCTTATCATTTCTTACTTTTCCTGTCTGTATCATATGGTACAATGCCTTTTATCTATTATTAGGACTATTGTGATTACTGATCCATGTGTATATGACTGCCCATGTGATCATCTGGTGTAGTATATATACTAGCAATGTGTCATAGATCTACTTTACTTGAATCTCAAACTGTAAGGAGACACCTCTATTTCCACCCCTAAACGGTTTGACAACACTCCGGAGCTACCTTAGCCTATTTACTAGTGATACTTAAAACACACTAGTTTAGCTCTAATCCTGCTAACCCTGACACTAAGGGATGTATATAATGTAAAGAATCCCTTTAGGAGCCTTATCCTAATCTCTGAGGATTCTTCTGGAGATGAGTTGTATCATAACCACAATCTGTAATATTACTAAGGATTCTCCTGGAGTCTTGTGCCCCAGTTACCCTTACAGCAGATTAGGATCCTTAAAACGGAGCCTTGGACTATCCCAGTGGACAGCCATCCAATAGGTCACCCTTCCCTGTCATACCTAGCCCTCCGAGAATTCTGCTCTCCAGATGTTGTTGCCTCTGAATACCCCCCAAGGGGTAGCAGACGCCTTGGGATACCTGCAACACCATCTCCACAAGCTAACAGAGAGACAAAATGTCTCTGAAAATAACATCAACACCACCCTGGCAGCCCTGACCACGTAGCTATAGCAGCTTACACAGCTAGTAGCTAATCTCCCTCCTCCGCCCGTACTAAACACACCTTCCCTACCTGTACCATCTCCTCTGGTATCTCTGCCCTCTGCTCCGACGGCGAGATGAACACATTCCAAGCTCTTTTGTCCCCCGGACTTCAGTGGAGAACATCACAATAGCCACGCATTTTTGAACTCCTGCTCTCTCTACATCTGCTTGGCCCCAAAGCAGTTCCACAACGAAGAAGAAAGGATTCTCTGGGCTCTCACGTTCTTCAAAGGAGGTTGTGCTGCCAAGTGGTCTGAAAATGTATTTTATCAGGAAGCGGACACTGGCGTTTTTCCTATCCAAACCTGGAGAGATTTTGAGCAACAATTCTGGCTTCATTTCTTCCCTGTTAATGCAGAAGCAAACGCAATCAATGTGCTGGAAGGCACCTCCTACCACCAAGGAGGTCGGACAGTGGATGACTATCTGGACAACTTCCAGGCCTTAGTCTCTGACATGGATTATACAGATTCCCAGACACTAGTGGTGAAGTTTTGACAAGGTCTCTGGCTAGGCATCCAGAACTAGATCGCTACCATGCCCTATGGACGACCAGCTGATAATGACCCCGATGCGTGGTACAGAGCAGTGTGAAGGATTGACCAGACATATCTCGCCAATAAGGCCTTTCAGTCCGTGTCACACTCCGCCCCCTCCGCACCGACCAAAACCGCCTCTGCCTGACCCCCACCTTTGTCTGTAGCAAGACTGCCCCCTATTCTATCCCTTCTGGTTACCTCAAAACTTCTGCCGCCCGCTCCATCTATGGGAGTCCCTATGGATGCCGACGTGACTTGGAAAGCAAGGCCCCTGCCTCTGCGAGGATGTTACCGATGTGGAGACGTGAACCATCTAGTCTAAGACTGCCCCCACCGCATGGATGTCTATCAACTCACCTCAGAACAGCAGAAGGAGCTGATTGAAGATTTGTTAGCGTTAAAAGATATAGTTCTGATTGAAGAGTCTTGTCCCCTGGAAGAGAAAGAGGATTTTGCGTAGCATGGCCGGCAATATGTGCACCCCAGTCGCCAGTAAATAAGTTCACTGTATTGACTATAGAAGACCCCAATACAATTGACAGTAAACTAGTAGACGTACCACCTCTCCTCTCCCTGCATCCTGCTCCGCTTTATAAGCCCAAGTAGGAGAGGAGGCTACCCAAGCTCCTTTCTATCAGCGCCTTGGATGCATGAGGGACTTCCTTACTCCTGCCAGTAGAAATTGGAACTACAGACATAAGCAAACTCCACTCCGTCAAAGCCCTCTTAGACAGCAGAGCAACCAGAAGTTTCATTGACAGGGACTTCGTCCATTTGAAAGAGATAAACACTCAGACCCTCTCACATAACATCCCGGTCTTCAATGTCAATGGTTCCCCTAACGAGGCCAGACAGATTTCTGAAGTTGTAGACGTACTTCTCCATTACAAGACTCACTCTGAGAGGATGCTCTTAGCCATCTCCGGACTTGGAAAACAGAGTCTGATCTTAGGCTACAACTGGCTTAAGGACCACAACCCCAAGATCGACTGGGAAAAAGGGGAAGTCGAAATAACCCGTTGT
>Ga0153958_1000154_pt1 | contig 15150 bp, 18 predicted proteins | sample TSFL042MetaG_FD_104719 | JGI IMG/M metagenome (GOLD analysis project Ga0153958, IMG submission 104719) | Attine ant fungus gardens microbial communities from Florida, USA - TSFL042 MetaG | ecosystem: Host-associated > Fungi > Mycelium > Unclassified | place: USA: Florida, Wekiwa Springs... | reverse complement strand
TAGTTTGATTATATTCCTCTGTTCATCTCATTTATTACTATTTTCACTTTTATCATTTAATTATTTAATTAATTAGCAAAAACACTCTTACTTATTACATAAGCTAGAATAGTAAAAGTGACACGACACAAAAATAAAATATATATCCTTTTACTCTAAACTACTAAACTCTAAGACCACTTTTCCTTCTGAACTCATTATCCTTCCCACACTAATGTTACTCTTTTGGTGTAGTGGTAAACCATACAGTATGTGACTACTGGTCCATAGTACAACTGTGACACTAAGGATCTCTTATCTTGAAGAAACACTTATTTTCCCTGGTAGAAAAACAGGTATTTGCAAAAATCTGTGGCCAAATTTTCTCTGCTCCTTCCCAATGTACCAGTTCATACACAATCTATAGTGTGACCCACATCAGGGATTTCTGATTATGATTGGGAGTATATTTGAGGATTACTTTGGGCAGTTTAGGAATTTGTGATAAACTACTCCAAAATTTTGCAAATTTATCATTGCTCAAGAATTGAGTGCTTGCAGATGTAAGGCTCTAGCTACAATGACTTAAACCTACTCCAAGTCTAAGTTGACAAAGAGAACTCATTAGAGTTCTTGATTTATTATATATTACTTATACAACTACTACATGGTCTGTGTACTACTTTCCCACACTCATCATATGATGTCACATGACTGTTACATGTGCTATTGTCATGTGATACTTTTCTGCACTTCTTTGTGTAGTAAGTCCAAAAAAAAAAAAAAAAGAAAAGAAATATAAATAATGACTTAGCTGTTTTTCCAAGTCATAACACCACCCCCCTCTTAAGTTTCCTCATCCTGAGGATTTTTACAATTTGTGATATGGGTCAACTATGTTGCCTATTTCATCATCATCTTCTTTTGTCTACTCCCTGACTTCCAACCCTTTTTGCTTGATTTCTTCTTTTTCCTGAACTGTCTCTAATATTCTTCTTTCTTTTGTTTGTCCCCCTTTCTATTGCTTCCAGTTTTGTTCTAATCTTCCCCAATATTCCTTGTTATATTGCCTATCTGTTTACCCAAATAGTTTCTTTACCATAAACCTCCCTGGTAATTCTTCTCTTCTAAATATTCCTTCTTCTTTTTCTTGTTGTCTCATATCTTCTATATCCTGCCAATATTCTTTCTCAAGTTCCTCAATTGCCTCCTTAGCATTTTCCAAATTTTTTATCTTTTCCCAGGTATCAGATTCTGCTGTGAATCCTTTCTATTATACCAAGTACTTATTCTTCTTTTGTATTCTCTGTTTATTTAGTATCCTCTCTACCTCCCACTCTTCTTCTCCTTCAATTATAACTAGAGCTAGTTGCTCTCTTTTCTGCCCTTCTACTTGCCCTACATATTTTCGTATTTTACTAACATTAACTACTAGGCGTATTTTTATTGTACTAGGTAGCTCTGTGTTTGATAATACAATCCTCTTAATTTTATAAGGGCCAATAAATCTTTCTGTTAACTTCTCTGTTTGCCTTCCAACTATCTGATATTTTAGATCTTTAGTGCTCAGCATTATTAAGTCTTCTACTTTATACTTGTGTCAAGGACAGAATGACGGAGGACAGAGGGACAGAGTAATAGATAGGAATTAACTCTGGAACAGAGTAATGTACTATGTCAGAGAATAGATAACACTTAGCAATGGTGTAAAACTCCAAAGAAGACTCCAGTAGGAAGTGAAGGACATTGGAGCAGAGTATGACTTAATGAACAACCTTGGCTTCAACTTATATGTTGCACCCCAGTCTCCAGTCATGATGTTGGTTATGTATTTTGGAGTAGAGGGAAGTCGTCAAAGAAGAGGTCCTAAGAAAGTAGAATAGGAATCTGGAGTAGACAGGAAGAGTATTAAGACCAGTTGATGTTAAATTACACTGTAATTACACAGTACTTATAGGAAGTCTGGAATAGGAGAAGAGTAGTCTACTATGCTATCCTACTATTATTAATTTTAGGAGAATTATTAGGAGAAATAAATTACATAGTTATCATATTTCCAGAATATGACAGTACCCCTCCTTTAAGGCTGAGCCCTTGAAGCTTCTATGCATAAGCAATTTAAATATCACCTGACTCTGGTTTTAAAAATTCTTCTCTGCAGACTTTCAATCTGAAACTCTACCACCATGTTCTTCAACTCTGCCTCAATTGCTAACCTCTCTGACTCCAACGATAAGTGCTATGAGACTGATTTAGCCAGAAAACGTGCTGAGATGAAGGCTCTGCTCTGAAAGCAGGAAGAAAAAGAATGCTTTGACTGTCAAGCCCAAAGAGAGGCAAAGTTAGTGGAGTGGAAAAGATTAGAAGAAGAAGCATGCAGGAAAGTGAAGGAGAAAGAGTTGTAGAAGAAGGCAGAGGAAGACGAGGCATGGAGAATAGTAGAGGAATGCCAGAGAGACCTGGTACACTATCTAGAGATAGATTGTGTCACCACTGTAGAACAACAATGGTGCAAAAATTGGGCAAAGACCTTCTTGTCACCTCCATCACCTCCTTCCAACAAGGAGATGAACCTCATCAATCTCCCGCCTCTGACCAAGAGGCAACGTGTCTGTTATTTGCCCAAGGAAACTCCAGAGACCCGTTAACAATGTGAGGAGTTGGCAAGAGAAATGGGAACATTAGTTGTTGGTAGAGGAAGTCCATGTGAGAGGTGCACGAACTTCAGAATCCTGTGCATTTCTCAAAATTTGCCATGAGTTTTCATTTAATTTTCTTTTGTCTATTTGCTAAATTTTATAGCCATGCAACTTCATGCACTCCTTGTGCCAAGGCTAAGGCTTCCTGTAAGCCTTTTGATGCTGACAAGACACACGCAAAGGCGAGGGCAAAGGCAGTCTGGAGATCAAAAGTGAGGAAGACTAAACAACAAATGGATGTAATGAAAGAGGCAAAAGAGATATTTACTGTGATAAGCAAGTAGAAAAGGTGGTGACAGTCCTCAATTATGTACTAAAGAGTTCGTGGGAAGAAGTAGGAAGTAGGGGTATCAGAAAGAAATTAAAAAGTGAATACGCAGCTTATTTGGAATCTAAGTATAGAAGGAATAATGGGAGCTCAATCTAGATCCTATTCATATAGTGTCTCTAAGATGTCTACCTTTACACACCATAACAAGCTCACTAGTAGAATAGTCAGTAAACCATCCATAGGCCTTACCACACTCAATCAAGCCTTTATCTGTACCCCTACACCAAACCTTATGGGTGTAATATGATCTGAGTCAATGATTAGCCAGGCTTTTCAGGCCTGCTACTCCATAGAAGGTTGTCCAAGCAACCGCTGCATTTTGTCTCATGAAAGAGTAGGGTATATAGTAGAAAATATTCACCAACTCAACCTCTCACCAAGATTACCCCTTACATACTCAAGAGAATCACATTTACAACCTCAAGTGCTTCTGAGATGAAGGCAAGGGCCAAGAAGGCTTCCCCATCAATCTCCACTCTGAGAAATATATTAGAATATTACAAATGTTAGAGACTCAATTAAAAAGAAATAGAAAAGAAAACTCTCTATTCTACTACTCTCCCTCACGTCTCTCCTCTATGACACCACCATGCAGCCATGACAGCCGTCACCTTCCTGTCCTCCATACCTCCCAGACATGACCATGTGATCCTGCTCTACCTCCATACTTCACTCCTGCCCATTGTTCCCCGAACTCTGAACCAGCTTCCTTCTACTCCAAATACAGTCTAGAAACACATGACAGTGTGTCCAAGCATCAGCAATACAATTGTCATCTGGCGGTGCATCCGTTTCTTGACTGAGTCTAGTAGTGATGGGATCACTAGTCACTGATAGACTTTTGATCTGCCATCTTGATGTCATATTAGTCTAAGTCCACTCTAGATCAAAATTATCTCGTATTCCAAAGATATCTCTGAGCCTCTGATTTCTAGAGTTTTAACATTGATAGTCTGTATCTGAGAAATCTGATGCTAGCTCATCAGTCTTGCCTCCTGAGGTATATGCTATTCTAGCATGTGGCAGCTTGGTCACTACCTAAGAGAAGTACCCAATCTTGGGTCTAGATTATGTCTGGGGCTTGTAGAAGATCTCTAGAGTGGATTCTAATAGTGAAATCCAGAGGTATAATGTATATCCCATGCTACATTTCCACAGAAAATTCTCTAGCAGTGTAACAGTGGAGTGGAAAGCAAAGGTTTCAAGGAAGTTGGAGGGCTTGAGTGAGTTGCGAGAGTTAAGAAAGGATGTCTGGAGGATCGTGGTAGCATTGGAGAAGCTGGCTGGAATAGAGGGTCAGGACTCCAATGAGGAAAAATTTTTGTGACTGGAGTCTAAGGGAGAGGAGATGGAGGTACAGGAGAGCAAGGGAAAGCAGAGGGAGCAGAGTTCAGATGGAGCAGAGGAGGAAAAAGACGTTGGAGAACAAGAAGAGGAAAACAGAATAGAGAGTGTGGAAAAAGAAAGTAGTAGTTTCTCTCTGGTTGCATATTCTATTGGCACTAGAGTTTTGTAATTTCTTTTTTCTTGAATATTATTTTTTGTCTATGGGTAGAAAATGGATGTGAGTGATGACAATTTGAATACAATTATTTAACTACTGCAAGGGAAAACTGTAGAGGAATACAAGTGCGTGAATTTCTTTGCAACAGAGACTGCTTCTGAATACAAGTATTAGATTGCAACAGAAACTGTGGAGTGGAATACAAGTAAGCAATTTAGTACAAAGGAAATGGAAACTGCACTCCAAAATGTGTATAAGTACTTAAATCTTTTTTAAAACAGAGTGAATGCAGAGAAACGGAGAATAGGAAGTGGAATGAATTTTTTGGTAGGATATTGGAGATGGAAGTTGCTTAGTAATTCTTTCACATGTTCCAGTTCTGTCACTGGTAACCATTCAGAGTCGTTGTCGGTATCTTTGTATTCCAGCCATATAACCTTGTAGAGCAGTTTGCATGCTCTCCGGCAGTCAATTTTGGAGTTGACTATCTTGGAGATTTTGTATTCTGGTTCTCCATTGATAATTACTGGTGCTGGTGGAGGTTCAGAACGCTGCGGAAAGGCATTGGGTGTGGTTGGTTCGAGCATAGAGACATGGAATATAGGGTGAATAACTCTCATAGTATCCAGAAGGTGAAGTGTGAAGGATTGCAGACTGGGTTGAGCAATTATCTCATATGGTCTGAGGTACTTTTTAGAGAGTTTCTGTAAGGGAACACCTCCATTTCTACCCCTGAACGGCATGACAACACTCTGGAGCTACCTTAGCCTGTTTAACTAGTAATACTTAAACACACTAGTTTAGCTCCAATCTTGCTAACCCTGACACTAAGAGATGTATATAATGTAAAAGACCCCTCTAGGAGCCTCATCCTAATCTCTGAGGATTCTCCTGGAGGTGAGTTGTACCCTAACTACAATTTGTAATACAACTGAGGATTCTCCTGGAGTTTTGTGCCTAGTTGCCCTTACAGTTTCTTTGATGGGTGAGTTGTCTGGAAGTACTGTGATCTGACAAATACTGATTGTTTGACTTGGAAGTCTGGTAGTTGTTGTCGACAAGAGTCAGCGGAGGGTTGATATTGCCTTTGGGCTTTGGTGATTTCCTCTTTGAGTGTGTCTTGTAGTTTGTCAAGGTCAACTATGAAGTTATGGGCATGAAAGGAAGCTATATCTCGCTCTGGGTATACAATGAGGTTAAGATGGTACTCTTTGTTGGCAAAGAATAGAGAGACACCAGTGGTAGCACTAGGAGCATTGTTGTAAGCAAACTCAGCCAGGGGTAACAGTTCCAACCAGTTGTCCTATTGGTAGTTGCAATATACACAGAGATACTGTTCTAACATCTGGTTGGTCCATTCTGCTTGACTATTTGTCTCCAAATGATATCCACTGGTAAAGTGAAGTCTCATATCTAGGGCAGTACCTAGGAAGTGAAAGAAGTAGGAGACAAACTCAAAGCCATGGTCAGATGTAACATGAGACAGAACTCTGTGTTTTGAAAAGACATGGATAACAAAAAGGTGTGCTAGTTCTGCTGAAGTGATGGTGTCATGAGTGGGAATGAATATGGCTTGTTTTGACAGGCGATCCACTATAACTAGGATGGTGTTGAAACTGGAGGAGAAGGGGAGTTTCTTAATGAAGTCCATAGAAATTGAATTCCATAGATGTTCTGGGATAGAAAGTTGTTGGAGGGATCCATATAGTCTGTGACACTGTGGTTTGGATCTCACATAGGTAACACAAGACTTACAGAACTTTTGTATGTTGTTGTGGATGTTTGGCCAGGTATAGTGTCTCTGTACGAGTTCCAGTGTTTTATTTTAGCCCAGATGTCCTGTTAGAACATGGTTGTGATGATACTGGAGAATTTGGAGATGTAAGTTGGTGTTATCCAGAACATACATTCTGTTGTCGAGTCTGAGATACCCTGTGTCATCTTTCGACCAATGTTCTTCTGGATGAAGTAGATAGTTGGAGATGGAAGAGTTAAAGGGAAGTGCTGCCAGAATATCGGAGTGGAGTTGGTTTTGATCCAATATTGTGGCTGTGCAAAGTGTCAGAGTGATGAGGATGGTTGCTCAGAGAGATGCTACAATTTGTTCATGAGTAAAGACTAGACAGAAATTATGAAAGTTCACTGAAGCATAGCTATTATCTCTCCCTTTTGGGTAGACATCCTATCGTCTAGTGAGTACATCTGGTTTGGTGCCAAGACATCCAGGACAGAAACGAATTACAAGGTTGAATTGGGAGAGGTATTCCGACCATCTTGCTTGTTGGCATGTCAGAATCTTGGTTGTCAAGAAATATTCCAAGTTCTTGTGATCTGTCACAATGTCAATTGGTGAAGCGGAACCTTCCAAATAGTGTTGCCAAATTTTGAAGGCTTCAAATATTGCAAGTAATTCTTTATCATAGACGTCATAGTTGAGCTCTAGAGTAGAGAAAGTCTGGGAATGGAAGGCTACAGGGTGGATCTCATTATCTTTAGTCATAATCGAAAGAATAGCAGCAAGAGCATAGTCTGAGGCATTGGTTTCTATAACAAGCTGTATATCCAGAACCCAATGTGTAAGGATAGGAGCAGAGGTGAAGGCTTACTTCAGGGTATTAAATGCTATTCTACATTTGTCGTCAAAATTCCAAGGAGTGTCTTTTCTAGTAAGACAAGTGAGTGGAATGACTATGTCTGAATAATTGAAAATGAAACATCTGTAGAAGTTGGCAAATCCTAAGAAGAACTGAATATTCTTTACTTTCTTTGGTTCTGGCCACTCCTGAATGGTTTTCACTTTAGCGTTGGACATAGTCAAACCAGATGGTGATAGAACATAGCCTAGATATTCCATGGAATCTGAATGGAATTTGCATTTTTCTGCCTTTGCATACAATCCTGCTTTTTGGAGTCATTTCAATACTCCTTTAACGTAGCTCCAGTGTTGCATGATATCATTGGAGTAGATCAGGATATCGTCCAAGTAAACTACTATGCACACATCCAGGAGGTTGGAGAACACATTGTTCATGAAGCATTGGAAGGCAGCTGGAGCATTAGTTAGTCTGAACAGTATTACTGACTATTTGAAGGCTCTATAGCAAGTCCAGAAGACAGTTTTCCATTCATCTCCTTCAGTGATGCGTACCAAATGGTACACATATCAGAGGTTGATTTTGGTGTAAATACAAGCCTTTCAGGGGGAATCTAAGAGGTCGGAGATGAGAGGAAGTGGATATCAATCCTTTTTTGTGATTTTGTTAAGTCCATGGAAATCTACACAGAGCCGGAGGGATCCATCTTTTTTCTTTATGAACAGGACTGGTGTTCTGTGAGGAGACGACATAGAACAGATGAATCCATTAGTCAGGTTTTCGTCAATGAATTCCTTTAGTGCTTCTTGTTTGAATTTGGACAAGGAGTAGATAGTTCCTACCGGAGGATGGAAGTCTTTGTCTAGTTTAATCTGAAGGTCATAAGGACAGTGGGAGGCAAGTATTTCTGCTTTGGACTTGCTAAAGACATCAGTGTACTCATGGTATTCTTCTGGAATAGAAAAGAGATTGATTTTTTCAGAGATGGTGGTGGATTTGGCCTGCATTATAGAACAGAATTGAAGGGAAAATGTTGTCGAGCCTGATAGGCACGAGGCCCAGAGTAGGGCTGGTGCATTGATAATTGCAATATGAGGTTGCTTGGGGTTAGATGGAAATGTCTCAGATAGGGTGAACTGCAGAGGGGTTTCTGCTAGAAAGAATAGAGGATTTACCAAGGTTTCAACAAAAGAAATAGAAGCTGGACTTTGAAGTAAAGATGGTGGTCAAAAAGATATTGACCTAGAAACCCAGTCAATCAATGGATTATAGTGGGTGAGCCAAGAGTAACCTAATACCAGAGAACAACAAGAATCAAGTGGAGTGACATAAAAGTCAAGAGTTATGCATTCACTGGAGGGGAATTTTACAGGCAACAATACTACCTTAGAAATAATATTATTTGAGGTCCCATCAAACAGGTGCAGTTCCACAGAAGGAGTAGGAGTAGTAGGCAGAGAATGTCCACAAGCAAAAGCAGAGTCCAAGAAACAGTATGTAAATCTGGAGTCTACCAGCATTTGGATGGGTATAGACTAGAAATGGTCCAAAGCATACACCAAAGGAGAAACAAGGGGTATACAGAGAAAATTAGGATCAGAAAGAGCAGATATGTTGAGATGTATTGGACTCGTAGTTGCACAAATGAGTTCAATGCAACCCCCAGTTTGTGCTGAGTTTTGGGAGCTGTGCTCTAGTTTTCTGAGAGATTCTCAGAGAGCAGAGTCTCTTGTTTCTCCAGGGTAGTTAGTCATGCCCTTATTGGTTGTACCTTAGGGCACCCATCTACCTTGTGGTCCTTTGATCTACAATATAGGCAGAGGTTATTGTTGATACAGCGCTTGCACTCATTACCATTTAATTTACCATCTCTGCCTGGTTTGTTGGAGAGGTCAACACATGGAGTGGATAGTGATGGTGATTTAGCAATGGAAGATGATGATCTGGGGGGTTTCAGGGAATTCTGAGAGGGCACAGTCTGTGGCAGAATTGTGGATGACTGAGGATGAGACAGAGCAGAGCTTTGTGAGGAGGCAGAGTACTAAGCCATTTTCCCCTATTTTCGGTGGTAGCTGTCTGCTGTCTCTTTCTCCATGTTCTAGAGACAATCTCATTTGCGGTTTTGTTCCCAGTAGCAATTGTTGAAAGTGATTGCCAATTAGTACATGGAATGGAAGGAGGTGGGTTTTCCCTGTTCCCTGTTTGCTATCAGATCCTGGAGGTGATTTGGCAATCCCTGATAGAAATGATGGCATAGAAATGTATTACCCCAGTTCAACTGTGCTGCATACCACATGAATTCCACATTATAAGTGGCAATCTTATTTCCTGGCTTCATTCGGAGATTGTCAATGAGATTGGTAGTATCTCCTACTGGGTCCAAGAGTCTGAAATGGACCTGGAGTTCGTCCACAAAAATATGCCAAGTGAAAAGCCAGGGTTGTATGTAGCTGAGGTCTTCCTATTGTAGTGTGACTTCAAACCAATCTTGTCCTACACCAGAGAGGTAGATCATTGCAAAATTGATTTTCTCTTCATCGGTGGAAAATTGCAAAGGGTTAGCATAGAAATAGAGTCAGCACTGAAATAGGAAGTGGTTAAGCTTATGAGGGTCAGAACCATTGAAGGTATCTAAAATGTGGGCCTTCAATTGGTGAGGCTTTGGTACTGATTCTCTGTTAAGGTTTTCTGATAATTGTTGAAGAGCCTCAGCTAACTGATTATTAAAGAAATTATGGTCAGTGACAGGGGATAGAGTTTGGAACACAGAAGTAAAAGCAGGAATAGGAGCATCGACCTAGTCTGGGTTGTCGTCAACATGAGAGATAGTGGTAGGATCCACATTGTGGAATTCTGAAGGTTTTCCCGGAGGTGGGGATAAACAGGGGTGCACCAGAGTACAAGGTGTCCCCAATTGGAGGCATCTCAACCTCCTTGGGAGGCCAGAAGTGAAACAACTAATAGTTCAGTCAGCAAGAGGAATGGAATTACTTCCAGAAGAGGGAGCTATAGACTGGTGAGACATCAGAGCTAAAGCACAACAGGAACTAGTGTCAGTCTGAAAATTCTGTCAAGGACAGAATGACAGAGGACAAAGGAATGGAGTAATAGATAGGAATTAACTCTGGAACAGAGTAATGTACTACATCAGAGAATAGATAACACTTAGCAATGGTGTAAAACTCCAAAGAAGACTCCAGTGGGAAGTGAAGAACATTGGAGTAGAGTACAACTTAATGAATGACCTTGGCTTCAACTTATGTGTTATGCCCCAGTCTCTGGTCATAATGTTGGTTATGTATTTTGGAGTAGAAGGAAGTCGTCAGAGAAGAGGTCCTAAGGAAGTAGAATAGGAATCCGGAGTAGACAGGGAGAGTATTAGGACTAGTTAACGTTAATTTTTAGACTGAGGAATTACACTGTAACTACACAGTACTTATAGGAAGTCTGGAATAGGAGGAGAGTAGTCTACTATGCTATCCTACTATTATTAATTTTAGGAGAATTATTAGGAGAAATAAATTACATAGTTATCATATTTCTGGAATATGACAACTCGTCAACTTCTGCTCTTTTTCTATCTGTATATTTCTTTATTTCTTTCTGCACTTTTCCCAGTGCTGCTTTGGTCTCTTCCTGAATCTCTTTTATTTGTTATGAATTTTTTTGCCCTTTCATATTTCTCTCTTTTTCTTACTTCAAACCCTATCCTAGAATCTTGCCTATAATTTGTCATAACTTGGCAAAATGACTAAGTCATTTTCTATTTTCCTTTTTGTTTTGTTTTCTTTTATTTAGTTAGATCATTACTAAGGTGGAGTGTGGGAAAGCATCACATGATAGTCACATAGTCACAAAGCATAACATTGGTCACATATTTGGTTACATCATAAAGTCACAGTCACAACATATGATGAGATAGACACATGATAGAAATAACATGAGGACCATGGGAGGATGTTGCACAGCCATTATAGTAAAATGTATAAGTAGTATACAAAATCAAATAAGAACTCTATCAAGTTCTCTTTGTCAACTCAGACTTGAAGTGGATTTAAGTTGTCTTGGCTAAAGTCTTACATAATTTGTCTTAAAAGATAACATTTTAGTACTCGAGTATGCTTTGTTATTGTAGGTGAACTTTACTGTTCCTAACCAATCCAGCTAATGTTCTTGCCTATGATCAATAAACATCCTTAGGTACTGTTCTAGTTCTTGGTTGACCCTCTCTGTTTATCTATCTGTTTGAGGATGGAACACTGTCAACAATTTACTTTCAACCCCTAATATTGTCATATGATGGAAAATACCCATTTAATAATATAATTTCCTTTTTATTTTATATTATTACTAATTTTTTGCTCCTGAACTCCTGTTGTCTACTCCTATAGGATGATAATGTAGACTAGTTACTTGTATTCCTCCTATTCTGGACTTAGTATAGGTACTCCAGTAGTTACATCCTAGTTCCTTAGTTCATAGATTAAAGTCATTTACCTCTCCTCACTCCTATCAATCTATGTACCACACCTCTCCTGAACTTCTGACAACAATTCAGTTCTCCTATAATATGCAACCACATATGTGACAGCAGATCAAGGCACAGTATATGAGCTGAGGCCAAGGTTGTTCCCCCACTTTTGTTGTCAACTCCCTTCTACTCTGGAGTAATTCTGCCCCACTCTGGGCCACTCCGCTCCCACTCTGCACAGTCCTTGACAAATATCCTGTTTAGTTCTCACATCAATCCTACTACAAACTGTGGTCCTCTGTCTGATATAATGCTCTCAGGTAGGCCATGCAACTTTCACATATTATCCCTGAACAACTATGCTAATCCTTCTACTGATGTTTTCTCTGTGGTAGGTATAAAATGTACCATTTTGGTTAATTGGTCCACAACTACTAGGATAGAGTCATATTCTTGTGCTAAAGGCAACTTGGTAATGAAATCTGCTGATATATATGCCCAAGGTTTTTCTGGAATAGAGTTTGGCATTAATTTGTCAGCTGGCAGTTCTATGTGGTTTTTGTTTTTTTGGCAGGAATTGCATCCTTTCACATATTGCTTCACCTCCTTTGTTACTTTTGGCCACCAAAAGTTCCTAGTGACTAGTTTTACTATCTTCTATTATCCTCCATGTCCTCCCACTGGCATGTCATGATGTAACCTAATAATTTCCACCCTCAATTTATTGTCTTTAGATACATATACTTTTCCTTCCTTATACATAATACCATCTACCTCTCTCTACTCTTTGTCTCTTAACATTTTAACCCCTGCTCACTTCAGTTCTTCAACTGCCTTTACTTGTAATCTGGTAGATCACCTGTTACTAACAGAGGTCAGCAACACCTCCAACCTCAGATCATGTGACCAGCTATATTACTAGTATTTTTCCTGTGATGCCTTCCTTACTTTATTCCTTTATTCACAATTGAGCATCACAGGCAGGTTTACTCTCCTCTTGTACTTTATTCCTTTATTCACAATTGAGTATCACAGTGTTGAGCTGTCAATCAGTGGAGAATTGAGTCAGTGAAGTCTGTAAGGACTTACATTACTACTTTATCATCTCTTACTTTTGATCATTTTACTTTCTCTAATAAATCCACTCCTTTTACTATGATTTTTACTTTCTCTGTTTTTCTGACTTCTAGCTACTCTGGCTTTACCAACATCTTGTTCTTGTTATCTCTCTCCACACTAATTTTCTAGTCTAGTCTTCTACTCAAACTATCTATTATGACCTTGAGGAGTAACTCAGGTTGCAACACTCAAGTAAAGACTTGAGGATGGTATGAGAGTTGAGGAAGGAAGGGAATAATACAATTGGTAAAGTGTACCAAATACAGAAGAGTATCTACTGTATATATACCTATGTACCATGAGGTAGTAATAAGGAATACATATGGCAGACATAAGGTCTGCTAAGTAAAGAACATGTCTCACCAGTGAGGTACTGACTGAGCTATTAGATATATGAAGTAATGTGAAACAAAGAAGTAGTCCATGTGGTTGCATCATGGTGAACACCTGTGTGCAATGAGATTGATCATTATACTATCTGCCTTTTCCATTTTACTCCCTAGAATATGTTTTAGTATAAAATCAAATCTAGATAGGTGCAAGGCCCATCTAGCTTGTCTTCTGTTTAATTTTTGTGCCTTCATGAAGTATTTGAGATTTTTATGATCTGTCCAGATTGTGAATTTTGTTGTTGTTCCTTCTATAAAGTGCCTCCATGTCTCCAAGTACCTAACTAAAGCCAATATCTCTTTGTTGTGTATTTCATAATTGCATTCTGTATCACTTAACAACTCTGAAATAAAGGTTATAGGTCTCCATAGTTCATCAGAGCACTTCATTGATAGTACTCCTCTAGTTGTGCAGTTTGAGGCATCTACCTCTACCCTGAATTCTTTGTCTAAATTGGGGCTACTAACACTGGTTTCATTGTAAAGATCTGTTTGAGCTTGTCAAATACTTGTTGTTGTTCCTCCTTCCATTGCTACTTCATATCTTTTCTCATTAGCACATTTATGGGCCTAGCTACTCAGACAAAATCTTTAATGAACTTTCTATAATACCTCACAAGGCCTAAAAACTTTCTAATATCTTTTACATTCTTTGGCTCTGGCCAACTGAGTATTCCATCCACCTTTTCCTTTTCCATCTCTATTCCATTAGGTTCTATGACAACCTCTAGGAATACAATTTTCCTCACTTTCCACACATATTTTTCTGGCTTAACATACAAGTCATTCTCTTCTAACCTTCTCAGTATCTCTTCCACAATTTTGTCATGCCCCTCTTCAGTTTCTGTTCCTACCAATATATCATCTACAAATGTAGCAACTTTTCTTTCATTGATTAAGTCTCTCAAGATTTCATTCATCATTGCCTAAAATATGCATAGCCACGATGGTAGTTGTATATATAGTGTAGAAAATCAAATGGGAACTCTATCGAGTTTTTCTTGTCAACTCAGACTTGGAGTGGATTTAAGTCGCCTTGGCTAAAGTCTTACACCACATGCATTGTAAACACTCTCTTTTACTTATCTCCTTTCTTTATCCTTACATTATTGAACCTCTACTGTAAGGGCATTTTTGTGAATACTTTCTTACTTCCCATATTATTGATTAAATCTGTTATTAGCAGAAGTGGATAGTTGTTTTTCACAGTCTGGTCATTTAGGCTTTGGTAGTCCATTATCATCCTCTTGTTACCATCTTTCTTGTTTATGAAGAATACTGGCAATGTCTGAGGGGATTTTGATAGTCTGATGTACCTCTTTCTTAATTAGTCCTCCACAAAGTTCTAAACTTTCCTCTTATTTTTGGATAGAGCATTAATTCTTCCTTTTTGTGGTTTAAATGTCTTTTTTGAGATCTATAGCATGATCCCAAATCTTCCTTGTAGGTATTCTCTCCAACTCCACCTTTCCAAATACTTTTCTCCACTTTAGGAATTTCTTAGAAACCATTTCCTCAATTTTTCTGTGGTCTGCTTCTACTTCCTTTTCTCTTTCCCAGTCTTCTTTATTGTCTACTGCCCACCTGACAATTTTCTCTTCCTCTAGTGTTACTATTCTTTTTCCTTTCTTTGCCCTTTTGTCTTCTTTCTCTTTATTCCTTCCACACAGTGGTGGGTATCTCATTATTTTAACTTTCCTAGTTTGTCATGAATGTGCAAAGCAGAAATAGAGTAACCCAGAGTAGAGCAGAGTTACTCTGGAGTGGAAGGGAATTGACAACAAAAATAGGGAACAACCTTGGCCTCAGCTCATGCACTGTGCCTCGATCTACTGTCGCATGTGTGGTTGCATATTTCAGGAGGACTGAATTGTTGCCAGAAGTTCAGGAGAGGAGTGGTATATAGATTGATAGGAGTGAGGATAGAACATGTAAAAGATGTTAATCTATGAACTAAGGAACTAGGATGTAACTAATGGAGTACTTATACTAAGTCTGGAATAGGAGGAGTACAAGTAACTAGTCTACATCATGATCCTATAGGAGTAGACAACAGGAGTTCAG
>Ga0153958_1000153_pt1 | contig 15152 bp, 22 predicted proteins | sample TSFL042MetaG_FD_104719 | JGI IMG/M metagenome (GOLD analysis project Ga0153958, IMG submission 104719) | Attine ant fungus gardens microbial communities from Florida, USA - TSFL042 MetaG | ecosystem: Host-associated > Fungi > Mycelium > Unclassified | place: USA: Florida, Wekiwa Springs... | reverse complement strand
TACGCGTTGCAACTTCCGCGACACACTCAGCCGCGTACTTAATACTCCATAAAGCGACTATCGAAATATTGATCGGTAGAAGATTTGCGAATGAACATGCATACTCACATTCTCCTTGATGGTCAACTTCACCGTCATTTCCAGAGGAAGATGAATGCTCTGGGAAACGGCAGTCCACGTAGGTTAAGGAAAAATTTGGTGGGCGTCCAGTATTTAGGCTCTATATGTGAGACTATCAATATACACTCCACAAGAGAATGCTGAGCTCACATTCCAGGCATCAGCAACAAAGAGATCCCAGAATAGAATGCGCCGCCTTTGCACAACTTTGGCAGGAAGACCCCATTTAGCACTATCCCGATCTTTAGGGTGGAAGTCGGATGAGAGATTCCTTGATACATATAGATAAACGTACGAAGACCAATCTAGAAAAGATCTCGCTCAGTGGATATCACATGAATGGAAAGATTACGCACTGTTTGAGAAAGATGAGCAGCCAGACTAAGCAACGACCATGTCGTCTCCATGCTCGTTTCTTTGGCGGAAATTTCATTGCCGCTCATAGCGTTGTAGATGCTCAATAGATGGATTGCTTGGATGGTAATTAGGGAAGGCTTCTCCAATACTGGCTGTAAACATATCGCAGCACGCGCGAGTTGATGGTAGTGTTCAGCCTCAGGGTTGGAAGGTTCCTGCTGAAGGTCCACAAGGGCTCCGACCGCAAAAATAAGCAAAAGAAGAGCAAGTTCGTGATCCCCGTTGGTCTCGTCTGACAGTTTTGTGTGGTCATTTGAGTAGTACATTGGAAGCAACTCTTCCATTAGCTGGTCTCGAAACACACTGCGGAATAGCCAGGCCGCTTGCTCAAGATAAGTCTCCGCAAGGTACCTGGCCCGATCCAAGCTTGGCAGATGACTTTCTATCATTTCCCGGACAGTCGATATCGAGCCCACAGGGCTAAAAGGGAATGACTGTGAAAACATCCTGAGTTCCTGCGGCATTCCAGGGCTCGAGTCCCTTCCAGATTCGGGACTAGAGGCATCTGCATATTCAAGTGGGTTAGTGTTATCTGACTAATGGGAAGGGTTGTGTGAGCGTGATGAAAACGAAGAGTAGTACACGTACCATCAATAAACACTACCAGATTTCTGTGAACACGTGTCCTTGAGAGTAAAAGAGATAAAAACTCACTTCGGAACCGCCTGTGGGGCCGAAAAAGCGTGATATGCCATGATCAGCGATAGAAAGGGTTCCGAATGCATCCTGGATCTCTGGAGGATTAGACGGCCCCGTAACATGATCTCCAGCAGCAGGTCCATATTCATCCTTCTGATTCATGGAAAGAACATCTTCGCGAAGCAGAGGGTGGGGTTCTGTTGAATGCTGTGACTGGAGGGCCCCAAGAGCGTCTTCCAATTGTCGAACGCGCCCACTCATATTTGCTATCTGACGATGGAGATGCTCGGTTGCCGCGATAACAAAGCTTGATCGGCAAATCGTCAAGAACTAGATGCTGCAGGAGTGGCATAGCGCGTACCGAGTCCCCTGGCCAGTAGCCAAGCTACCTGTAGAAGAAATGGGCGAACAGTTATAATAAGCGAGTATGACGTAGCATTAGCCTTACCATTTGGACACAATGCAGCACATCCTCGCCTCTGAGAAAAAAGGAATGCGAAGCTGTTCAATCTCGAGAAGCTTTGTGGCGTGAATTACACTAGTACTCGCCTGGCATGATTGACAAGGAATCTGCTTGTCACATTTTATCTTGAGCCTTCAAACCCACATCATGTCAGAAAGTTCAAAGGAAACTCCCATGACCATGGTACGTGCGATAGTCGCACCTTCTACACTCGGCACAGGAGATCTGCCCGTTGTTCCTTTTCTGCTCAATGTCGCGCGCGTGGCCACCGTCGAACCGAAGCTCCTCTCCATCTCTGCGACTCGACTTACGCTTCAACTTGCCTTTCGTCGGGTCTGGCGGCATGGATAAAACTGGGAGGAAATGAGGAGTCAAAACGTGTTATTTTCTACCAGGGATGGGAGTGTTTCAAAACTAAGATTGGTAAGAAACCCTGTGGGGTCACTGATTGGTGAGAAGCAGGCTGTCGTTGCGAGCAACCGTTCCCTGAGGGATAAAGTACTTAACAGAAAAAAATATTGGCTTTGTACAATTGACAATTGCGACTAGAATCTTCAAGTTAGACCAACTTGAAGGTATCTGTGCTACTAGTATGACTAGTATTCTTCAACACAACACCCTCTTTCCAACTGAGCCCACCATAGGTCATCATTGTTCCCCTTCACCACACCGATAGGCTATACCATAAGTGCATAACATGACCTACCCTCACTCGGCGGAAAAGAGGTGATCGGATCTGATCCGGAGTGAAAAGACGGGTCGCGTCGTAAGCGAACTATGGAAAATATTTTAAATCGACCGCCGCATCAGTGACAACTTGAAAAGTGCAACGTCGACAACTAAGTGAGCAATTCATAGGTCCACGGACCACAATTGGAATAGTAGTACTAGTAGGCTGCAAGTTATCGTCCCTTACTTAATGTTACGGAGCAGTCGTTATGGACAACAGTGATTATGTAGATCTGAGCATGACGTGTCCTGGAGGAACGGGTGCTTATTAACCGGCATGTTCTATTTTCCCGTAGACTTTTTTCTATTAGAGTACCTTCAGATCCAAGTCATCACAGTCTCGTCCTTGTTTGCTGTTGAGGAGCGACTCATAGGGAAGTATTAACCCTCGTATGCATTAGACCTCCTGAGATGTCCCGCATGTTATATAAACCATACTTGAACTATTAAGTGAATTAACCACCGGTACCGATGAGTATTTCAACTTTCGATGTCCAACACCAGGCCTGTGTAGGGAATTTCACATTCCTTGATTTGGTGGAGTTCAAAGGGGTCGTTCCCGTGATCCCATCATAGTATTGAACATTTTATCCAATTCTGCGCGATCTCACCAACGATGTGAGTCCTTAAATTTTAGAGGCTAGGCTATCAGGAAATGTCCGGATATTGTATTCACAGCCTTTGTGAAATGGTAATTTTGACGTCATGAGAATGCGGCCTTCTTGTTCTATCGTCTCTTCGTTGAATGGACTCGTGGGCCTTGGGATTATGCAGGCATTTGGGAATCAGCATCAATGGGGACGTATGGAAATTCCAGTCAGCGTGAAAAATATATTTGGGCAGCCCAGTTACGTACTAAGAAGACCAGCAAATGTTTTCCGTGCCAAAAACATAGGGGACAAGGTATCTGCGGCGCCGCGCAATGTTCGTTGAATGTGGCACTCGTGTTTATGAAGAAGTTCGGGATGTCGTACCATGATGGGTAATCCAGGGGCTACCATGGCTCGTATGCTGGTGTGTTTTCTGGAACGTTCGTATCTCAGGATGAGATGATTTCCTAGAGATTTACCCTCCGTCATGGAAAGCCCTGGGGCTATGGACATCTAGAAGGGTGACAAGAGACATAGAGAATACAATTAGTGCGTTGGGAATGAACTTCGTGATAAAAAATGATCACCTTAGAATATCAAACGTATTCCAGAATCCATGCCGCTTTTGTGGGTGAAGGGCGAAACAATACGACTCCCAGGCTCAATTTCGCGCCACTGACATTGTCCACAACTCAAAGGGCATTGTTTCCGAGTACTTTAGAAAATGCTAAATCCATAATTAGCTCCACACGAGACGTGGCCTGCAACACAAACGATTTCGGCAGCATCACCCAAATGGACGCGAACCGTAAACACACGCAAAAATGCAGCAGATGTCCCGCAGTCTTCGAGTATGATGAACGCGCGGGCTGGCCCGCGGTCAGCAGGCTCGTTAACGAGCATTGGGCCGTTTGTCCATATAGGCTCAACCTTTATGGGTCTGATCCACCCCGTCCCTCTTTTGAACCCTATTCAATAGGAAGCGTACCGAGTTCTCGGCAGGGCTCTACTGGGAGTTTAGGTGCTGATGGCGGCAAACAGGATGATCAGACTATCGTGGGCTATGGCAAGCAAAGGAAAACGGAGGCTGAGCGTAAACAGGAGCTCGAGAACGACGAATACGCCTACAATGTGCAACCTACATCCGTCAGTTGTCACGGGTGCGAAAAGGAAATCAGTCTCGACAAGCGGTCGAGATACTACCCCGGATTATGGACCAAGCACAGACGAAAATGTCCAGGTATTCAGAAAAAGGAGGTGAGCATGTGTCTTTTAAGAAGGAACAATTATTAAAGACATTCAACGTTTAACAGAAAGGTAAACTTGCCAGGAGTAGCAGTTTATGTGCATTGAATACAGAACTACCTCCGAAAACTGCTGGCTTGTTCGAGACGAGCAATCGCCGAGCTGACGGCATTTCGTGCGCGGCAAACTTTGTGGAGCATGGTGCATTTCGAGAAATGGAATTGTCGTACGACAATTACGATTCAGAAGATGAGGATCAAGATCATATTCCTTTCAGCAGTAAGCCGTTCCTCCATGTGCATGAGGGGGCGGTCTCGATGATTGATCACCCCACACTCTAGCGTTGAATAAGCGATACTATAACGAATGCAGGGAAAGGGGAGAAAGATGGACGTACCGATATGCCTCAAGGCAGGAAATCACGGAGCAAGTGTTTACAGTTTAGTGATCAAGTTGGATCCTGAAGGAAACAGACAACCACTGAAAGTTTCAAACGTCCTTGATCAAGTTAGGGCGCTTACCAAACATCTACTACTAATGATACAAAAGATACACAGTGTACATGTAACATGTCGTCAACGGCGGTACACCTGGCTCACCTTGCCGCATTTCTTCTCATTTTGATCTTTTTCAGGCTAAAGCCACCTAAGTACTAGTAGATCATGATATACATATAAGGCGGGCACATGGTGTAAATTTAAATTTGTTTGTGACATACTTACATCACTTTGACGTGGCGTTCAACAACCCTGGTTTGCAACGTTGAAATGTAATGTATGTCACATGTAACATCCGTCCTCGAGGCTTCAATGCGTATAAAACTATGCCACTCATATCCTTCCCACTAACGTAGAAAGTTCTTAACCAGCAACATGTCTTCTCAGCCATACTTTGAGACCGTCAAAGTTATTAGTATCACTCAGTTTATCACATTGCATGTGCTCATACGACTCGTATAGTCCTTTGCAGACGTTCCCATCACCGTTCACGGTGTGGAAACATCCGTTTTTCTGGAAGCCTCTGAAGGGCTTGTCCAAATGTTCGGTACGACATAATTACGTCCCTCAAACATTTTCCCTTTCATGTGTCGTTCTAGATTTGTTAGGGTCAGGCGTTTTCGGATTTGTTCAAAATGACATAAGGGGAAATATAGGGGAATGTTTTCTTATTTTCTCCTTATTTTCCACCAAGCCTTATTCTTTCTTTTTCAATATAGGGAGTACGAGCTCGGTACCAAACAGATTCTTCATGTTGCTCTACGCTTGAGAATCTCGTCAGAAATGAGGCATCGTGTGAGGACAGACATGGCACCGGCTGTTTGATACGCCTGACTCGGTATGTCAAAGTTTCGACCCTTTCATATCAAGTGATTCAGTTGTCCCTGTTACCATTTCCTCTAGCGGCTTGACATTTCTATGTAGAGGTCAATTTATCCCCGTCTGTGTAAGAAGACAGCTGACTCTGTCGAATTAGCGCTTCAACATATGCAGAATGATCCTTCCGTGGAGCTACACGTGTGCTTCAAGCGTTCATACGATGAAGTGTTAAGACGCCATCATACGTTTTTTATACGGTCATTAGCCGCCGTACGTCACTGCCTGCTTCCTGCGGCTCCCTGATTATTCACGTGATGGTCGCACACAGGTCGCTGTTCGGGCGGCGCCGTATCGCCATGACTTTTATGCTCGTATCTCGCAAGGGGCGTCCACGGAGAAATTGGATGCTGAGCTCGCACGATGGCTTTGCGGACTTGATGTAATCGTCGAGCGCCTCAAGGCGTTTATCGAAGATGGAGGGTACGGAAGGATCTGATGCGATGATAACTGTATGGAGAATCCTTGTGATTCGATATCCGAAGCAATGGGCCGTGTGCTTATACTTACTAACGGCGAATTCAGACGCCTTTTGTGGCGTGCTAGACACCACAAGGATGTGCTATAATCGATTTTGAAATCCAGCCGAACCACGAGTCCGCGGACAAAAGGTCGTATTTGATACGGCGGAGCCAGCGACCACAGCTAGAATCCCTCCTAAGTGCTATGTTTCTTCCGTGTCAAACTTTCTGCAAGGTTTTCACGACACTCGGCGAGGGGTCGGCCATTATATGAATGGTAACACGCACACGGAATCACATGAGTGTATTAATGCTTAGGTGAATGTCACCTGCCGTGAAATATCCATGTTGAGAAGAGGGGCGACTAGAGTATTTTCTGCCCGAAATATTTTGAGACAACAAAACCCAGAAAAGGTGCCCAAGCGAGGCCTCTGAGACACGGTGCGTTTCCGTGCCTCAATTAAGCACGGTATCGTGATCGACGACCAAGTACTCGACCATGTTGTACGTACATAGCATCCGAAAAGGAGAACGCTATTACGGAAATCAACCGACGGCAACTCGATGTGCGGGGAAGTCGAGGGAAGTCGTTCTATAAGCGATAGGAGGCACAGACTCGGGTGGAGACCTGTGTGGCTAGCACAGAATGTCAGCCCTAAGTACGTAGTAATTGGTAAGAATGCCGAAGAGATCATGTATATGTGTGTTTTCTTGAGCGGCGATAGATCTGAATACTACGTGGCGTCGAAGAGTTTCCTCTGACATATAAAGATTTCTTCACACGAGAAAAATATTTGGGAAGCAGACATTTCAATTTGAATAGCGTGGTCCACATGGTATATTATCCCAATAAGCGATGTCACAATGCCGCACTTGCCGTATATGCCGCCGGATGCGATGAGATTGGAGATCGCCGACGAACTAAAACAGATTTTGATAGCACAGAATGGCAAAGGTCAATGTCAAGGTACGAAGGAGAGATGATGGCTCGGTGAATGTGAGACAAGATTGCAGAACTAAGGAAGGAACGGCTGAGAACGGGGACGACGAACAAGACGACGCCACCACACGGGGGTACGGTGGTGACTGAGCCGAGCAAACTTCATGTTAGTTTCCGTCTTAGACCCGATGCGGTGAGGAGAGTGGTAGCGCTGAGGAGGCATTATATACGTACAAGGAAGTTCAATGTTTTAGTCATTGCCTAGCCTCTTAAATAGTGACACTCTCTATGACATATCGCCATATCCAGTGTTTAGCCCTGAGCATCAATATCATGACCGAAAGAATCGCATTGTTGATGATCAGCCGGCATCGGAGTTCTGGTTTAATCGTAACGACTTGATGGAAACGTGTCTGACTCTGAATTTACAAAACGATTCCGCTGCTCAGCGCTCAGCTTTAATGCTTTATCAATCTGTGTTGAGCCGAAGAGGGACCTAAGTTGCATATGGACATCTTCCATGACATGCCATACACACTTCATTGACGCCGAGTCGAAATCAGGTGTTCGTAGAGGTTAATTTATTCAGGTACAAAAACCTTTTTCATTTTTTCGCCGGCCGTGAGAAATGATATGTTGTTATGTTTCTGGAAGTGCCGGATCTGTGACATATATTTTCTCTGCTAGTTTCTGTAAATACGTTTTGGCTCCCGAACAGTAGCTTACACATATTAACCCTTTCCCGACCTTTCCCCAGCCAGAATCATACCCAACGCTCTCCCAGATCTTGTTCCCTTCTTTTCAAATCATCCACCATTCATTAACAGCAAAGGATATTGATATGGACGACCATAGGTATTTCTCGATGTTCTCTAATTTATTTCTTGACCATTAATCAGTGCACACCAGGTCAACCCTCTCTCCTCCTCGAGAGCTGCTCCGTGCATCACCTCAGTATGATCCTCCTCGACCATACAATCAGCGTCACTCATTATTATGTAGAAATCCTCGAAAGCGGAAATCCCCACCAGAGCGGGGGAATTCCGCTGACGCCGAGGGCGAGAGTGTAGACGACCCGCTCACAGCTCCTAAAGGCGAGTATGAGACCGGCCGTGTGATGTGCGAAGTCTGCGGTGAGGGTGTCTCCTTTCGAGATGAAACCACCGGCGGATTTACTCTGAAACACTGGGACGCCCATCGCCAACAATGGTATTGATACTGCCTTGGTTGATGTTCATCCTCTAATGTGTCCTGGCAGTGCCAACGCCACTCAGGCCGTCCCGGAGCCTGTTATATACACACCCGAAAGCACCGCAGAAGCTCTCGCTAACCCCCCTGCCAAACGGCGGCGTGCCAAGCGTACTGAGGAGGAGCGCATTGACTATCTGAGGGCCGATCCTTACGTCGCACAGTTTGAAGCATATCGCGTATTATGTGCTTCGTGCGACAAGTGGATTCGGCTCCGTCCTAATTCCACCTACTGTTCCATTCCTTGGGATGCTCACCGCAAGAGTTGCCTGTCAAAAAAGATGTGAGCATATATATACCCTCAGTTGTTATTTTCGTCCTCACGGAACTGCAGTAACAACAAGAATAGTTGCGCTCTTGAAGAGAGGAATTCATTGCTTGCCAAAGACCCCGACGTCCGCAAATTCGATGCCGAGCGGATCTTGTGCAACACTTGCGACCGTTGGGTCCCTGTCAGTCCTGAAAACCACATGCAAGCCGTTCAATTGTGGCTACAACACCGGTCGTCATGTCGAAAGAGCGCCAGTCAACCTCCTGGGTCTCAAGCAGAAGCCTCGTCATCTCAGTGAGCTATTTCATATAACATTTTGTTTCGGGCTTTCATCCGTATGCCATCAAGGCCACCAAAATCGGATGCCAATCCTCGACAAGGTCAGCATGACGTTGGTAATGTGTCTGGAATTTCTAGACATCCTTCTGACTCTCCGGTCCATGGAAAGACTCCCATCGCTTCGGTAATACCTGGCTCGCCGTCTTCATCTTTTAAGGATTTGACTCCCACGAATTTCCCAACTCATGAGTCTCGCCGCCGAAACGCCGAACAAAGGGCAGCAACTCTCAAGGCTGACCAGTTAATTGAAGAGGTCGAGCCGAACAGAGTCTTTTGTTCTCTTTGTAAGAAATGGGTTCAGCTTCGGCAAGATAGTTCCTACTGTGCCTATCCATGGATACAGCATCGTGGGAAGTGTCTGGCCCGACAGTAAGTGTTTCCTTCCTTCTCATTGTCTTCTCGCGTGTCACATATTCACTAATATCAACGGTTTCATTCTCATTTATAGTGAGAGGCGGGCTCAGAAAGCCGCAGAAGTTGCCGAGATGAGAGCCAAAGGGGGCCAGCCTCATCCCGACGATGGAAACCTATCAGATGATGACGCATCTGCCGAAGATGAGTTAGATTCAGAGGACCCATATGGTACGCAGGACTTCTCCACGGATGAGAAGCGCAAATCTAGGATTCCAGACTCTCGGTCTCCTCATACCACAAAGAAACGGCGATTAGACACTGGCGGCCGCATTGGCTCCGCTTGGGTCGGAGCTGAGAATACCTGCATTAGCAAGAAGTCGTCACAAAACGTGCGGCCTCTCCGCCCGAAGGGAAGAGCAGAGGTCGACACTCATCTTTCGATGGATGCCGCTGGGTCGTCGATCCGCTTGAGCCGCCGTCTTACGCTTGGTTTTGCTGACTTGGCCACAACTTCTGGCCGGTATGTTCCCCCAGGCTTGAATGATGTTTCCAATTGACGATGCCGTTGACTCCTGTCAGGATGGATTTCATTTTCTCATCAATTGCGTACCTATTTATGACCACTTATGACAGCACGGATGATATGACCATATCTTCGTTGCTGACCTACTTGAACTCCGCGATGCCTGCCGATAAACACGAAGATTTTGATACAGCCGAAGTCGTCAAAGCAGCGGCCTCCTTGCAGGATCGTGGTGACATCATTTTTGAAGGCGACATGTTACGCCTCTCGGAGTAGCGGGTGGGTTCGGACGATGAGTATTTTCAATTACTGTCATATATTATACCTCATTGGATTTCTTGCGCCCCATTTCTTGGACCATTAATGGACTCACTGCCTGTATACTCATTCTCATTGGTCTTTTTTTTGTTCACCTCTACCGACAACCGCATCAATAGTGTATCTTTTCATACCACCGCCTCCTTGTATCATTGCAAAATTTCTTGAAGTGCATATGCCATTTGCATCATCATCATCAATTTCTTGCACTGCAACGTAAACATTTTTTCGTGTCATACGGTTTAGCATGTCCAGTGAAAGAATACATGGCAATGGTTGCAATCACTAAAGAAAATGACGCCACAATGATGGTCTACGCCGAATAACCCCAGTGACGGAGCGACGGAGTCCAAATTAGGGATAAGGTCGTACGTTGCATTCTACCGATTTTGTCGTTTGTTCGTCTTCTTCTTGGTTGGACCTGGAACCTGTAGCCGACTCGGGTATGATAACCGTAATGGAGTGAGATACTAACCTTGTCTGCGATCTTCTCCATGTCCGGATGTTTCGAATTTTTCTACTGTGATCAGCCTTCGTGTTCACCGCTGCTCACGGCTGGAAGCTTACTGGTCGCCTCGCCGGTCTTGCCGGCTCTTCGTCTTCACGAGAGATTGTCCGTTTTACGTGCGCTCCATGAGCCTTCGCATCTTCAAACTCTCCATTATCGGAATCATGGTTTGTTTGGAATGTCCCATCGGCATGTTGAAGATCTGCAGTAACCGGGTGGTTCGTGGTCTCGTGCACACCTTCACCCCCCCAAAAAAAAGGTCAGACGTAATTTACCAACCATGGCAAAGCACCGGAACTTTGTTTCCCATGTCCCGATGGGGGCTCGCTCCAGAACGTTTCATCTTGCTTATCATCTCTGGCTTGTGGCTTGTAACAAATTAAAATCAGTTGTGCTTTAGCCAGAAAGGGTGTAGTCCTTACAATTTCCCTGATGCGACGTGCAAGGCTAGCTTCTAATTGCGTGATACGAGCTTCATGTTGTTTGATGAGATTATCTCTCTAGACTTATAGATCAGTGACGTATCGGGGTGAGTAAAAACGAACCCTTCGAATGTCATTGTTCTTCTCTACAAGCTCTCGCTCGAAGGCTTCTCTGGCCTTTTTGGCGAGGTTCTGGACCAGCAACCACTCGTTATCATTCTATAGTCGCCAAGATGAGTGACCATCACACAAATGTTGCTCCTCTTACCAAGTCGCCCTGTTCATGGCGCACAGTGATGTTTGTTGCTCGCTGGAGAAGTTGTTCTTCAGATTGTTCAAGTTCTTGAACACGCATTTTCAGTACGTGGAGTTCTTGTTCTTGTTGATTAGATGGTGCCTCGGCAATAGTCAGGCGCTGGGTCAGTCCGAATATGACTTGTTGCTTCTCATCCAGCTCGCCACAAAGAGCACTTGTCTTAGACTCCAGTTCTTGGATCCGTTGCTCGGTTTCGCGGGCATATTTTTCCGTGATTTGCTGCGTAGCTTGCTGAATGCCCTCCTGCTGGGAAAGGTTTATCTGACATTCTAAAAGGTCCTTCCGAAGGCTGCTAACTAGGTCCCGTTCGGTGGCTGTAGTGACGTTAGCTTCATCGAGTCTAAGCTGCAACGAGCGTTCCCGCTCTTCAAGGACGCTAATGCAGTGGTTCGATTTCGCAAGGCCTTCTGTCAGAGTCTATGTCACGTAATGAGTGTGCTGAAGGGCACAAGGTTTGGAATTCACGTTACCAAGATTGTGTTGTTCGCGGAGTGTAGACGGTCCTGTCGGACAGATGGATACCCTGAGGGTCAGCGCAAGATGTGGAAAGTGAAAGATCACCTGAGCTCCACCAACGCTTTCCTTAGTGAGTCTTAAAGTAACGGACTGATCATCGAAACGATCCTGAAGAACCTTCATCAAGGTATTTAAATTACGAAAAACTTGGATGGCGCAGAGCTGACCTTCAGGGACGTTTGCGCTTCTACGAATCTAATTGCGGTGGTCAATATTTGAATGTGAGAAGAGTACTCGACAACCTTTGACGGTAACTCTCCTCTTCTTGTTTCGCATCTGTAATCTGCGCATCTGCGGCTTTGAGCTTGTCCAGCAGCATATCTCGTTCCAAAACAAGTCTAGCGTCCTGCGCTGATAATGCCATTGCTTCGTTCTGGATATCGGTCAGTCGCGCTTCAGCAATCTGGATCCTCTCTCTTATGGATTCGCCTTCCGAAGTGAGGCGTGTATTCTGCTGAACAAGTGTTTTCTCAAGATCCTTCGAAATTTCTAAGCGCGCTTCAAGGTCACGCGTCCTATCGTGTGCAAGAGCCGACTCTGCCTCGGCCTTCTGTAGTCTATTTACCGAGATTGAGTAATCGCCCTCAAGACATTTGACAAGACACACCTCCCCTCTAGGTCTTTCATGTGTTGTTCCTGGAATGATATGGTGTTCTGTAGAATACGGATTTGTGCTTTACGGTCATTCAAAGCTTCCTCGAACTCGGAGATCCTAAGCAAGTGGCATTATTAACAAGTGAAAACGAAAAGTGCGAAAGCCATACTCCTGTCGCATAGAATCCATCTCTTGTCGCATAGAATGTATCATAGCATCGCGTTCTTGCATCCTGTCGCAAGACTCAGGTGAGGAGTAAGATAACAATCGGATGCACTACCGTGATTGGTCGTAGGCTAGCCGATCCTCTGCATGGGCAAGTTTGCCGATGGCGTCAATCACTTCACTTTTCTGGGCCTTCAGATACTCGGCCATATCTGCGACACGCTCGGCTGGACGATCGAAAATCACTATCACTCAACATGACAAAAAAAGAACTCACAAGTTCGCTGAAGTTCTGAAGTTGTTGAAGCAATCAACTTTCTATCATTTCCAAAATGCTCCTCAAGTTCCGTAACGCGCGACCGCGCATCTAGCAACTCAGAACCCATATTCTGCAGTTTTTCACGGAGTAGATCAGCCACCTGTTGAGCTGCACACATAATTTGTTACATCGCTTCCAAATGAAGAAATGCTCACTTCGATCAAGTTCAGCCTGTAACTCATTTACGACTGCCTTTGTTTCGCCAATTTGCCGCAGATTTCCAGCATCATCGAGAAATACTTCAATTTGGAAGTCATAAGCGGTATAAACGATGATAATAGTCCAAAAATCGAAAACAGACCTTGAAAGCTGGTACGAGCGACATCCCGGAGCTCCTCCAGACTCTCCATGGTTTGCCTAGCATCGTTTACTAAGGTAGATGATGCTTGAGACTGAATTCGCAATGCTTCATAAGCATCCCTGAGTTCGATGCAACTGCCAATGAGATTAGCCACTGGCGAGCAACACAAGATATTGTCAAAAACCTTCTATTCGCCTTGTCTATTGCTTCTTTGGATACTGACTTTAATTGAGCAATGCGTTGTAAAAGCTCCGAGTTCTGATGGGCGGTGTCTGATACCTGACGAGACAGTTGTGAGTTCTGTCGCGATAGATCAGCAATGAATTTGGTCTTGATATCAAGCTGGGACTGTAGGTCGGCATGTTGTTCCCGCTAGAAAATAATTCATGAGTCTTTGCTATAAATTGACATGGGTCCGCCCACCAGTTTCACTAGCTCAATCTTGACTTGACGATGGTTGCTAGCCATCTTTGAGAGAATGAGGTCCTCCTCCGACATATCATTCTCCAGGAGGCCAATGCTCGATTGAGAACAAAAGTTCTCCTTAGCGTTGAGTGAGGATTGCGAATGATCTACAGGGGAGTGCTGAAAGGACTGATTTCCTAGCAATGTAAACTGCTTGTTTCGATCTTTATCTGTAAGATGGCGTCAATTTATAACAAATCAAGTGCATATAGTCACCATGGTCATCTTTAACCTCCACTTTGGGATGCTGCAGCGATGTGACCCATAAGTTATAAAACCGACATAAAGATGAGCATCACGTACCCTCAAAGATTCACCCTTTTTGTCACAGAAGGAAGACGAGTGGTGCGAACTTGGGCTCCCCGGTGGAGCACGCGAATCTCCGCGAGAGGCTGGCTTAAACACGGACGTATGAAACCCAGAGTTATCTAAGTCCCTAGGGATTACATTCTCTGTTAACGCAGAGTTACGTATTGGTGCAAATGGTCGCTGTAAGCCGTTGCTAAAAATCGAGACTGCTGATAGCTTGTCAGAGTGTCTAGGTTGTGGGGGAGTCAAGAATCGAGGTTTTTGACTATTTTCAATTTGATGATCGTGCATTTTTGAAAAAAGAGACATCCTGTGAGGATCCATTGCGAGATGGTAGGGTTCCTTAAGTTCAAGAGGAAAATGTGCATTTTATTTACGCGACGCGCAATAATCACGTGATGTTCCCTTTTTCAAAATAAAATAGAAATAAGAAACGGAAATAAATGGATGAAGAAACTGGCAACTTGAAGATTAGCAAAACTGGGATCTAGGCCTGACCCAAGGGTACAGAGACAAGCGACGAGGAAACAATACGTGCAATTCTGGCATTGTCGTCTTGTGGGCGTGCCAATGTTGTTGGGGACCGACGAGGGGCCGAACGCTTGTCCCGATGCGGCAGGTTACCCAGAGTACACGCCATGTATTGGATCGGTGACGCTTCCTTTCCCGGCTTGGCGTCACCCAGGCGCCAACCCGATCGGGCTGGTTATCCCAGATACACTGTATATATTGATGTATTACGTAATATAACTCAGCATAATTCGGTATGCCATCTGCTTCGACGGCGAGGTTGTGTTTGTCGGTAGAAAAATAGAATGAATGGTTGCAAGACTGCCAAGATATCCCGATGAGTCGCAGCCTATATTTCTTCCCATGCTTAACATTGACATGACCAGTTCAGATTTCTGCTTTCCCGTGTATCTTCCAAGTTGATCAATGTCGAATTCGCGTTGACGCCGATCATGTGGCGCAGAACAGGGTCATGATATGATACCTTTAAAAACATGATGAAATTTTCACTAAGAGAAACCCTACCAGTCAGTAATGGTGATAATCGTGGTCTCTAGCAGTAACGAGGGTTGAGTTGATAGTGTCAAGATATACCCTGACGCACATACCATCGTCGACGTCATACAGATAAGACGGCGGGTCACTATCATCGTATATTGGAAGAGCCCATGCCAGTACTTAGTGCTACAGTGACGT
>Ga0153958_1000152_pt1 | contig 15276 bp, 6 predicted proteins | sample TSFL042MetaG_FD_104719 | JGI IMG/M metagenome (GOLD analysis project Ga0153958, IMG submission 104719) | Attine ant fungus gardens microbial communities from Florida, USA - TSFL042 MetaG | ecosystem: Host-associated > Fungi > Mycelium > Unclassified | place: USA: Florida, Wekiwa Springs... | reverse complement strand
TGGTAGGGGTGGGGCGCACCCTTACTTATTTCATTCTTTACTTCTTTATTTCAATGAGTCTTTAGTTACAGAGAGACGCGGGGTCGACTTTAGGCGGCCCATCCACGGGTCAGGGGGTTCCCAATTTCAAGTAAAACTATTAATAATTACTTAATAAACTAGTAAATTTAATCACTTTTAAGTCATGTTACTTTGTAAGTATATCTAAATTAATTTATTTTAACAATGTAGAATAAAACTTATCATTATTGCAAAATCAATAGAGTTACGATATCTCAACTATTCTGAAAGAGTTATCTATCCGATATGAAGTTTCCACAATTATCTTGGGACTTATTAAAAAAGGTTAATGCTACTATCACGGTGTAAGTCAATGTTTTCGCTATCACCAATTCTCTCTAATCTTACAATAAAATCCTATTACATAAACAAAAAACGAGACACTAATAGTGATAAATTAGCCACAAAAAGGACTAAATTTCCAGAGTTAACCGTTTAATGCGTAAAATTACATCGTAAAAGCGTACAGTTAAGCAAAAGTAAATGAATAAGAAAAGATGTGATCAGGGAAAGCTCCTTAAATTTAATAGGAATAACAACTAAAGTTATTGGGTATAGCCTTAATTAAAGTAGCCAAAACCAAGGTAGTCCAAAAAGTTGATATTACACGAATGCTACCACCAAACCATTCTAATTAAAAAAGGCGTATGGTAATAAAGCAAGGTCACGAATCTTCGTCAGATAAAAATCCGAGTTCACCAGTATAAAATATATAAGATTAACCCACGGGTTTTTTTAAATCTCTAAATTACAATGGTGAAATTAACTTAGACAACATAGAATAGAGCATGACTTCATTATGAACTATGACGAAGTAAGGGATCTACTACTCCATTAAATAATAGTCCAAGTACCTCATTACGACCTACATCTTCAAAACTATCTCCGGTGAAGAGCTAAAATGAACCATCTTAAACAGTTCTACCTTTTCAACCTCGTCTCTATAAAATAAAAGATAAGGTTCGTGTCATAAACTTTTAACAAATTGAAAAACGTCATAAGAGAGACTCGTTTTATCCTCAGATAGTAACTACTTATAAAAACTTAGTAATACCTCAGGACAGCACGGTAAATACGCCAAAAAATTAAAATCTGTGATAAGTATGACAACGAAAGCGATGTACTAACTCCTAGAAAAAATAAAGATCTGCGTTACTGAATGGATTGCCTATACCATTAAATTAACAACCTTTCTTGATAAAGAAACTTTAGGATCTCTTTAAATCGTAAAACTCTGTAACTTTAAGGACTTTTTTAATAGCTAAACTTACTAATGTTTTAATAGGACGCGCAACTAATTTCTTAAGATCTTTCAGTTAAAAACTTTTTTAATTACTAGTTTAAAATCGGATGTTAGTTTTAAGCCTAATAATAAATATTATAATTTATTTATGATTTGTTGATCAATTTACTAATTTATAAGTGATTATTATGTTTATAATTTTATTATTTTATTAATTAATTGTTTTAAATTTTAATTACTACAGATCCTGAACAGCCTTAAGTAAAAACTAATTACCAATAAGTTAAAACCAGTAGCAAACTTAACTGCTTAGCGTAGCCTTCTATTCCAATAAATCGTAAAAGGTCAGGTCACAAGTCCAACTAACTATAGCTATACAAACATTACGCGAAAGCGCGAAACGGTTAAACGAGTAAAATCGAGTGGCTAATATCATCACTTTACATGTATGAGAAAGCACAAACAAACAAGAGTATAATCTAGTATATGCGGTATTCGGGTACATTAAAAAGAAATGGAAAATTTAAAACAGTCTTTTTTAGTCCTGAAATGGATAATGCTATAAAGTTTAACAAAATGTTAAATTTAACAATAAAATTATTCTCAAAACATGTATTAAATGCATGGGTAAGTTAATATGCCTGTGGTAAAATGTTTAAAGGTAACTCAAAATAAAGATTAACATATATTTAATATGTAATTAGATTGAATGAAAAGGATAGTAAGCATAACCTAAGTTTTGTTTAGATAAATCTATCAACGTTTATTTCTAAAAATAGATAAAAATCTGATTAGTTGTTAATGTGTTGATTCGTATCAAATAATAAATAAGAAATGCAGAGAAAATTAAGAAATTCAAGAGTGGGTGTATTTTAATATAATTTTATAGAAAAATATGTTACATATGCATAGATAGTGAATGAAGAATCGCAGTTAAAAAATTTTAATAATAAATATATATAACATAACTAAGTTTATATTAAGATAAGGAAGAGGTGTATAGTATATATGTATATTTACAAAATCATTAAGTTTTAACTAAAATACCAAGAATGATAAATGGTTAAATTATTATTATCCATCAACTTAGAAAATAAGTTATTATCTGAAATGTTAACCCCTTCTAAAATAACTATAATAAATATATCAAACTTTTTTAAAATCTTTATCTAACCTCTTTATAAATCAACTTATTGTTTAATCTTGGAATAGGTTTTACCTTCACTATTTAAATAATAGGATTAATAATAATTATAGATTAATTTAGGAAAGTAACAAAGGGTAAATAAATATTAACTAAAAAGTAGTTAAAGATTAAAAAGTGATAAGAAGTGAAAAGGTTTTTTTAAATAAAAATATATAAATAATATAAAATATAAGTTATCAAGTATTAAGATATGGAAGAATATAATTATATAAAGAGTATAATAGTGGAATAAATAAGATATTTTGTATTAATTGGAAATATTATCAAGGTATTAAAAATCTTTTACATAGTCTAAATAAATTAATATCTTTGTTGGTTGGATTAATATCAAGGTAAATTAATAAAAAGGTTTTAAAGATAATTTAATCTAAGTTATTAGGATGGTCTAATTCTACAAAATTTATAAATTATATAAATAAAAATATCCCTAAAATATTATAATAATAAAAAACTTGGTATAGTAACTCCAAACCACCTTAAATTAAATCCCTTTCAAATAGGTTTTATTAAAAATAGAACATAATGCATTTCTTTGTAAATTTACCTCAATAAATAACTTAAAAATAACTTACTTCCTTTGCTATAACTATTTATCTAAAAATTCTTTCCCGCTAAAAATAGGCATATATTAGTTTTTTTTTTCCCCAATTTTATTAAAAATAATTAAAGTATGGCATAATTTAAATTATGTGCACTCTATGAAATGTTTCAAATAATTATCTATTTAGGTATAGCTTTAAAGCTACAAATACGACATGTTTAGGAATAATTAATGAGATCACCAAGTTATATAAAATCCAAACTAAATTAGTAAAACTAATAAACTATGGCATAAGTTGTGTAAAATTTATTACTCATGATACAATAAAACTATAACTCATTCAATTAATAAACTATTTATCTAATTTTAATAAAAATGTTAACAATGAGCAAAGTATAAAGTTATATAGTAGTGTTTGCTGTAACTCATACATATAATAAAAAGCTTTTAAAGTTCTTCATAAAATAGTTTGGCTAAGTTCTCTTTGCATAAATTAAACCTCTATAAAGTATAAAAAACTATACAATTAAAAATTAATAAAAGTTAAAATAACTTATTTTGTTTCAAGCTTAAGGAAGATAATACTTAAATTAATAATATTTTTATATTAGTACGAGAGGAAAAGATACAAAACTTTGTTTCAATTACGAATACTATATCAAATTTAATTAAATATAAATACCTAGATTATTTCATCAGATTCGCAAAATCTAACTTAATTTAATTTTACACAAAATAATAATAAACTAACGATAAGCGGTAAATTACACAATCTTATTTCTTTACTTTAAAATATTTTAATAAGTTGCGTAAATTTCTTTTAATTTCAAATTAATTAATTTATTAATAGTAAAAATTCTACAAAGAGAAGCGGGACAGTATTAAATATTACTAATTTATTTATTATTTTATTCTTAACTTTAATTTATTAAATTTCAATCGAGATAAACGCACCTTTAATTAGTAAAAATTATTAAAAATTTCTTTTATAAGAAGCGAAAATCTAATAAAATCTTAATTTAATAACGGGTATATTACCAACCGATAATAAATATCCTTTAATTAGATGCGGAAATTGATTTAATTTTACTTAATTTATTAACTAATTTATTCTAATTTTTCTATTCTTAAGTATAAGGACAAAATCTATTTTATTATTTATTTAAATATTAACTATAATTTATATATACTATATGCGTCAAACTCTAAAATCTTTAATTTACTTAAATTTCATTTTCTAATTTCTTTTCACTTATTTTAAATTCAGCAGATGCTTAAATTCTATTTTAATAAAATAATTTATTATTAATTTCTAACTGGTTTTATAGTAGAGATCTTATTTAAATTTTACTACTGGAACTATGATATATAGCTTAATTTAGTCTAAATAGACTGAGTATACCTAAAATTACTTTTTAATTAAGCGAAGAGCGAAGATATAAAAAAAATAGATGATAGGAACAGCAAGGTAATAAAGGAAGGAATTAAGAGCTTAAGAGAAGAATAAGAATAGGAGACAAAGAATCAGTATAAAAATTAATTTAATTTAAAATAGCATAAGATAATTTAACAATATAATGGAATTCAATCCCTTAAATTTAATTTATTTAATAAAATTGTTACTAGAGAGAATGGTATTATAGCCAAAATAATATAATTAGAACGTGAGGATACCTAAATTACTATTACAAAGATAAAGAAAAATAAAACATAAAACAATCCAACAATGGAAGTAAGAAGTGGAGGAAACAAAATATTTGCATTTATTAAAATAAGTTTCATATTACTAAAAATAAAATACATTTAATTACTTCAATAGTATGTATTAAACTTAGAATTTAAAGTTGATAACAATTCTATATAAAACTATTATTCAATAAATATGTTATATAAGTTATAGCAATAAGATTAATTAATTATTTGAGAATATCTCAAGTTTTTTATTAATTCATAAATTAGTATACAACATAAAATTAAATATTTATTTAATAATTTCACCTAGAACTCAAACAAACAATAGAATAGATTAACAACAAACATATAAAGTTATACAAATATTTGTAGGAATTTAATTCAGATAAATAAACTTTAAATAAAGAGTAAAATTTTAATAATTTTATAAAAAATAAGTAGATGAGGTTTACTGAGATAGCCCTTTTTACTTAAATTTATTTTAAATAACTAATTTGTTGAGATTTAATTCAATATTAAGAGATTAGCTTTTGTGAATTTTATGATCTAATTATTGTGTTATAAACCGTTATATTACAAACCTTTTTAAAAAGTTAATAATACTTGAATTTAGTTTAGATATAGTTCTATTTAGATTATTTAATGTCTATAGTTATAATAAATATGACATATAAACTACACTTTCTTATCCAATATACATCAAAATAAAATTTAACACTCAAAATACAAAATAAAGTAAAACAAAATATTGATAAATCTAGCAAAGCGTCCTAAATAAAATCCAACTAATACAAAGTTAAAATAAAGTGTGCAATACTAAAATAAACTGCATAAATTTTAATAAAAAATGTCCCAAATAAAAGCTTATCAGCAATATCTAACATCTAAAAAAAAGATTAAAATAAAGTTTATATATTAGGAGGTTTAATACCACAATAAAATTTATACGAAGATCTTCAATAAAGTGTCTAGTTGATGTAATAATAATTTAGCTAAAAATGGACTTAATATAGATCCTTTGAGAAGGTAATAAATTATTTTCCAATATTATATATTAACAGTAGCCAGCTCGTATACTTTTTCATATTAATTTGATATATTGTTTATCCTAAAATTTAGATTCTATTAGTTTTACAAGTCTGTGATAATAAATTGTGTAAAAACATTTATTGATATTCCCCTCAATAACTCATGATACGGATTTTAAATTTTGGTAAATATGTTTTCAAGTAGTAAGACAAGGGGTCTAATTCCCTTTTAATTTAAAAACAGATAGGATCATAAATAGCAATTAAGACAATCCGCATACCCTCTTTAACGATATTCTCTCTAAGTGTAAGTCTAAGTGTCAGTTTAAGTGTTATTGGAAGATGTGCTAATTTAAAGGTAAGTTTACCATCAATAAAATTATGTAATTGTTATTTATACGACGATCCGGTTTTTTAAGAAATCAAATGATTCATTTTTTAGTTTTTCACTTATCTTAACAAATTCTTATAAACTCTAACCATCTAAAGTGTTAGATACGATACCAGGGGCAAATATTTTATAAAAAAAATACTGTAAGCCAAGTTAAGGGATTGCAAATCAATTTACATATTTTTCTGTCAAGTGGACGATCAGGATGTTGATTACATCATTTTGATAAATCATCTATTTTATCTATTACCGTTTTTGTACTTCCAGTACTGTAATATCTATTATATTTGCTAGTTTTAATTGTAGATCTAACCCTTTTATTGGTAATTCTCGTATCTTTAAAGTTGAAGAGCGAGACAGGTACTATCTTTAGTTCGTGGTCAATAGAAATTTATCGTAGGTCATCTCGTATTATAATTGTTCGTCAATTTATTTGCAATAGGATGTCCATTCATTTCCTTGATTCTCTTTATTAGATTATTGTAAGATCTAAATGGTTAATATTAACGCTTTCTTGATATTTATTACGATCTAAATAACCTATTGTGGTCAAGTTATTATCTATGATGTTAGAGCACTGGAAATTAGACTTTAAGTAGTATAACTTTATCCAAAGCAAAACACAATTACCCAAATATTCGTAATATCCACATAGTTTTAAAAAGATCATATATTTATAAAACATTGTTAATTTATAACAAAATAATTTAATTAAATACTACCTAAATTTTAGGTGTTGTCTTTTTATTTTACTCTATGGACTCTTTGTGCTTGTGCATTATTTTTGCTAAGTTATTTAAGGGTTATTTAGTCCACCCTTTCTATGTTTCAAATTTATTCACTTAATTATAAGATCCTTTTTTCATATTTCATTTATAAGTCTTATATTTACTATTAAATTATGCCTAATTATATTAAAGATTTAACTTAATAAATAAGATCATTTTTTATATTTCATTTATTTTCAAATTTTTTTATGTAAATACCCTGTGTTGCCTAATTAGATAAAAGATTTTTCCTAATTCTTTAGATAATTTTTTTAAGATTAAGATAAGACCGTAATTATCTTGTTTTTTCCATTATACGTAGGATTTTTTTATAATAATATTAAGTATTCGGCTAGTGCAAGTCTATTAAATATTAATTATATACTTTCCTTTCTTTTCTATTAGATGCGATCATATATGATCTGTTAAGTTAAGTTAAGTAAAAGTCCATAAAACAAAGGCAAATTATTCTAAGATTAAGTTATTATTATAAATTATTATAAACTTAAGTTGTGTATATTTATTATTAAAAATATATATAAAAAATAAGACTTATTATTAGAGTTATACTTCTAGTTTATTAATTAGGATCATATTTTTAATAGATAATCTATCCCTGGTTTAAAAGGCTATCGGGGTGGACTATAACAAACATAAGACTGGACTGTACTGGTTTGAATTGGCGGGTAAAAGTAAAACTTAAACACTAAACTAAAACCTGGTTAAGCTATCAGCCTTAATACCTTTTAGGTAGGCCCAAAATATCTAGTTATTCTGACTAATATAACTTAAGGAAACATAAATACTATAAGCTCCTTTTTTCTGTATTTTTTTTGTTTTAATACAAACCAACAGCAAGTGTAAGACCAGCAAGAAATACGAATACTGAAATAAGAAATAGAACTGAAATAACAGGATTTTTATAAGTAATAAGAAGTATACCCGTAAACATAGGTCCAATAGCAAGCAAATCAAGTATAAAATTTATCATTCATAATTAATATAAAATAAATAAACTCTTTTTTATAAAATGGAAGATATAGAATAATAAGGTATTAAGTAATAAATATTACTAGTTAAATATTTAAATAAATAACATAATTGTCTGTAAAAGATCTTAGCCTACAATAGATATATAAAATAGAGGAATATGTTAGAAAGAATCGAAGTTTTGTATTCGTAAGGCAAGCATTAACAGTACACTGCATAACCACTATACTATAACAACGAAAATAATAGGTATCAGCCAGGTAATATTATAACTTCCTGGTCTCACTGCCCAAAATTAACGCCCTTCCGTTAGGCCAACTGGGTGTGGTGTGCTGTGCAGTATTAATAATATAAAGGGAAAAAGTAAAACAATATAGTATGACTAAATTAAACAATAAATTAGTAATGTTAAACTGAGTATATTACTATACTTAAAATTACAACCTATAAAGAAGTAGTCTTATTTCTAATAATCTCTAAGACTTAATATGCTTTCATTACTTAATCTTTCATGATTGTAACTCTATGCTTTTAAACTAAACAATAGGTACATTATTTAATAATCCAGCAACTGTCCTTTCGTAGTAATTAGAGGATCTCTGTTGATTATAAATATCCACTTAATATATTATACATACTGACTCCAATATATAATATATATTTATTTATAATTAATTTGGACTATATCATATCTTAATAATATTCAGTTGGAAACGGTATAATCTCCTATTTTTTAATATCCTGCTGAAATCTAAACTGATGTTAGTAATAATTAAATTAGTTAGTTTAGCTCTAAGGTTGACCCTGCAAATAGTTTCCTTACGAGTCAAGTATAGAATAAAATGTAATAGGATAAACAATATAGGCTCGATAGTCACCTTCTCATGTTTATTAAATCCACGTGGTATTGAAGCCCATTTCGATAGATAGTTCACAACCCTGATTTTCCCTGATCATAACTGTACAAGCAAGATTAAGTGCATACAGCTCAAGCAATAGAATCTAATTATAAAACCTATAAATAAGTTAGCACTCTATAAATAAATATATATAAATTATAAAGTAAGAATGAATTACCACTCTATATAAATACAATAAACCATTAGCTTTTAATTTTATCTTTTACCTTTTATTCGTATAAACCATTACATTAAAATATAATTTATAAGTTTAACCCTATTAATATAGAATAGGCCTATAAAAGGCTTACTAGTATTCAGCTAGAATACTTTAATGGTTCTATTAGGTTTCTTGTTTTATCTCAGTGGAATAATGAGCTCTATCTATCTTAGAGAGTAAAAAATAGAGTATCCACAATTTATTTCAATTTAATGTATTAACGGAACAAAAAGTAGAAATGACAATAAATTTAAGCGGTAATGAGAGTTAAAACACAAGATTAGCAGATGTTAACCATAAGAATCTAGCCTAGCAATAAAAATTAATAACATTGTCTCTAAAGCTTTACACAATTCCGCTACCAGTATTGCATATTTAGATATGGTCAATTTAAGCTGTTTAAAAGTAGGGGTTACACCACCTTATTGTAGCTTAATTAACTATCGCACACTCACTTACCACTTTAAACGGTTAACAGCCTAAGCCAACCTAGTATCTACAGCAGGAGGATGTGCTGACTCGACCATAAATAAAATAAATAACTTGTATAACAAGATAAGACTATATCATCAAAAATAAGGAATAAATATCTAAAATAAAGGATAAGATAAAATAGTAATTGTTGGAATTTCGAGATAAGATTATTGTAATTAAAGTCACTTATTAGTCGTTAAACCTTTTATAATAAAATAAATAGGGTGTATATTATCTATAATAAATATAGGAAAAACAATTTAACAATTAATCCAATTTAATATCGACATCTTACTATCGAGGTGTCAAACCGATGCGGGGAATTTAACAATAGGCAACGATATACCTGTTCAAAATAAATAAATAAAATAGACTATATAATCATAATATAAAGGTAAAGATAAAATATACGTAGTAAATATTATGCAAGGATTTCTTGGTAAGATTATTACACTTTCTAGTCGTTAAACATTAAGTAAATAAGTAAATATAACGATAATGCAATGAATTAATAATAATATTATTTTAATAGTTAACCATGTTAAAAAGGACAACAAAATTAAATTTTCCCTAGCTTAAGTTTATCTCTTGAGCGGTTATCTTTCCAAATAGTATCAGCGGATCACTATGACATGTTTGCACATCTTTTTAAGCCACCGGTCTTAAAGTTAAGCAAAATTATATCATTATCCTTAATAAAACTATACATAGTTAATTGAATTCTGGCCAATTTAATCACACCTTTGTAGTTCTCTTAAACTTTATTAGACCCCCATTACAACTATCAAAAATGTTACTGTGTTTAATACAATTAAATAAAATAAGAGGTCACAATAATACAGTCAAGGTATTTCAATTATTGCAACATAAGTCACTCCCTTGTATTCTACACCTGTAAATTATGTCCACAATAACAAACTATAGTAAAGGTGCATAGGATCTGTTGAGATAGGTAGATTATTAACATAAATTTTTCCTCTAAGAACTATACGTACTACTTTCATAGAATATAGGTCATACTCCTAATATAAGAGTAAGTTTCAAGTAGGCATATACTTAAAATAAGTCGTTAGCTTTTTGGAACATCGTTTAAGCAATAGTTATAACCTAATTTTACAATTAATATTCTTTTTAAAAGGCTAAGATAAATTTATTAAAGAAAAAGAAACAGACAAAGAAAAAAGAAAAAGAAAATAAATTTGATTATGACGGAATATTATTAATAAAACATTGGTATATTTATACAACTTTATCTTAGTAGTTTATGTTATTTGTACATGTATATTGTACGTTATTTCTTATTTTAATAATTTATATTAAGTTGACTTGTTTATTTTTTTTTTTAATTTCTACTAATAACATTTGATATTATGCACTTATGATTTTATTTATCTAATTTTATTATTGATTTTGTTCTAATCTATTTTATGATTTTTATTTTACACTTTATTTTGTGAAAAACAACAGGTTTTGTTTAAGATTTAACTTAATTTCATAATAATTTAATTACTACTTAATGGATTAATTTGAGACAAAACTTTAATATTTATTAATACTTTCTTTTAAAAATTCTATAAACTATAAAATTACCTAATAAAATTTATATAAAAAGCAATAGAAAAAATTTATTAACACGATTTTAGTTTTAACTTATTATGTAGGTAAGCATGATGTAAAAACAGAGGTATTTATTTAATCTGGATTAGTTATATAAAAAAGTTTATCGTGTGCTTTGGATATAATTTTATATGTGAAAATTTAAGTTTAGTGTTGAAGAGTTAAAGTAGGACATGTTCATTATTTGTATATTAATTTAAATAATTTATTTAAGGATTATTACGGTCTTGTGGAACAATGGATTTTGTAATAAATTACCTTACGTATAATTATATTGTTATTTTGTTATTTTATTGAAGAGTATTTAAAATATTGAAGTAAAGGTTACAAGATTGTAATTATAAACAACAAACACATAAACACATAAACACACAAACACAAGCTACTAGTACCATCTAATGTTGTATTGATATTTGTAAATAAGTTATATTATTATTTTATTGCTGATACTGCATTATTTTAAATTAGCTAATTGATTTTAATTTATTCTCGATTTTGTTTGAGTGTGCTCCAATCATACATATTTGTATATTTTATTTGTATCATTCATTTTATATATGTGGTTTATTCTAAAACTTATGCAAGTAGCCATAATTTAATTTGAAAAATAGAAAAATTTAGAATTTTCAACCTGTTGATCGTTTGATTAAAATTAATTTAATTATGTATGTATTTATGATTTAGGAGTAAATCGCTAATCAATTTAAATTCTGTAAACAAAAAAGTTTAACAAAACTAAATTTAAGTACCTTTTTGTGTTATTATTCTTCTCTTAATTACTTAACTTATTTCCTTTTTATCTTGGTGTTCCTCTGTTCTAAATATAAGATATATATATGCTCTCTGCAATAAAAATTTTTAAAAAATACTGTTAGAGTTAAAATCCAAATATATCATTGAAAAAAGGAGATTAAGTAAAATTAGATACAGGTAGAATACTTGAAATTATTATTGTTTAATATTAAATTACGAAGATAATACCTAAATTTAATTAAATGGCGGATAAATACTCGATTAATAAGTTAATTAGAATATAATAAAATAGATGTATTCGGAGACTACATGAATTTATTCGCTGAAAGGGATTTAAATAAATATTAAATGGAATGGGAGACAAATTAGTTTTAAATTAAAGTTGTTTATAAGTTAGCTTTAGTTATATAGATTAGGTAACTTAATGAGGCAATGAAGGAAAAATGTAACATATAGTTACAAGTAAATATTTATTATTTTTAAAAAAAGTATTTAGATTAAACCTAAAAATAGGGATAAATAGTCAATTATAGTAAAACATAATATAACTAACATTATTATTAATTTAATAAAAATTTAAACATTTTGTAAGTTAGGTAAATTTAATTAGATTCTGTAGATTTATATTAATAAATTTTTAAATGAAAGAGAAAAAGAAAGTTATAGTTTATTAGAGTATACCGCAAAGACTCGTTAAGTTGCTTTATTGTTAAGTGCTGGATAATTCCTAATGTAATAAATCGGGTTTTACTTCATGCTTGTTTAAAATTAGATAAGAGGGTATGTATACAAATTCAACCCTAATTAAATTATAGCATCAATAGATTTAATAACTAATTTATTAGCAATTGTATTATCAAAATGATATGTTAAATAGTAAATTATTCGAAAGTTGTACAAGGTTATACAGATAATCATAAAGCATAAACTCTTCTCTTGCAAATATTTCTCCATTAGGTAATGTTTCATTAAATGTCTTCATACCCAGCTACCTATACTAGGTTATTTAGTTAATTAAATTATAGAGTGAATAATCTTTCATTTTTCTATTTTTATTTTCTTGATCTTTATCAACAATAGGAGATAGTTTCATCGTTTTATTTAATTATTCTATTTCATTCTCTTTATAAAAAAACTTAATTTTCCAATAGATAAAACAAAGTGTTTACTTGACTTGTATTTTTAATTAAAATAATAAATATTTTAGTATCAAAATTCTCTTTAGCACTTAATAACAATTTACCATTTAAAACTATACGATAGTTATTATGTTCATTACTTAATTATGTTATTTATAATTTGTTTTTGATAGATAAACTTTACATTGTTATTAACTAGTTTCTAGTACTTGTTTCAAGTAATCTAATTGTAATTTGTCATTATTTATTATAATTGTAATATCTCAGATCTTATTATTTATTTAGCTCCTTTTGTTTTCTTCCACTTTTTAGATAAACTTTAATTTAAACTAAAACTACTAAACCTAAACATAACCATTACCTTTTCCATTTCCTACCCTACGTAAAATATCACTCTTAATTTCCAATAATAAAATATTTCTTTTTTTCTAGTAGCTTAATTAAGTCTATTAAATTAATTATTTATTAAATGATATTGTATTAACGTACCATAATTTGGTTATATAAACTAAGCGGTAAGATATTAAAATTAGTTTCCTTTATTGGAATTAAATTTGTTGATACAGTTTACCTATTTTTATTTACATTCTACTATTATTTCAATAAGATTGATAAAATCATGAATACCAACAATATACAAAGACAATCCACATTTCTCCCTAACTATCAATATAGACGATATTATAAAACCTCATATATCCCTCATTCCGTCATCCTTATCTATCTTAATCTCCATTCAACTATCCGATCCCTCTGGCTTTAAACTCTCTCTAGACCTATCATTCATCACCTAATAAAATTCCTTTTAATCACATATTTATTAAATAGCTCTTCTACACCTCAATTTAGTATATTATCTTAACCTCCTTCAAACCAACATTTATAAATCATTCATCCTTGATTAAAATCCCTCTTCATTCCCTCTTTATAATTCTAGATTTTCCTATTTCACATAACATCACAATTTAATTTTATTACCTTATACCTATTCACTAATTTATTTTAACTAAAACCTATTTAAAACCGAATCATAATCCGCATCCTGTTTTATATGCAAATCATCACCTTTATTAAAAAATAGCTCCTTTATAGAGGCCTATCAATGATTCATTAGTTTTATGTATAGTACAAACTCACTCTTTATTTTTAGAGATATGAGATAGTGGACATAGTTGATATAGATTATATAGTCGATATAGATGAGATAGATCTACCTTCATACCATATGTTTAAAACAGGTTAAAGGTAATATTCCTTATAATACGATAGTAAAATACAACTCATTCTTATCTATTATAGAAGAGATATATATTTATTTATATACTAATAAAAGACTTATTCCATACATATTTAATTAAAAAGGTACTGTTGTTGCTAAATTTAGTATTATTAGTCTTATTTAACAGTTTAACAGTTGTAACATTTTAACAATTTAACACTTTAACTTATAAAGTATAATAAGGTTTCTGTAGATTATATATATAATCAAATATAAAATTATTTTAATTATTTAACTCCTTTCACTATTATTTACCCAGACTAGAATGAAATTATTTTCATATCAATATTTTTATTAAAATTTTTAAAATTCATGACTAATCCTAAAACTTAAGGAAATATCTTAAAGTAACTATGGATATTCATTAAATCAACATCTCTAATCAAATCTAATCAAATCTAATAAAATCTAATCTATAATTATCTAATCTTCTCTGCTCGAATCTTTTCTTATGCTATATTAGTCTTATTATTAAGCTAGTCCTTCATCATGACTTTAGTCTTAGACAGATTATCTTCGTTATACGGATTTACTCCACTTAGTATTTCATATTCCACTTACTAAATAAATATTGTTTTATTAAACTAATTAAATAAATAACTTAAACTATATAGGACCAACACCAGACATTCAATTTTACAAACAGTTAGTATAGATTTATATATTAAAAAATCTAATTGGTCTTTAAGAAACTTTAAATTATCTAACTCAAGATATTAATTATTTACTGGAGGTATTTGAGGATCATAACTTACTAAATGATTGACCATACCGAGTTTATCTTTATTGAACTTTTTAAATATTTTTTAATGATGGGACTATATGAACATCGATACTTATATAATTTTTTAAATAAACTAACCCCTTATTACTCTAATTTATAATAAAAATAATTATTTATTTATAACCTTTATTGTAATTATTACTTCTGGTTTTATTCCGGCCCTTTAACTTATTCTTTTCTTTGGCTAGCTTA
>Ga0153958_1000151_pt1 | contig 15299 bp, 13 predicted proteins | sample TSFL042MetaG_FD_104719 | JGI IMG/M metagenome (GOLD analysis project Ga0153958, IMG submission 104719) | Attine ant fungus gardens microbial communities from Florida, USA - TSFL042 MetaG | ecosystem: Host-associated > Fungi > Mycelium > Unclassified | place: USA: Florida, Wekiwa Springs... | reverse complement strand
TACCAAGAAGGAATGAAGACAGGAGTGTCCGTGTATCCCTGTCGATCTAAGTGTCAAAAATATAGTATCATAGGCATCAAGCCTTGCCAAAGAGGAGTTTTCCGGAGCCGACTCCGCTACCATACTTTTCCACCTCAATCCCGATCAAACGGGTTTTGCCGTGGAGCCAATCAATCCGCCGAACACCACCTTCCCAACCACCTCCCATCTTAGTGCACCTGCTTTCGTATGCCCGTGTGACCTTCCGTTGGGCGCGGCTTCCGTGGCCGAGGCCCTCCCACTCCTGTGGCGTAACTCTCGCAGCAAGCGTTGAATGTACGGCGCAGAGAAGGTCGAAATTCGTGAGGTACGGTAAGCGCCCACCTTTAGGAGGTGATCCAAAGCTGGACCCGGAACTTGAGTTTGGTCCGACGATGACAGGCCATGGGAACTTATCCGAGCGGAGTACAATACGGGATGATATTGATGTTGGCGGGTCTGTCGCTGGTTGGGATAATGTATGTGATGGGATAGGTGAGTTCGTATCGCGATCGACTACCGTTCGCGACGAAGGGGCAAAAGTGACATCGTAATTTATTGGGGCAGAGTGAAGTCGGGTCGCTGCAAATAGTGGATGCATATGTAGCGGCGTGCGTGCACCGTATTCCATCCCATTTGCAGTATCTGTTGAGCCGCTGATCAGGAAGTCAACTCACGTCTAATATTAGACAGCTTACATGAATGACCAGATTCAGTGGCAGATGAGATACTGTTCTGCCAAGGATGCTGTCGCATAGAAACGCGTCTCTCACTGAAAGAGACGGGTGGTCCGCGGGGAGTGTGTACAGGATATTGCCCAACTTTCAAATATCCCTCAATTTCAAATGCGCACTTTGTAAAAGAGAAGACATACGATGCTCTGATGACCTGTAGCTGGCACGCCTGTAAGGCGGCGCCTTCTTTACTTTCAACGGCGCACCATGTTTCATTTCTCCGGCAGTACTGTATCGGACTGGGGATGTCGCTGAGAAACTATTACTTCGTTTTGTCTTGAGGGTTGTAGGCGTACCAGCTGGTGGCCCATAGAAGTAATTTGGAGTATGAGTAGCGCGAGGGTCATGACTTTTGTGTTGGTTTCCACCAAAGAAGTAACGGAAGTAGGAGGTCATGATGAAGATGCTTGTTTGTCGTCAAGTGTGATGGTGGGTGGGATGTCGTGTGCTCAAGGTACTTAACCAAGGGGAGGGATGGTCTCAGACAAAGCAGTAAATGATCGGGCCTTTATAAAGGTGAAATGATAGCCGTGATGGCTGGATCGGATCGACTTTGAGTTCTGAAGCGTCATATATGTTGAAAACATAATTGAAGTAAGAGGACCCCCAGAAAAGCCGTGCAAAAAAAGGCAGTGCCTTACGCGAGGAGATTGCAAGAAAAGATCTTGTCCAAAAGCGTGTTGGCATGATTGTTCATCACGCATCTCAGAATGTCCCGCACGTTCCTCATACTAGTACTACGAAGCGCGCAATCCGATACGACGGGAGTAACATGGCTGGGATATTCTGGTGAGAAGATTGAGTAAGATCGGAGAGAGTAGGAACGGGTAAGAACCACCCGTGGTGAAGCGTCTTAATGGGCACAAGCTCATTCGATTGGAAATGACTTGAAATAGTACGCCAAGTTTCATATCACTGCTACTATTAACTTCACACACACGCACATGTAAAACTCGTGTTCTCCTTCTTTCGGCCAAGAGTGCAACGCCACTCTTTATCGCGTCAGCTTTCATAGATAGCGCACTGTGACAGGACTGCATTATCATAGGAGAACGAATTCGGTAAAGGCACTAGAAGAGCCTGATAGATTAGCATTACGAACCACGCAGGGGCTTATGGATCACCCTCGTAAGAGTTTGTCATCTCCGGTGCGATAACTTTGCAATTCTGCCCCCGCCGAAAGAGCGCCTTACACGCATGCTCGGACGCTTCGGGGGGCGTGGTCACCCTATAAGCGCCTCGCAAGAAATCTTACTTAAACCCGCCATCACGACATACTACTAGGGCAGGCGCGCCCGAAGCAATCAATTTAAATGTAAACCGCTAACCAGACTTTGGGCCTAGACCTCCCGTCGCTTCAGTAATCGAGTAACGAAATAGAAAAAAGGGACAGACCCTTACAGACCCTCGCCGCTAAGGATAAATGAAGCCAGGATACTAATAGTAGTACACTGGGCGCCGGTTATGTTAGCGAGATGATTCATTTTGGATCTGGCGATCGCGTTTCTTGTGGTGACCGTAAGATGCAAACCTCCACAAGTAGTAAATCATGTTTTCTTCAAAGCAAAGGCCACATCCTCGATGTGGAGCAGCTTTATACTTGCGCCGCACGGAAATCAAACGCATGCCATACCGTTACTGTGCGTAAAGGCACGCTGCTTAATATCTGAATAGGAGAATTAGCGAACCTAGTTGTGACATGACACGTACACAGAACACGACTGTTTCAGTAACGGGGTTCAAAATCGCCGGTTGAGCAGAATAAAGATTTAAACAAACTTCAATGTATGGGCTAGAAAATTATTAAGAATCTTCAGGGAGGTATCACAGCGCAGAATATAGTATTCAAAACAAACAAACAATCGATTGGCGAAATCATGATGCGTAAGATGGTCATTAGTTACTATGTGACGTCGTGTTCGTGATCGAGATCTGAAGCTCTTTCTTAGGCTGTTCCAAACGTTAAAAGCTTTGTTTGGATCAGAAGCCTTTGCCAAACAGCACAAACAACTGCAACGCGACATCGATCACCATCCCTGTGCTGGCTTGAGCGCATCATCCCCTGAGGGCCTGAGAATACTTAATCTAATATATCCTGCGGACCATGCGAAGCTTCATTTCTTGGGGGCGAAAAAGCAGACGTGGTGGCAAGGCAAAATCAGGGTCTAGTCCTCAAAAACCACAGGAAACCACACAACAGTACCTCTATCGGTATCGCAAGCAACGTGGAGTCAACCTCGGTGAGCTCACACTAGATGCGTCCGCAATTTGAGTTAAGTGCGACTTAGGCTCGTGGTTTGTCTTGGAGCGGTGGATCTCGGAGTCACCATTCAAATGGGCAGTCGGCGGCGGACAAAGTGATTTGGATGTCGCAAAGGGTTCAAACGCGAAACAGATTCTAGAACAACACTGGGATTCCTGGATCACCGCCAGCGATTTCGAGTGGCTTGCAGCAAGGGGAATTAACACTGTGCGGATCCCTGTGCGCTTCTTCTAACGGTGTAGCGATATCGTCCCATGATGCTTGAACAGATTGGATACTATCATCTCTGTGCTCTGGACCCGTCTATCCTGACTCAGACTGACTTTGATGGTTTTCAACAAGTCTTTGAAGGAGCTTGGAGTAGAATTGTCGCCGCAGTTAGGATCGCACAGAGTTTTGGGATCGGGGTGTTATTTGGTGTGTCATGTACAGCACTTCGGTACAAGATTTACTTAATCGTAAATGTAAATTTCAGACCTTCACGCAGCCCCTGGAAAACAGAACCAAGATTCACATTCCGGAACATCATCCCCGGTGGCTTCATTTTTCCACAGCAACTTTAACATGCAATTAGCTATTCGCGTGCTCCGGATACTAGTAACGCAACTTGTTGCATTGCAAAAACAGGAACCCGTGATCAACAATATAGCCGGTATCGAGCTTCTCAATGAACCACACCCCGCCTCGCACGAAGCGCTTTGCGACTGGTGCAAGGAGGCAATCCAAGAGATAAGAACTGTCGACCCTGGTTTCCCGATCTATATGTCAGACTGTTGGGAGACTGATCGGTATGCCGACTTCGTCGGAAACTTACCATTCACTTGGGCACTGACATGTGTCGACCATCACCTGTACCGGTGCTTTACCAAGGACGACATCTCAACCCCAGTAGCGCAGCATATTGCCTCACTTTCAGATCCGAATGCCCCCTTTCCGCAGATGTTGTCCCGCACTTCGGAAAAGTTAGGGGCTGCAGGAAGTGGTGTGGTGGTTGGGGAGTGGTCCGCAGCATTAAACTCGGGTTCTTTACGGGGAAGTCGTCATGAACATTTGGCCAGAAGGTCTTATGTTCGAGCTCAACTTGACCTTTTCGAGCTGTACTGCGCTGGATCATTCTTCTGGACGTACAAAAAAGAGCGGCGTGGTGACCAAGGATGGTCCTTCCGGGAAGCTGTTGAAAGTGGCATCTTTCCTAATACTGTTGGCATGGTGCCAGTAAAAGATTTTGTTGGTCTCGGCGCCGACATAAACACCAGAAAAGTGGCCGCTAGAACTATAGCCTCAGGTGAGTCTTACAACACTGGTCACGGCCTTATCTCTGCTCCTTGCATCTAGGTCAGCATGCATCTTATTGGATGCAGTATTCCGGCCATTACGAACATTGGCGCTTTAATACCGGCTTCGATCAGGGCTGGGACGAAGCTTATGACTTCTTCGCCTTGGACCGCGCGGGAAACTCCGCCGTCTCGGAACTTGGATTCAAAGGCTACGTTGCGAAGAGAAAAGCGCAGGAACATATTCGTCAAACAGGGCTGAGCAACAACGTTTGGGAGTTCGGTGAGTGATTTCCCCTTGTGGGTTGTGAAGTTTCGCCGGGCGTTATCGATATCTCGATAAGCTGTATCTCGGATGTAGGAGGCCCAATTCTAAATATATTTCAGAGCACGGATTTGGGCAAGGCGCAGAGGCCGCAAAGCACGATTTTCAACATCAGTACTGTTGATTTTATGTTCACTGGGTCAGGTAAGATCCATTTGTTTTGATGCCTAGTCAAGGTTTTACATTTGACTTGATTCTAGAACCTACGTTTGTCTTTTGTATTCACATGTCCTCATGTTACGATAATACGCTAATGTAGTTGATTAATTTCAACCTCGCAAACTCACTTGAGGCAGACAGCAGACACACTATCGCCTTGCATGAACGACTTCTTACCCCTTTTCATGGGCCTGCGGGCACCCATCGAGGGAATGCATGGAACTTAGAACTCGAATTCCTCCATGACGGGCAGCAGTATGGTCTTCTAGCTCTTCATCTGATTTGTCACGCCACCATCAATGAAGACAGCGGTAATTACAATCTCATATAAACACTCCTCTTCTGTAAGTATTCGACGTGTGTTCTCCTTAATGTTAAACCGCGACCACGCTGTGATATCCCAACACTTATCGAGACGCGATCTGAAATTAGTAAATTAATCTTATGCAGGGTTATCTAATGCTATCTACTATCTCCTTGTATTGCGCAATATCATCGCCGCAATTCTGTCGATGAGTCCCGATGACCATAGCATTAACTCATGCGAGACCCGACTGGCCAAAAATTTTACGACGCTTGACGCTCAAAGGCAATCATATCAGTCACCGTCATCGACGACCGCCTTTTCCCGTGACAGCGGCTGTTGAATAGCCTCAAGATGGATGATGAATCAAGTTCGTCTCCAACACACGGATATCAAAGTTAGTACGCGACGACGGTCAGTAATAGCATCCAACAGGGTTCGATTTATTCAGCAGAACGGGACGCCTTCTCATCATCATGTTGTGATTTCCTCGGCGCTTCGGTCTGAGCGTGCTTTGCTATCAGGCAGATTCTGAACGCCATTCACACAGGCTGTAGGAATGGAAGATGGTAGCCCAGTTGCGAGGCGGGCTTCTGCTGCACCACTCGTTGTGTCCATAATGCAGAGCGAGAGTTATGACGCCCAATGGTAATTTTCGAAAGGGCACATGGCGTCCTCACGAACCCTTGAGAGGTTCACAAAAAGGTACAGTCTGAATCCTGCAGTTCTCAGGGCGTTTCATCTCCTCATAGAATTGTTCTAGTTTTCCAACGAATGGCCAATATTGCTCAGAAGGACTTCGAAACAAGTACGTAATCCTCGTGCAATGTCACGAGCACGTAAGCCTTTCGGCCTGTATATTGTAGTTGTATTTAGCACCGGAAAGGTTAGATCTAAGTTAACGGGCGAAATACAGGGGTATTTAGCATTTTATGAGTCAGTTACAACAGATAGATACACCATACATAAGGAGCCAAGTCAGAGTCCATGAATGTTCATGACAGCTGCGTGAACAAGACATAGCAGACAATTATCCCGTCAACAACTTCCAGTGGTAGAAACCATCTTGGTCAGAAGATCTGACCAGGCCCCTAAAGACGTGCCTGTCCATCAAATAATCGACACGTTTGACTCCTTGACTGGCTTCGAACTCAGCCGACGAGGGAATGCTCCTGTATCTGCGAGTGTATGCTCGTGCAATCGCAGTTTCCTCACTTTGACTGAGTCTCGCCCAGTCTTGGTGAGAAATTTGACGGTGAAGGGAGGAATGAATCATCCACAGGACATCGCCAACCGTCAATGGAAGTTGGTTCCCTGCGTCGTACTCTCCATGAACGTACTGCAGGTCAATAGGCCACCAAGGAATGAAGTCATGCGTGATACGCATGCTGGTGATAGTTGGGAACGTGGCAGGTTCCCGTAGCTCATCAACAGACAACATAACCGACTGAGTCGGACTAGCTCTGCGCATTGGCGCAAAAGCTGGATTGGCTATGTCAAAGTAGAGGTCCGAACCGTACGTTTCCCCATTAAGAAACGGATGGATCTGAAATTGTTGCGGCGAGGGGCTGTACGGCCAAGCAGAGCGATTGACATGGCCGAATGAGTGACGCCGGTTGTGACCTGCTGCTGACAATGGAATCCCCAGGAAAGAGGGGCTGGGAGGTGCTGCGGCATGCCAGGATGGACGACGTTGCCGATGATATCCATCAGGATAGTGGGGTGGGTATGAGGTTCCGGGAAGACCGATATAAGGTGATGGAGGAGTATAGGGGGAAGAAGGAAATGTATTAGATGGGGGGATGAAAGGAGATCGCTGGGGTGTGTGCGGGTGTATGTAGTACGGAGAAGGCTCATATGTCTGTGGTTGGTAGACGTATTGTGCAGACATCGTCACAGTCTAAATGTGGGGAGTAAAAGTTACGGGAAACCTGCTATTTATTCGATTGCTGCGATTAGCCCTGGCATCGCTGCCCAGAAGCACAGCCAGCGTACCTATGGTATGACTCTTGTTTCAGAGGGGTGAGTGTCAGATCGCTACTGCGGAATTATGGCTGCTGACTGTAGATTTTGTAGGAGGAGCGACACAGCTTAACCAGGCTCGCTTGCCAGAAGACTCCGGAAGCTGAAAAACTTTGTCGTGCCAATGGTACTTATGAAGGCTGTCCACATACCATGGCTAGGTAAGATACTGCCATATGAGTCATAAAGCTACTTACCAACGGAGCCGTTTCCTACCAGGTGGATCGCCAAGGTTTTGAGCAGGAAGGGAACGGGCTCACTCGATGGGCAGTGTTACCTTTTAATCTGTCGCGCCAGCGCCTGACCTCGTAGAACAAGATGTGGTGATCAGCCGACAAAAATGGCCCGAGAAAATAATGAATTATTTCCCATCATCAACGCTCGATGTAAGCGCTGATTCAGCGATCAGATTGTAATCAGTTCGTTATGGATGCCATGAGCCCCTTGTAATTAGGATGGCATTGCGGTCCAGTTGTGGCTAGCTGCTAGTGACTGAATAGAGCCTAATTGAAAGTTGATATCCGAATTGAATCATGATTGAAGTTTCGAACCAGTTCCACTGCCGTAACAGGACCCCATAGCTGTGTGCGAAGTGGCCCTGACCTCGGCGGGACCCCGCCTGCTCTCCATTGGCAACCGCCATCCAGCAGCATACGCCATACGGTAGCAAAAGGACCATGTTATCCGGCTCATGCAGCCTCAGGGAATATGTTCTTGATCAAGGACGTAGGCCATCGGCAGGCTAGCAGCTAGTATAACCAGCTGAGCCAACATGTTCAGCTCCAGTACTAGTGGCCATAACTTAAATACATATGGCCGCCACTCATCTCCCACTGCCATAATATAAATATAACTCCACGTTAGTTCCGCCAAGCTGCTTGAGTGAACCAACTGAATAACTGCTTGTGTCTCCTTCAAACTTGAAAGTGTCTAACTTTTGCACCCAGGGCCAGTGGGTACACATACCTATCATGTATCAGTAACCGTGCAACTGCAACGTCATCAGTATGCCACACCTTGAATCAGGGTGAGTAGAGATTGTTCACAATGGAACTCATAACGTTACTACAATATTTTCGCTAGCGCTTGGGTACACTATTGACCACCTCTCCCAAGTTACCATGTCCGACAAGCTGAGTGTCTCAACAAGAACAGTGGTGCTAAAGGTTTTTCTTCACCAGCCGGCAAAGAATTAAGAAGGTTCATTCGGGTAACTCTGTTATTCTTATTAACGATCCCTTGAATATGAAGACTCGTTTTGGCACCTCAGCCGATAGTAGGTCGCCTATGAACCTCTTTATAGATTCGGAACTCTGCGCTGATACCACGGTCGTGTTTCTGTGCACTGTGAAAGAGACCTGAAATAAAATGTTCGTTTGTGTCGACTTATGGTTTGAAGGTGTGACATCCGAAAAATGGATCCCCCCATAGTTCAAGACGCTGTTTCGGATAAAATGGAAACACAGGATATTGAAAAGGCGTTGTAAGGGTGCGCAAAACGACCCTCAGGGGTGCTACGCCTAGGGGCAAAACATCACCTCAATGCCACAAACCCTGTTCATTGATCCACACCTGCCGGTGACTTTGTGCTCGTTACCAGCAACGGCTCAGTTTTCAAATTTGGTTTAGGTGCGTTACTTCGGCCACGCCCTTAACGTCAGACTCCAAATCAGAATTGAAGAGGTTAACCGAACCTTCACAGCCGTCGATGATACATCAACGATTTTCCCAAGGTATTAAGCTATTCATGAAGTCATTTCGATGACTTTTTCGCAGCTCGATGTAACCACCTCGCTGGTTACTTCCATGCACTGTCGCCAATTGTAATGGGTGATGTCACATTTATTTGACGGAATGGATCCCTTACTGGCAGGTCACCTCAGCTGACTGTGACTGACCCGCTTATGCTTCAATATTCAAGTTTGAGAAGCATGGGGGCAATTTCACTGCTCAGTACGCGTGAAGTATGTTGCCTCTTGCGTGATTATCTCTCCCATTATTATTGACTGCATCGTCCGTGTTCCATTCGGTAAGTGCAGGTGCCAACTCGCTCGATGGAAGACTTGAAATGTGCAAAGAGATCACAGCGTCTGTATCTTCGGCGTCGCTTGTTTATGGTGGAAGTAAGTGTTTGTCATTCAAACCATTTTTATCAGTACATACTGGTGCTCTGTAGGTTATTTCCATTATATCCAAGATATCGGCCACTGGGCGACATCCAGGAACGCCATCGGATGTCGGCGTTGTGGGGGAGTAATGAGCTTGTGCCATATAGACTATGTTCTGGAGTGTACGTCTGCAAGCTCCAAATTCTAGGCAAGACTGGAACTCCTTTCGCGGTATGAAACCACACCTCCTACTTCATTGCGTTCGTTGACGTCTCTATAGGTCAAATGTGGCGGATACGCGTCCGACCCTGGTTTCTCGTCGACTTCGGGCGTAAAAATTGCTATTTCTCGCTTTTCTGACGTTATATACTACCCAGCATCACAAACTACTGCGATCGGAGGAGGTCTGATCTGGGAGACCGTGTATGCTGCTTAGAGCCATACAGCGTGAACGTCATTGGAGGTCGGGTGACCGATGTTGCTGTTGCTGGTTTTGTTCTCGGTGGAGGTAAAGCAAACAATTTCTTGAATCAATGCGTGCTCACGGCATCTAGGTTATTCGTAGCTCACCAACCAGTGCGGTTTGGCGATTGATACCGTGCAATGCTTTGAGTTGGTGTTCCCAAATGTCATTGTTCAGATCGTTACCGCAGCTTCCGATCCAGATTTATTCTTTGGCTTGAAGGTGATCTAAGTTGATAGATACCTTTATGACTCGCTGATTGATTCATTTTAGGGTGGATTCAATAATTTCGTTGGGAGAACACAGCATCCATATTATTCCTTACATCTCAAAAGAGTTAGACCTCGTCGATCAAGCGATAGCGAACTTCGCTGCGTATAATACGGATCCGAAAGCGCAAATCATCACAACTTACAATTCAATTCTAGGCATGTTACATTAATGTCTTTGCTGCGTTCTTTATCGCACGACATTGAGTGATCGTGACTGCAGACTCAAGTTTCACCGCTCACTTTCTATGTTGGGCTCGCAGGCGTACTGGATGATTTTGTGGCTATCCCTTATGTATCCAAAATGTTTCTATACGATCATTCCTCTCTTTAGTAGTGTCTTCCCAAGCTAATTATACCGAGGGCTTTCGGTGAGTCCCTGGATATGTCTGATAAACTTGTTTGCTGAGATTATCTAGGGCCATCTTCAATACTGTTTGTTCTCGAGTTCCCCGAGTCGTTACTCAAATCTATTGTGAATGAATCAGTGGTAAGTCAATGATCATGCACTATGATATCCTAATCATTGCTACTTCCTCCAGTTTTTGGGAAAATCACTCGAACAATCTGGTGCATGGTTCCTCTCTTAGTTGAACCGTTTCCCCTATCGTTATTTGATCACGGCTCCATTCCATCAGCATACCCGCATCTTCGCGATCGAGCGCTACTTCTGTTGAATATATATTTTGCATGGACCCAAGCCTCTTCTGACGAAATTGTGCAGCAAGCTGCCGTGATACTGCAGCCTACCTTCGCCAATTGGCCATTGATAAGGGTCAGGATGTCGTCGATATGGCAACTATGCTATCCTTGACACGCCATTGAGCAGGATTTATGGAACAACCTGCCAAGGCTGCTGGCTATCAAAGCCGCCGTAAACCCTACCAATGTCATGAGATTAGCAGGGGGGTTAGATTCTAGAATACTATTTGGATGATACCACACGTACCAGTGTTCTGTGACGGGCAGCGTCACGATTAGTGCGAGAATAGAATGCCAGCGAATCGAACGAGAACGAGGATGACGAATAAGAAACTTAGCACACAAAGCATCGTAGATTACTTCGACTTCAAGCTTTAAGGTCCTATATATATTGTTAAGAGTAGTTTTATGTGATTTATTTTCACGTTGCCACCTACAACCGAATGGATGCAGTCCGGATGATAGATATAGCTCGCCGCCTTAGCCAGCATTGGATTTTGGGCTGTAACATTCAAGGTGAAAGCTAGTACACTAGTCTGAGATCTGCCACAATTCAACGCACAAAAGAATATGTATCTCCGCACGTCCAAAGAATCCGGCGGTACGGCTGTAAAATTATTTAAGAAACAATCGAAATCGTGCAACAGCACCGTGTATGTATAACATCCCGAACGGGACAGCAGAAAGTGACTGAAGTAAGTTAGTCGATTCTTCTAAGTAAGTCGTACCTAAGTTCCTGCCTTGTTCCGTTCCTCGCTATAGACGTTGTAAGAGTCTGCAGTGCGTATGTACTCGAAGAGATGCACATCACGCCGAACGGGATATTAGGTGGACATATAGAAGAAGCATATACAAGGTACACAAGAACCTCCTCTGGCGTTCTCCAAACTGGTAGCAGAATGCAAAGTGAAGTCCACCAAGCTACGTGGTATCTTCAATATATCAGATTAGCCCGTTTCGAGCATGCCCAACTCCACCGTATGAATGCTTGTTGTCGAATATATGCGAGTTTATGGAATCTGCGGGCAATCCGGTGTTTACTATTTCGCGTTAGTATCATTTCGTGGAAAGAGGACAATGTGACTTACAGGTCCCGTTCTTTGACCATGATCCTCATTGAATATGCATCTTCCCCGTCCCCATCTGATTGCGTTGTCAAAGGGGAACAAAAGATTGAAATCAATAACCCACAGTATTTGATCTCTTTACGGTGGATCTTGAAGCCGAGCTTTTCGCTGTACAGAGTGAAGGCTGGTCGATTAGACTTGCGGACGTGTAGCTGAATGTACTCTATGTTATATGATTCAGTCATGGCCGCTGCTGTGAGTGGAGTTTCCGGTTAACGTTTGCACACAAGGTGGCACAGTAAACCAACTGGAAAGCAACATCAATCTCCGCGCCAGACCTAGTCTACGGTATGTTCGGAGAACGGATAGGGAGTTGATATAACCGATTTGCAACCAAGGGAACTGTTCGTCTGGCTCTCTGTACCGGATTATTGAGCTAGTCGTGGACACATTTGACCTTCACGCACATTGAAGATAGTACATAACCAACTACACGCCCATTGCTGTCCTCTGCAAGAAACGAAACTTCTGGCCACGTTAAGGAGGAATAGGCCCCTGCAAGTTCCTCGATGGGAATGGCAATTCACGAAACCAAATTAAACTCACAAAATCTCATGTGGTAGTTCTCAGGGAGATTGTGCAGGTTGCATTGCTGTATTTTGGTGAGGTCCTTCGGCTAAGCGCCAAACATATATTGGTTGAGTCATAAGGAGGGTGTTGTTAAATGCAAGACTGCAAATGAGTACAAGAACTAGACGTACCTCTGCTCTTCGAATATTCATGCGGGAGGAAATAGAAATGGAAAGACTTGAGACGTATGATCCTTGAGATGAACGCGTGGGCACAGGCAGCTATGTGCTTATACAACTTGGGATCCCCCGTGGCGCGGAGCACACATTGACGCGCGCGCCGGCATTCTACATAATAAGCACACCACGTATCGGTAAGGTTTTGTTGATCGCAAAGAATTTATCAAATTAGATATTATAGTTATTTTCTAGACTGGAGCTTGCCCTTAAATCATACAAACTAGTGAACTACTTGGCAGCTAGTCCAGCTACTAACTACTGCCAAGTGGCTGCAACCTACTAAGAGCTGGCCATGGCAAACTGCACTGTATTAGATATACGTGTCCTTGTCATGGATTGTAGCGGAGAATGAACCCAGGTTCGAGTCCTGGCCGCTGTCAGAATATTAGTACTCTTACTACTGATAAAAGGCACTATATTCTTTTACTCTTGCAGGCATCAATAACAGATTGATCCCACAAGCAGTGTCGATGAATCGTACATGTCAGTACGTAACGCCTCCCTCTCGCCACCAAGTCTGAGTTCATTGATATCATTCCGATTCGTGTTCGAGGTACGCAGCATGGCACCGAGTATAGTCGGCAATGGTGAGCCGAAATACGATACAGTCGAGGGCAAGCAATATTAATACGGATAGGCCAGTGTGGCGAGGAAGTTGGAACTAAGAAATATGGGCAATGGGAAGCGGCGGGACGATGTAAGATGGCAGACCCCCGGAAGTATGCTCGACTTTACCACCGGTAACTCAACAGAACAGTCGCTAATCCACTTATGTAATTCTATTGTTCGCTCCTTGAAAATTTATCGCTTGGATTGTTGCGCTGGACCGCTGGTTGGTTGGCCTGAATACTCAAGAATGTCATCACATAGCTTTTATGCAGACCAACCAAAGCTACTATTTGGGCAAGATTATTGTGTGATATATCTCAATCTTCGTCGCCACCCCGCGTTGTTTCACCCTTCAGCAGGTCTGCCTGGTTATGAGACGCGTTTGTATGGAGTCGCACGCAATTGTCAGGCGCGTTTCCGCAAAGTACGATTATCAGACTCAATACAGTGGACCCGAAGCAACTACTCCAAGTCTTGCGAGCATCACCAGCGGCCAAGATCATGATGCTGTCGGGATGTCTCAGTCGAAACCCTTCCCACGAAGCGGCCTGCCTCGGTCCGCACAGTGTCAAGCTTGTCGTTCTCACGCCAATATCCATCCAACAATAGACACGCAATAGACACGCAATGGAGGAGGGCGGGCAATACATGTCCCGGAAGTTGCCGACTAATAGTCTTATCTTAAAGAGGCATTTAAGATCACACAGACTTTAATTATCGCAGAATCTGCACAGACTCACGCGGACTGGCTATTTTCTACATGTCTTCAGTTATGCAAACAGGAACAGTACCAACCACTGACGAAGGGGTTGTCAGTGCCGTATGCGATGCTTACAGTTCTATTGCGAGGGAAGGTACACGCCCAGAATGTAGGTGCTCCATGACTGTGGTGCCTAAACGAAGATCCTCACTGGAGGAAATGATCACTGTTAGATGCTGAAGCAGTCGCAGAGGCATTCGGATACACCGCGGAGCAACTGGAGTCCATTCCGGCAGAGTCACACATGGGACTCAGCTGCGGAAATCCGGTAGCGATGGCGTCCATCAAAGAGGTATGTACTTCGAGGCCAATTCCACCTATATTCAATGATGTCCACAGGGAGAAATTGTTCTTGACTTGGGTTCCGGTGCTGGCATCGATGTCCTCCTTGCAGTCCAAAGAGTCGGACCCGAGGGACAGGTCATTGGTCTGGACATGTCGGCCGTGAGTTTCATTAAGTTATACTCCAGAAAACAATAATTGGGTAGGATATGGTTGCTCTAGCCCGCAGGAACGCTTCCAAGAAAGGGTACAAACCACCTCAGGTGATCTTCATTCAGACCCAGCTGACGCAACCCCTGCCTGTGGAGACTGCTTCAGTAGATTGTATCCTATCAAACTGTGTCATTAATCTGCTCCCTGAGGCAGGTAAGGCAGCTCTCCTGAAAGAGACTTACAGGGTTCTCAAACCCGGCGGGCGTCTTGTAATTGACGATGTAAGCACCTCGTTGTGCAGCCTATACTGCGTTGTGCGTCGTAATCCTGACATTTAATTACAGATTATTGGGAGAAAGCCATTTCCAGACGCGATCCGATCCGACCTTTCGGGCTACATTGGATGCATATCAGGTGCGCTACAACTTGAGCAGTACAGAGCTCTCATGAAGGACGCTGGCTTTACGGGTGAGTGGTGTGCACGCGGAAAAGACTCTTTTACTGACCTCCCATGATAAGATGCGTTATTTGTCGAAACCGGTGGGGATCTTGACATCTATAGCACTGCTGGATCCACGGGCAATTGTGCTTCCAAACCTAGCCCCAGCGGATGCTGTGGGCTCGCTAGACCTCTCATTCAAACTACCATTAAGAGCCTCAACGAATGGGCCGGTAGGGATAATCATAATGGTCAAGTGTTGAAGCTGATTTGTCTTAGGTTCGTACCAGATTTTCGCAAAGAAAATCTTGGCGGATATTCCCGGGTCGAAATCGCCTGAAGCAGTAAAGCGCTGGTGGGACTCGTATCCAAAAGATAGTTTGACATCCGAAGAAGTTGCAAGCTTGCTTCGTGACCCTGATCGTTCAGATTATGCCCTAATCGATGTTCGAAGTGAAGATCACGCCGTGAGTCGGGACGGTGTTGTGTAATAGTTCCACTCACGTTGGTTACAGCGAGGTCACATTCGTGGAAGTGTT
>Ga0153958_1000150_pt1 | contig 15367 bp, 11 predicted proteins | sample TSFL042MetaG_FD_104719 | JGI IMG/M metagenome (GOLD analysis project Ga0153958, IMG submission 104719) | Attine ant fungus gardens microbial communities from Florida, USA - TSFL042 MetaG | ecosystem: Host-associated > Fungi > Mycelium > Unclassified | place: USA: Florida, Wekiwa Springs... | reverse complement strand
TTGTGATATGATCAACCAAGGAACCACAGCAACTTTCATCAATGATATTATTGTGGCAACAGAAATGAAGGAGGGACACAATGAGATAGTAGAGGAATCTTAAAAGGTATGAGCAGGGGAAGGAATGTGCACATATGAATCTCAACAATCAACAGGACAATGCCTGAAGTCTGAATGAAGTGAGTCAAACTTCAGTGAAATGGTGAGTATGCTTTTATACCATATGAAAAATTATTGTAATGACTAAAAGAAATTTTTTGTAATGGAATGAAAACAAAATTAAATTGACTATCACAAACTTCATTCAGCCATATCTCCATCAATTCTTTGATGATTCTCACAGTCTCAATGGCTATGGAAAGCCCTCAAAAAGACCTTTCGATCAATGCCAGTCATGTCTTGAGGCAATCAATATTGGCTGAGATATTAGGCAGATCAACTGGTAACCACTATGGTACTGTTTATTAAATTGCTGATATCTCAGAAACTGCCATGATTGATGCTTCAGTTCTAGGCCCATCAGAAGCTCTCTTCATACTGCTCAGAATGAGCCTAGAAAAACCTCAAGGCAATTAATATCAGTGGAGATATGAAGGCCTTGATATTTGCACATGAACTTCATTAATTATCCATAGATAATTATCTGTTCTTTTCTTAGAACAAAGAACAGCCTCTATAAGATTAAGCTATCACTATATTAAGCACAAAGGCACTACCATATATAGAACAATGGGTAGTAGCATGTGACGATCTGTTCTGGTATACAGACCATTACTTTTCTATATTTAAGGACTTATAGTCTGAGGATTAGACCTTAGACTTAATAACATCTTTTGTTACTCATCTAACTTGGCATTTTTTAACTCTTTAAAGTATCAAAGCACCTATCACAAATAGTAAGTAACCATTTATGATATTGACGATAGTTCTAGCTATTGAGGGAGTTTCAAGCCAGTCTTAAGATGTACTATTCAACACTCTCACTCATTGCAAGACCTTGACAACTCCTAGAGCTTCATGAAATTTTTTGAATACCTCATGAGAAAGGGCTTTGGTGAGAATATCGGCAACTATTTAATAGGTAGGAATATACTATAATTTTATTTCAGCTTTATCAATGCATTCTTAAATAAAATAGAAATGAATATCGATATGCTTGGCTCTAGAATGAGAGACTGAATTTTGGGCAAGGGCTATTGTACCCTGGTTATTAGTATACACTATGGTGGTTTGAGTTTGAGAGTAACTAACTTCCTTAAGAAGTGTTTAAAGCCATACTGTCTCTTTTGTTGCATTTGCTAATGCTACATATTCAGCTTCAACTAAGGAGGTAGCGATGGATATCTATCTCATTGATGACCAAGATACACATCCTCTAGCTACATCAAAAACAAAACCTTTTACTAAACATCTTGTATCAACGTCACTAGCCCAATCTGAGTCAGTCCAACCAATGACACCAATTGCTTCTCTTCCATGACATCCTAAAACTAGGGAAAAATCTTGAGTGCTCTTTAGATAGCGAAGAATATGTTTTGCAGCTTCAAGATGAGGAATACTGTAAGGGCACACTCAGAGGCACACCAGAACACACTCGAATATAGTAAAGGAAGTGTCTTAAGTCAGAGCAATGGATAGCCCAGGAGCTCGAACTATTGTTGAGGTAAGGTATTCTACCGTACATCACTAGCTACTTATACTAGACTAGCCTGGTCTGTGCACCAGTCGCTATGGACATATACATCAGGACAATAATAACTATACTACCAGATATAGCTATGTAGTACTGTGATGGAGACCTGAACTAGAGGAAAGAGAACTATAGACTGTGGACTCTGAGGATCTATGTGAACACTAGATGATGTGAACTCTACCAGGTTATCTAAGCGATCTCAGGGTTGTCCCCTTACAAATACCAGGATTTCCACTGAACTGAGCAATGAGGTTAACAGAGAATTGAATATCTGAATGAGTTTAAGTGGCATATAGTAATGATCCAACTAGGGATAGATAGTAAATGCCTCCAGAGAAACTTAAATACTCATTCTGTTCCATTTCAGAAGAAGGAGATTGAGACGTAGATAGACTATGTTTGACAGTCAAGAGAGTTAAGACAGGCTTTGCATTATTTATCCCAAACCTTGTAAGGACTTGAGTGATGTAAGTAGACTAATGAAGATAGATAAGGCAATTGGGATGATCTCGAATGACTAGGATACCAAGGATAAACTTTAATTTACCCAGATCTGTAAGGGGTTACTCAGTGGAAACCCTAACCACACCTGATGTTAGTGAAGAGAGCAGACTTAAGAAGAAATAATAAATAGCCCAAGAGTTCTAATCAATGTTGAGATAAGGTATTCTACTATATATCACTAGCTATATATACTAGACTAGCCAGTCTATGTGCCAGTTACTAAGGGAACATAGATCAGGACACTAATAACTATGCTATCTAATAAGGCTACATCGTACTGATGGGGCAAACATGAACTAAGAGAAAGGGTTGTGGGAATAGTGAGTACCAGTGGATCATAGGACAAGCTAGTTGATGCTCACCCGTACTGGCAATACCTAAGCTACTCTATTGCTGACATCATAAGATGTCCTCTTACAAGATCCCATCACAAATGGTCACTTACTATTTGTGATGGGTACTTTGATACTTTAAAGAGTTCAAAAATGTGAAGTTAGATAGGCAACAAAAGATGTTGCTAAGTCTAAGGTCTAATTCTCAGACTATAAGTCTGTAAGGGCGACTAGGACACAAGACTCCAGGAGAATCCTCAGTTATATTACAGTTTGTAATTATAATACAACTCACCTCCAGAAGAATCCTTAGAGATTAGGATGAGGCTCCTGAAGGGATCTTCTATATTATATATACTAGGTTTACATTCTTTAGTGTCAGGGATGGAAATAGCACTATCCCCTTATAGAGTCCTTATATATATGAAAGTAATAGTCTGTGTACTAGAATAGATCATCACATGCTACTACCTATTGTTTTACATATGGTAGTGCCTTTGTATAGTAAATAGTGATAACCTAACCTTATGGAGGCTGTCCTTTGTTCTAAGAAAAAGACAAATGACTATCTATGAGTAATTAATAAAGTCCATGTACAAACATTGAGACCTTGATATCTCCACTGATATTGATTGCCTTGAGGTCATTCTAGGCTTATTCTAAGTGGTATGAAGAGAGCTTCTGATGAGCCTAGAACCAAAGCATTGATTGTGATGGTTTCTGAGATATTGGCAATTTAATAAACAGTACCATGGTAGTTACTGTAAGGGAACAGCTCTATTTCTACCCCTGAACTGTATAACAATACTCCAGAGCAACCTAAGCCTGTTTAAGTATTACTAAAGTAATACTTAAACATACTAGTATAGCTCTGATCATACTGACTTTGACACCAAAGAATGTAAACCTAGTACATAATGTAGAAGATCCCTTTAGGAGCCTCATCTTAATCTCTGAGGATTCTCCTGGAGGTGAGTTGTATCATAATTACAAACTGTAATATTAACTAAGGATTCTCCTGGAGTCCTGTGCTCCAGTCGTCCTTATAGCAGATTAGAATCCTTAAAAATGGAGCCTTGAACTATCCCAGTGGACAACCACCCAATAGGTCATCCTCCTCTGTCATACCCAGCCCTCCAAGAATTCCGCTCTCCAGATGTTGTTGCTTCTAGACACCCCCAAAGATATAGCCAACACCTTAGAGTACTTGTAACACTATCTCCACGAGCTAACGGAGAGACAAAACATCTCTGAAAACAACATCAACACCACACTAGCAACTCTGACCATGCAGCTACAGCAGCTTACATAGCTAGTGGCTAATCCCTCCTTCTTTGCCCATACCAAACACACCTCCCCCACCTGTACTATCTCCTCTGGTGTCTCCCCCCTCACTCCAACAGCAAGATGAATGCATCCCAAGCTCTCCTATCCTCTGGACTTTAGCAGAAAACATCATAACGGCTGTGCATTCTTGAACTCCTGCTCCCTCTATATCCGCCTGGCCCCAAAGCAGTTCCATGATAAAGAAAAAAGGATTTTCTGGGCTCTCACGTTTTTTAAAAGTAATCATGCTGCTAAGTAGTCCGAAAACATGTTTTACCAGGAAGTAGACACTAGTGTTTTCCCTATCCAAACCTAGAGAGACTTTAAGCAACAATTCTGGGTTCACTTCTTTCCAGTCAATATGAAAGCAGACACAATCAATGCTCTGAAAGGCACCTCCTACTACCAAGGAGGTCAGACAGTAAATAACTATTTGGACAACTTCCAGGCCCTAGTCTCTGATACAGGTTATATGGATCCCCAGACGCTAGTAGTGAAGTTCTGACGAGGTTTCAGGTTAGGCATCCAGAACCAGATCGTTACCATGCCATATGGATGGCCAGCTGATACTGACCCCAACATGTGATATAGAGCAACGTGGAGGATTGACTAGACGCATCTCACCAATGAGGCCTTTTAGTCTGTGTCGCGTTCCACCCCCTTCACACCACCCAAAACTGCCTCTGCTTGACCTCCACCTTTGTCTGTGGCAAGATTGCCCCTCATTTCATCCCTTCTGGTCACTTAGAAACCTCTGCTGTCCACTCCGTCTATAGGAGTTCTTATGGACATTGACGCAACTAGGAAAGCAGGGTCCTTGCCTCTATAAGGATGTTACTGATGCAGAAACATGAACTATCTAGTCTGAGACTGTCCTCACTGCATAGACGTCTGTCAACTCACCTCAGAACAGTGGGAGGAGCTGATTGAAGATTTGTTGACATTGAAGGATGTAGTTCTGATTGAAGAGAACAGTGAACTAGTAGACACACCACTTCTCCTTTCCCTAGTCCCTGGTCTACTCTGTAAACCCAAGTGGAAGAGAAGACTGCCCAAGCTCCTTTTTATCAGTGCCTTGGATGTGCGAGGAACTTCCATACTCCTGCCAGTAGAAATTGAAACTACAAACACCAGCAAACTCCACTCTGTCAAAGCTCTCTTGAACAGCAGAGCAACCGGAAGCTTCATTGACAGGGACTTCGTTTATTCGAAAGGAATAAAAACTTGGACCCTTTCATGTAACATTCTAGTCTTCAATGTCGATAGTTTCCCTAACAAGGCTGGACAGATTTCTGAGGTTGTAGATATACTTCTATGCTACAAAACTCACTCCAAAAGGATGCTCTTAGCTGTCTCTGGACTTGGGAAACAGAGTCTGATCCTAGGCTACAACTGGCTTAAGGACCACAACCCCAAGATTGACTGGGAAAAGAGAGAAGTCAAAATGACCCGTTGTCTACTTTGGTGTGAAGGAGGATGTGCCCTATGGAAGGAATAGACCTGCCAGAAGAGGATTGAACTCTGGGCTCTCTGATCATGTCACAACAGACCTATGTCCCTGTTCCAAGAAGAGCTAAACCTTGAAGAAATGCCTCCGCAAACATACAGCCCCAATTGGGAGCTCAGAGACCAACTGTTCCTTACATGCGTTTTTCTGGAGCTTATCAAGTCGATCTCTGAGCTATAGCTACAACCTCCTAGTGTCTTGTGAAAGGAGCCAGACACAGTAAGGAGACACTTGCTACTACCACTCTGCTGCCTGCCTATGTTGTAGAATTCTAATCTGTGTTTACCAAGAAGGACTTTGACATACTGCCAGAACACCGCAAATGGGATCACGCTATTAAACTGATCCCTGGAGTAGAGCTTAAGTCGTCGAAAGTCTATCCCCTATTCCCATTGGAACAAGCTGAGTTGAACGCCTTCTTGGAGGAAAACCTGTGTACTGGACGAATCCAGCCTTCCAAGTTCCCCATGGCAGCCCCTGTATTCTTTATTAAAAAAAAAGATGGTTCGCTCTAGCTGGTCCAAGACTATCACGCGCTGAATGCCATAACCATCAAGAATAAATACCCCTTCTCCTCATCTCTGAACTCGTCTCCTAGCTCCGCAGAGCCAAGTACTTCACAAAACTTAACGTCTGCTGGGGTTTCAATAACATATGCATCAAGTCTAGAAATAAATGAAAAGTAGTCTTCTGTACCAACTGCAGCCTCTTCAAACCTCTTGTAATATTCTTCAGAATGACCAACAGTCCTGCTATCTTCCAAACTATGATGAACAACATCTTCAGAACTCTCATAGCCAAAGGGATCGTAGTAGTATACTTGGACGACATTCTGATCTTTATAAAAATGGAAGAGGAACATAAACAAGCAGTCTAGAGAGTCTTGGAGATACTGGTGGAGCACAAATTATTCCTTTGCCTGGAGAAGTGTGAGTTTCATCAGAGGCAGATCAAGTATCTCAGACTAGTCATCTTAGAGAACAAGATGGCGATGAACCTTGTTAAAGTCGCCAGAGTCCGTTAGTAGCCTACCCCAGAGAACTGAACTGATGTGCAGGCCTTCATAGGCTCTGTTAACTTCTACTGTTGCTTTATCTAGGATTTCTCAACCATAGCCAGACTCCTCTTTGACCTCACTCATTCTGATAAGGCCTAGAACTGAAATACCAAGGAACAGAAAGCTTTCAAATGTCTCAAGATGATGGTAACTACTGTTCTGGTCCTAGTATCACCTTAGGGCTCAGAACCCTTCCACATTGAGGCTGACAGTTCTGACTTTGCCTCTAGAGCCGTCTTTTCTCAGCAACTGCCTAGAGAAGAGAAATGGCACCCAGTGGCCTTTTACAGCAAATCCCTGTCTCCGGTAAAATGGAACTATGAGATCCATAACAAAGAGATACTTATTATCATCTGTGCACTAGAAGAGTGAAAGCATTTCCTGGAGGGAGCCCGGCACCTAGTAGAGATCTGGACAGACCACAAGAACTTGAAGTACTTTATGACAGCTAAGAAACTCAACTGTCACCAGGCTTGCTGGTCCCTGTACTTAGCCTGCTTCAACTTCAAATTGGTCTACCACCCAGAACGTTTCATGGGGAAGCCAGACACATTATCATAGAGACTAGACCATGGTAATAGAGCCTTCGACAATGAAGATGTGGTCTTCTTACAACCAGAGCTCTTTGCAATCTGAGCTCTTGAAAGAATTCAGCTGGAAGGACCAGAAAGAGACATCCTTAGGGAAATTCATTAAGGGAACCAAAAAGGTAACCAAAAAGAGCCAGTAGCAAAGGTAGCCAGGCTTTTCCTGCATTAAGTCTGAAGGCTCTATGGCCTTCCAAAGTACATAATCTCAGACTGCCGACCTCAGTTCGTAGTTTGTTTTACCAAAGAACTTTACTGCCTGCTAGGAATAAAGCTGGCATCTTCTATGGCCTGGCATCCTCAAACTAACAGACAGATGGAGCGTGTTAACCAAGAGTTGGACTAGTATCTCTAGCTATTTGTGAACAAATAGCAAAACAACTGGTATGACCTCTTACCCATGGCGGAGTTCTAGCACAACAATTACGTCTACTCTACTACTCAACAGCCTCTATTCCTGCTCGACACTGGATGGCTTCCTTGCATGGGCTTTGAACCCTGACAGAACCCTTCCGGTCTAGAGATAGTCAATGAATTCATGGAAAGGATAAGGACGGCAATTGAAGAAGCAAAGTCTGCGATCTACAAAGCATAGGACAACATGAAAAGATACTATGACCAATAAAGAACTCTGGCTTTAGTGTTCAACCCTAGTGACAAAGTCTTTCTTGATATGTTAGATATCTGGACTATGTGCCCTTCACAGAAACTCTCACACCAACAGCTTGGCCTCTTTGTAGTGGAACGGCAGATCAGACCTATGGCCTATTGCTTAAAGCTACTACACCAGATAAAGCAATTCTATCCAGTGTTTAACATAGTAAAGCTTACTCCAGCTCCAGACGACCTGATCATAGGATGGAAAACAGAAGGCCACCTACTGTTCATAGTCATCAACGGAGAAGCAGAGTAGGAAGTAGAGAAGATACTTGACAGTCGTTGGTACCAGAGAAGATTCCAGTATCTTATCAAGTGAAAAAGGTATAGCTGTGAACACAATTCTTGGAAATCTGTCTCCAAAGTCTCTGCACCAGAACTGACAGCAAAGTTCTATTGCAAACATCTAGGAGCTCTAAGACACATCCAGTACGTAGAGTTCAACAACATCTTTTATTCAGAGTCTATTGTTCCAAGACATAGCAATCTTAATGGGAGGGTAAATGTAAGAGGACAGCTCTATTTCTATCTCTGAACTGTATAATAATACTCCAGAGCAACCTAAGCCTGTTTAAGTATTACTAAAGTAATACTTAAACACACTAGTATAGCTCCGATCATACTGACTCTAATACCAAAGAATGTAAACCTAGCATATAATGTAGAAAATCCCTTCAGGAGCCTCATCCTAATCTCTGAGGATTCTCCTGGAGGTAAGTTGTATCATAATTACAAACTGTAATATTAACTGAGGATTTTCCTGGAGTTCTGTTCCCCAGTCACCCTTATAGTTACCAGTTGATCTGCCTAATATCTTGGCCAATATTGATTGCCTCGAGACATAACTAGCATTGATCAAAAAGTCTTTCCATAGCTGTTGAGACCATAAGAATCGTCAAAAAATTAATAGAGATATGACCGAATGAAGTTTGTGACAGATTTATTATTTTGAAATCCTTTGATAAGTTTTGCTTGAATAGGACAATTCCAGGGATCTCTTTTCCAGCAATAGCTATGTCATCAACATAAATCAAAACTATCAAGAAAATCTTGTTATGCTTCCAAAAGACATAGAAACAGTTTTCAGCCATCATATGAGTGAAGCCTAGCTTAGTCATTACCTGATGTAAGTGCTTCTTCCACTATCGACCTGCTTGTTTTAACCTATATAATGCCTTTTTTAGCCTCCAGAATTTTTAGCCATTCCCAAACTTCTTAGCAAATCTATCAGACACCTTTATATAAATTTCTTTATCTAGATCTCCTTGAAGATATGCTTCTATGTCACATAATGAAAAAATAATAATTTAATAAAATAATTTCTTTTATATTTTATATTATTACTAAATTCCACTCCTAAACTCTTGTTGTCTACTCCTATAGGATCATGATTTAGACTAGTTACTTGTACTCTTCCTATTCCAGACTTAGTATAAGTACTCCATTAGTTACATTCTAGTTCCTTAGTTTATAGATTAATATCTTTTACATGTTCTATCCTCACTCTTATCAATATACCACTCCTCTTCTGAACTCCTGGCAACAATTTAGTTCTCCTGAAATACACAACCACACATGTGATAGCAGATTGAGGTACAGGGCACAAGCTGAGGCCAAGGTTGTTCTTTACTTTTGTTGTTAACTCCCTTCTACTCTGGAGTAACTCTGCTCTACTCTGGATTATTCTACTTCTGCTCCACACAGTTCTTGATATCCTACAACATCAACTTGATGAAGTTCAAGGTCCAAAAAGGCAGTAAGTGCAAGAAAAATTCATAATATCGTGAATTTTGCTACTGATAAGAATGTTTCTGTGAAATCTAGACCTGGTACCTGTAAGAAACCTTGAGCAACAATCTAAGTCTTGAATTTCAGATAGTTTCCATGGCCATCCAACTTTTCCTTAAATTCAATGTGACCACTAACAGCCTTTTTGTTATTAGGTAAGCATTCAACCCACTTAAAAACTTTGGCTTTGACTAATTGATTAAACTCAAAGTTGATAGCTTTCTCTTACTGTTTTGAGTAAGGTAACAGTAGAGCTTCCTTCAATGTTTTTAGTTCAGAAGTCATGGCAACAAAGGCAAATACAGTATTACTGAGGTAAGCAGATTGATCTTTATTATAAAACTTGGCAGGTAGTTGACAATTTCGACTCGAAGACACTCTTTTGGGTAGATTTTGCCACTTAGAGACCTTCTTTGGTACAGAAGGAGGTGACAACAACTCTTTGACAGGCTCAGAGGGGAAGTAGATAGACAACTTTTAAGTAAATGTATCTTAGTTGAATTAGAGGCTAAAAGTGATGAGATAGTGCTGTCTATAAATATTGTATTATCAACAAGCTTGTTAATACTCTCTGGAAGGGATTATCTTGTTAATAATAGCCAGATCACCTAGTGAGGAGTCTTCAATGAAATCAATATTATGAGAGCTAATTAATTTTCCAGAAGTTTCAAAATCTTCAAGACAATATCTCTTCAATTTATCTGTCTACCACCCAAGCATCTGGATCTTTACTACTCGAGACTATAGCTTCCTATCATGTACTGGCTTTAGTACATGGGTCCATCCAATTGATCCAAAAATTCATAAGTGGGATACATCTGGTTTTCGTCCTGTTTAGGCTTTATAGAAAACTATAAAATCCAACCCAGAGATAAGTAATAAGCTCCAAATATAAATAGTATATAGGAATGCTTCTCTCTAGTATCTCAGGCTCAAACCAGCAGAATGTAACATATATCTGACAATATTGAAGATAATGGCAATAGCTCTTTTAGCAATACTATTTTGCTGAGGAAGGTAAGATAGTGTTGTTTTATGAATAATACTATTGCACTGACAAAACTTGTTCATAGTGGAATTGTGTCAAAGATAGAATAGACAAAAGAAAGAAGTAATGGATAGGAGTATACTCCAGAATAATGTAATGCACTACTTTGAAGGATAGATAGTACTTAGAAATAATGGAGAAACCAAAAAGAAGACTCCAGTAGACAGAAAGACGTTAGAGCAGAGTATGACTTAATGAATGACCTTGGCTTCAACTTATGTGTTGTACCCCAGTCTCTAGTCATGAGGTTGGTCACTTATTTTGGAGTGGAGGGAAGTTGTCAGAACAGAGGTTCTAGGAAAGTATAATAGAAACTAGAATAGACAGGAATAGGATTAGGACCAGATGACATTAATTTACAAACTGAGTGTCACAGTTGTGCTATGGACCAGTAGTCATATACTGTATAGTTTACCACTACACCAAAAGGGCAATGTTAGCAAGGCTACTTGCTAACAAGAGTCCAGCTATTTATGTAGTTCATTTGAACAGGTATTTTGTTATACCTCCATGATACTATTTAGTAGTCACTTTTTGTGACATTAAGAAAATACACTGTAATTACTCAGTACTTATAGGAAGTCTGGAATAGAAGGAGAGTAGTCTACTACACTATCCTACTATTTATAATTTTAGGAGAATTATTAAGAGAAATAAATTACATAATTGTCAGACTTCCAGAATATGACAAATTGATAAACTCTGAACCATTGTCACTTCACAACCTCTTAATCTTAAGCCTAGACTAATATTCTAATATAGCAATCACATCTCTAACAGTATCTCCAGCTTTCTCCTTTGACTTCAAGAGACATCTAACAGGATATTGGTAACTGACTTTGACAACAACAAGAGCATAAACATAGTCATTCCAGGTAGGTACTAATATTGGACCTATTAAATCTATAACAACTAATTTCATCTTGCTATACTTTGTCTCACTAGTACCTGGCATTGGTTTTTGGTGAGATTTCCCATGAGCATATCCTGTCACAGTTCCTTGTGACCCACAGCCACAATAGCCCTGCAAGAAGACATCATTTGCTTAGTCATGCTATTTACAACTATTTTCCATCCTTTGTACTGATTTACTAAGACCCCTAGCTATAAGCTAGCACATTGATGTTGACACTCCAGTTTTGTCCTCCACTTAGTAGACTTATTTGGAATTTAGTTGAAATTGTTCTTGTTATTCTCAACCCCAGTCCACTACAAGTAAAAGGGCAATTGGTAGAGGTTAGCCCAGCTAGTTAGCTGAGACTATGCCCAGTCACTCTAGAGTCCCTACTTGACACATCTAGCACAAACACAATCATAATCATTAGGTGCCTTGAGATCAAGTCTATTAACAAAGCCTTTCCATCCTATCAAATCAATTATTTAAGGACCAATATGTCCCATTTAATGATGCTAGAGTCTTATTGACCCTTCATGAACAAAAAATGTGGCACAATCGGTATCTTCAGCACAATTGATGAAGTATAGGAAACCACCAGTGTTCTTGAGAACAGCATGAAATAATTCTTGACCACCTATAGAGATGACAATTCTATCACCTCGACTAGAGTAAGAGGTACCTTTATATTGTAAAACACCTAAGCTGACTAGATTTGTGCCTAGGAAAAAGACATGTAAAACATTTCAAAGTATAACTAGAGTAATTTGACCAAATGGAAGCTTGGCACAAAATGAGACTGATTTATAGCCAACAACAGGTGTGTGATTAAGACCACCAACAGTCATAGACTAACCATCATGGGCCTCAGTATAACTGATAAAATAATTACGTTCTGAGAACATATGAGACAATGCCCCACTATTAAGGAGGCCTTATAAACTCAAGCTAGTATTATTCATTACCATCCATACCATTCTATATTCTTTGCTATCTCCCACTGATTGAGATGACTTTATAGCCAGATTTGCTGATCCATCTCTACTACCTCCACTTGAACTACCTTTCTTTTCTTTTTGAGGACATATTGGATTCCAATGACCTTTTTGACCATAGATATAACATATATCATCAGGTTTTAGGTTAGAGGTCTTCTTCTTAAATTTTTTCTTCTTTCCAGCAGTATTACTATAATTCAAAGCTCCCTGTGACTTAACAACTAGTGCCAAGTGCTCAGTCTTCTTTTTATTTTGAGTCATGCAATTATATAGGCCATTTAAGCTCATTGTTGCTTGAGATAAGGTGAGGCTTGATCTTTTTTTAATAAAAAACATCTTGAGAACATTCTACTCAACATTGTCATTAGAAAGTGAGTAAAAAATAGCATAGACAAGCATTATATCATTCATAGTACCCTTTCCTTCAACAATCTGACAACAAATATCAATTATTCTTCTAATGTGATCAGACATAGGGGTAATACCATTCCGATTTATGCTCTAGATTTTCTCCACAAGTGCATAAACATTAAGACTTTGTTGGTCTTTAACATTGGTCTGATGAAAAGTATCCTAGGTTTCCTTTGATGTAGACAAGTGTACAACATGATATGACTGAGTAGAATTAATAGAACTATTTAGTAACCCTATGGCAGTACTATCCATTCGCAATTAGGTTTGTACTGCTCTCAGTCTTCTTTCCAACTCTTGTATTCCTTTGATATTCTATCAGCAAAAGAGGAGATAGATTTGACAACTATAGGCATATCTTCTTTATCATTGACATAGAGCCATAAAAACATAATTGAAGAGCAGACTTCATGCTAGTAGCCCAAGAGTCATAGTTGGAGCCATTTGGTTTGGAGAAATAGAAAGTATCAAATATATTAATATTAGCTTCAAGGGTAGGGCCCATAACCTCTTAAAAGATATGAGCAGAGAAAGAAATGTACATATATGAATCTCAACAATCAACAGGACAATGCCTGAAGTTTGAATAGAGTAAGTCGATTTATATTAATAACAAAGAAAAAGCTAACTAAATACATACCTGAAGTCTGAATAAAGTGAGTTAAACTTCAGTGAAATGGTAAGTATGCTTTTATACCATATGTTATATTCCAGAAATATGATAATTATATAATTTATTTCTCCTAATAATTCTCCTAAAATTAATAATAGTAGAATAGTATAGTAGACTACTCTTCTCCTATTACAGACTTCCTATAAGTACTGTGTAGTTACAGTGTAATTCCTCAATTTGTAAATTAATGTTAACTAGTCCTAATTCTATCTTTGTTCACTCTAGTTTCTATTTTACCTCCTTAGGACCTCTGTTCTGATGACTTTCTCCTACTTTAAAATAAGCAACCAATCTCACAACCGGAGACTAGAGCACAACACATAAGTTGAAGCCAAGATTGTTTATTAAGTTGTATTCTGCTCCAACATCTTTTTTCTTTTGCTGGAGTCTTCTCTTAGGGTTATACCATTGCTAAGTATTATTTATTCTCTGAAATAGTATATTACTCCATTCTGGAGTATAATTCTATCTATCACTCCTTTTCTCTGTCCTTTGTCAATTCCGTCCTTGACATCATACGAAAAATTATTGTAATGACTAAAAGAAAATTTTTGTGATAGAATGAAGACAAAATTAAATTAACAACAGTCCCAGCTATTAAAAGAGTTTTAAGCCAGTCTCAAGATATACCATTTAACAAAGAAGTATTGAAATAGTTAAAAGAGAATGATTTGTTTGTAAAACCAGAAAAGTGTAAATAAAAGGTTAGAGAAGTGGAATTTCTAGGAGTAATAATCAGTCTAAAAGGGGTGAAAATACAAAAGGAGAAAGTAAAAGAGATTTTGAAATGGCCTATTCCAAGAAGCATCAAGGAGGTACAAAAGTTCCTGGGTCTAGCAAATTATTATAGACACTTTATCAAAAACTTCACAAAGGTAGCAGCTCTATTGCATCTGCTAGTAAAAAAGAAGGAAAAGTAGAAGTGGGGAAAGAAATAGAAGGATGTATTCCAAGGGATAAAAGAGGCATTCATATCAGAACTAGTACTAGCAATACTCAACTTAGACAAAAAAATAAGAGTAGAAGCAGATGTGTCAAACTATGCAACAGAAGAAGTATTAACAGTAAAGTACAAGAACAAAAGATAAAGGCTATATTTATATCCAAATTGATAAATCTAACAGAAAAGAATTATGATACATAACAAGGAAATGCTAGTAGTAATCTGATATCTAGAAGCCTAGAGACATTATCTAAAAGAGGCCAAAGTGTAATTTAAAATATGAACAGACTATAAGAATTTACTTTATGACTAGTCAAAAGCTAAATCTATTATGAGTTACCAAAATATGACACAGACTGGAGTTGAACAAGTGACTGATAGACACTTGTAAATTAAACAAGAACAAATAGTACAATATGTAACACAATTGATTAAGAACTCCATCAAGTTCTCTTTTAACCCTAAAGTACTCTAATTCTAAGTTATTTCAACTTAGAGTTAAGTGTTAGTCACTAACAACTAGTCAACTCATATCTTCTTGATAAAAACCCTTCTAGCCCCATTACAGAATAGTTTTCCTTTTCCCTTTTTCAGAGTAGAGGTATATAAAGTACTCACTAAATGCAACAACTGCTTTATTCCAGAACTAGATCATGTTTTTATCACAAATGGTCACTTACTTGGTTTGTGATGATTTGAGGTATGGATTCAAAAGTGCTTATGAGCAGAGTTAGACAAGCGACAAAAGATGTTGTTAAGTCTGAGGTCTAATCCTCAGACTATGAGTTCTTATATACAAAAAAGTGATGGTCTGTACACTAGGATAGATTATCACATGCTACTACCTATTGTTCTACATATGGTAGTGCCTTTGTGCTATGAATAGTGATAACTTAACCATATGGAGGCTGTCCTTTGTTCTAAGAAAAGGACAGATGACTATCTATG
>Ga0153958_1000149_pt1 | contig 15429 bp, 14 predicted proteins | sample TSFL042MetaG_FD_104719 | JGI IMG/M metagenome (GOLD analysis project Ga0153958, IMG submission 104719) | Attine ant fungus gardens microbial communities from Florida, USA - TSFL042 MetaG | ecosystem: Host-associated > Fungi > Mycelium > Unclassified | place: USA: Florida, Wekiwa Springs... | reverse complement strand
TCGTTGGCAACATCGACGTGGTCAAACTGCTTCCTCACCAACAATGCCACATACTTGGCATTGCGCTAGTGCGTCCCCCCGCCAAGTGGGGCGCCCCGGACAGGTTCGCGGCCCACGCCTGAGCGTGGAAGCGTGCCCGGTCCCAACCTCGTCTGGCTACACCGAGAATACTGTGGGAGCGGAATACGTTACCACCCAGCTACGCCCAGGAAATGCTCATCGAGCGCAGTGTGGATGAGGAAGCGCTGGCAGACGAAATGGAGCTGATAGTCCAGGTCTGTGCCTGTGCGCCACCACCCTCAGTGTCTGTCTGCCAGGTGATATCCGACAGTGCATATGCACAGTCCCAGGGTCTATCAGCGGGACTCGGAGGGCGTCGGCCATTTGGTACTCTGCTTGCGGTCCACTAGGGAGTGATCAAATGCTTGTCGCCATCAACGTGGGACTGACTCGGATCTACTTACTTCGTCTGAAGTTCAGAAGTGTCACTTATGTTGTCCTCTTATTTACAAGTTAAATGCATACTTCTGCACCTTGTCTCCTATTAGCACACCTATCGCATTAATACAAAACCTCGCACACTTAGCTTGCATATCTGCACTGAATGCACGCGAGAGGAAATTCATGAAGAAATTGCTCGAAGAGTGATCTTGTTGCTTCATGGTGCAAGGCGCTCCACTATCTCGCTAGCGACACAACCTAGAAGGTGCAAGGTAAGGGTGACATGACAGAGGGATGCAAACCATTCGAGTTGGAAATGTCTGACAGCAAACAACAAAGCTCCAAGCGGGCGCTTCATTATAATTAGGTCATGCTGTGAAGCGGGCACGAGGATAACACGCACTTGATCATCAACATCTCAAAAGTCCAACAACATCGGCAAAGAGTCCTGATAGACGTTTTTCGTAGGTGATGTCCTGCTACAATGGCTGAGTTAAACAGTCGCATTCTTCAGACTCGGACAATAGCCATGTCTCTGCCCGATACTGGAATACAAGAGACGCCAATGAGAGAACCTCACCAGAAATTCAAAGGACACACGGACAATGTCACGGGAGTCATACATTTGCCAGGCAGGCAGCGTATCATCACCTGTTCAGACGATGGCTCGCTACGATTATGGAACTGCAAGAACGGGTTACAGATTGGAAAAGACTGGCGGGATGGAGAAAACAAAGTGAACGCTGTAGCATTATCTCCAGATGCGAAAACGGTAGCAAGCGGGAGTGATGATGGCGCAGTGAGATTATGGGACATTGGGAGAGGGAAGATGATTGATAAATGGATGGGACACAGCGAGGCAGTGTGGGCTGTCTGCTGGGATCGGGATGGCAAGCAAGTGGTGAGTGTCAGTGGTTCTGGAGATGGGACTACAAGAGTGTGGGATGTGGAGAGCGGAAACTCGGAGACCCTGGGACCAATCGCTACTACTACACTGGATGCAGTGTTTAGTAACAACGGGCACGTAACGGTCTACTCACCGGACCAAACTATGATTGCGACTGGGGGCAGAGGTATCAACGTATGGGATGCCAAGACATTTGAGCTGCTCACCACTCTCACAGTAGCACAACCAGCGTGTAGCCTGGTCTGGGCTGTGGATGGGAAGTCGCTTATCTCCGGGTCACACGAAGGCGGCGACATTATAACATGGAATACTACCACTTGGAAGCAAATTGCATTATGGCCAACGGAGCACAGACACTGTATCCATGCAATTGCGATTTCTCCGAACGGACGTATTCTAGCAAGCGCATCAGTCGACCAGACAGCGCGATTGTGGAACCTCGAGAATGGCCAGCCCATCAGTTCACCCATCCAGCACCCAAACTCAGTTCTCTGCATATCGTTTTCGGTAGGCGGAGAGTTGCTAGCCACTGGCTGCAGTGACAATAATGCATACACGTGGGATATTACAACGATTATTAAAGAGGCTGGCTTTAATGACCTCCTACTGGATTCCGATGTAAGTATAATCACATTCCCCAAGTACTGCTTCCCACTGACATTCATCCCTCCCTTCTTCAGCTTCAGGTCCCTCGGGTACTTACTTATTTCGTGACTAAGGGAAGCAGACCAAGTTAACCTGAAAGTTCCTGCTCATAGGACTCTATCGGAAAGTCTGCTCTAGACGTACGTCGATTGTATCTAAGCTCCCTTACTACAACGAACATATAATCTCTAGGTTGATACCACGCTGCATCCTTCCAAACTACCAAATCATACGCGCAGATTACCCCAAGGATTTTTTGATGATACAGGCAATCGTAATCATGCACGTCGCCGTTATCATATTCTAAGATCTGCCTTGTTCTAATGTTTACAATGTCATCAGTCCTCTTCAACTGGACCCCCTCGACCGTCGCGTTCGAGCGCGCTCCGTGACCACTTCAAGTTTTCTCTGCAATTCCGTCGTTCCGACCCCGCTGGTCACGAATCTACGTTGCATGGTACTTCATCTCCATCCCGCCCTGTCAACTCGCCTCTTACCCATTTCTCTCGAAAACATCGTTCAGGCAGCAGACGGCGTCCACCTGAAGTTGAGGTTCCGTATACGCGAGGTCAACCTGTATGGTATTTCTTCTTATTCATTCGCACCCATCTCATACGGGTATAGAGGAACGTGAACGCTACAGCAAAGTCCAAGGGGAAGACGTCTCAGCCGAATTATATCATGACGATGACTGTCCCTGGTCCCTCTCGACCTCCAATTGGTACTAGTACGGGACAGCAATCCAGTGGGGTTACCCCCGGTCAACAGTCGTCATCACAATCACAGCTAGCAGTCACTACTGCACCAACTTCTACCACCGCTGCGACTAGCACACCCAGTGTTCCACCGACGCACACGGAGTCTGAGTCTACATCCCATATGGTGGTGATCAGGCAGGTTGGGTGCTGGACCCGCTTCTGGCTCTTCCTTGGTTGTATATCTACTGAGAACCCTCGTTGATATGACGTCCTTCCCAAGGGAATCTGTAGGTATTTTGTAGTCTTCTATCATTTTGAACTTCGTCGGCAACCTATGATCTCTTGAAGTCATATTCTACTCCTTGTTTGTATCATGTGCTTACTACCTCCAATTAGTTCGTGCGGTCTATGAATATAGACTGACATTGACTTCGACCACCTCGCTAACAGCAGAGTACATTTGCTGCAATACCACGTGCAGCAGTCGAAGCACAACCAGGATGACTCTACTGCTGAACATTACTATCGAATACCAGTTTCTAGGTTCCTCGTTGTACTGATCGATCGCTTCATCGCCATCCTCATAATTCAATTTGTCCCGATCTCGATCTCTGCTACAACGTCCTGGCAGTGGTCTGTGTAACAGGTTTGCAGAAAGCGGGATCTTACGGCGTGAAACCGCCACGATTATGGCATGCCCAAGAGGAATGATATACAGAGATCTACGTTTTTCCCTGAAGCGCTATGTAAAACATGTACTAAGCTTTCCGCAGAGTAAGAGGAACTTATGTATACCATGTCCCCGGCGTCAGGTCGACGTAGTCTCCCGAAAGCGAGGAATCCGATGTCTGCAAAGGAAAGAATGTTCCGACCAGGGCTTGCAGCACGAGATTCGATCTATTGAATGTTTCAGGTATGTGGTAGACATGTGATCGGGCGAGAACGTCTAGTTTACGAGTTGCATAGTGCTGCAATATCATCAGTCAGCATGAGATGTAGTTCCACAATAGCCAACGGCAGAAGAAAAGGGCGCTTCCCGAGTGTGACCGATAGACGTAATATGGCGATGCATAGAACTTTCCGTGTGGGCCTGCTATGTCTGAGTGGTGGAGGGTGGTCGATAGTATAATCTGCAGGAATATGGGGCCGTGACTCAAAATTCAAAGGTAAGCGGGATTTAGCTGGGTCTGGCTGAATGTACAAACTAGGATAAGAGCATGGTTATGCCGCCGATGGGGATAGGGCGGTGGGATGCTGCCGTTGTCGCCGGGGTGCTAGTCCCCCTGTGAGCAAGGAAGTACTCGTATTTTGGTCACACAGAACCAGGGCAAGGGCAACGAGAGTTCGTTTCCCATAACTGAGTAACAAAGGTAGTACTAGTAGAAAACTTGGACTGTGGTCAAGCGCCTCCTCCGAGCATTGTCCTTGATATCCCAGTGAGACTTTGAAAGCGGACAATTACGGCACTGCACATGCATAATATGCTGTTATTTGTTTCCTCAAGAATGCTGAAGAACCAAGTCCTGCCTCACCCCTCTGGCACGTGATCGCGCGGCAACCCGTCTCCGAAGAAAAAAGGCGTATACTTATATCCATCGTGACTAACCTACCTTCTATCTTCTGTGCTCTTCTATGCGTGCCCCCCATAGAAAACCAGAAAGTCCCTCAGCTTGATTAACGCCTGATATATTCATCAAGGCACTTACGAAATATCAAAGCATCATAGGTCCGTGCGGCCTGGAACTTGAAAGAAGTTGATATTAAAGAATTCGAGGGAGCGCACGAATTGTCAGGTTTGGATTCGGGTAATGCACATACCCAAGAATCCTGACGTTCGCCTCGGCGCCATGTGCTTGTCCAACAAGTTATACGATTGCTAGCAGCCTCGTCAACAAGATGTTCGTCGGAAAGTTTGGGTGTTTCGTGATCTGCACAGCCTATAATACTCGTGTTTTGGAATGGAACGTGAAGATGACGCGGGCCCGTTGCCTTGGTCAGCTCAAACTATAACTCAACTCAACTCGGGACCGTTTGGCCTATCCATAACTATGGCATAGTAAGCAGGTGATGTCTTAAGTAGACTACAACTGAGACAGCGATGTGTTTTAACGGTCATAATCCTCAGATGACCGTGCATTTAATACCCGCCGCTAGAATGCAAAAGACGCAACAACTTGAAGTCACCGCCAGCTGCGGCTCGGAGATCTTAAGTACTCGAACCGGTCAAAACAGGGCACAGGATATAACGTGACACTACTAGGTACCTGCGCAATACCGATGACCGCCTACAGTACGCGACTGTGGAACTTCTAGAATGGCCAATTCATCAGTTCACCCCTCGGCACGCCAACGTACGCAAGCCAAGTTGCATATCGTTTGGAAAGGTTGCTAGTAGTCATCTGATGTCATGCCAACGACGATGACATACACATCATGGGATCGTTTCTGCAATTATTACAGAGCTGGCTTAGATGACTTTTTCTTGGACGCTGCGAATAAAATTGCTTTAGTATCAGGTATCGATAACAATGAATCCATTTCAGGCTACACAGGTATTGACAGATGACAAAAAAGAAGCAGCCGAACGTACTAACCTGATATCCACTGCAGGATCCTTCCAGAAAGTCTGTTCTATATTTCGTTTTCTTTGTATCGATTGAATAGCATTCTAGGTTGATACCACCCCGCACAGACGATATCGGTGGTTTTTTTTGATGGCGCAGGCAATCCTCTTCGTGCATGTCACCGCCATCTCAACCCAAGTGCTGCTAGTACCTTTCTCATGTCTTCAATTCCTTTCAACTTGGCCCCACGGTCCTCCTCTGGACGTCCATCTTCGGTGTCATCCACACATGCTCTCCGATCGTACTTCCGTCATTCTGACGCCGCTGATGGCCATCTCTATTCCGCCCTGTCAATTCGATTCTTCTCCATTTCTCTCGGAAACATCGTTTAGACACCAAGTATCGAAGTTGAGGTCCCGTGTACGCGAGGTCAATCTGTTTAATTATTATTCCTTTTCACGCGCATCTCATGCAATATAGAGAAATGTGAATGCCACAGCAAGTCTCAGGAGAATACCTCCATCCCGAACAATGTCCATGATGACGAGATCTCTATCGCCGGCCCCCTCTTAATCTCCAAATGCGGTGGAGATGCCTTGGCCAAAGGTCGTCATCACAATCGCTTGCTTCTCAATACGGCACCAGCTGCTTCTGTGACAGCGATTCCCACATCTGCTGCAGAAATACTGGTGTTCTGTATCTGTGTCTTATCTAATAACGATGATCCAGGCAGGTCGGATCGTCGACGTGACATCATTCCAAGGATGTCAACTAAATTTATAACGCTAACACTTTAGAGCACGAATGTAATGTCTCCATGTTTAGCGATCGAAGGATAAACTAGGGACCCTGCTAACTGTTTCCTGGGGTACTCCACCGTTATACTAGGCTTTGAATTCCAACCCAATATATCTTTATTATCCTCATAGCAAATCAATAGGCCCATAGCTATGGGTCCCCAATACCAGTTCATTTGAACCAAATAGTATACACTTCGTGTGCGTCATTTGATGCCTAGGCAAGTATAATAATAGCAAGGATGCGGCCAGGTGCTGATCCGGACAGTATTTTGGACTATCAGATACTCACATCAGAATTAGCACCTTCCTCAGGGTCGACCAGCCTTTCCATCAGGGAACAAAATATCACCAAAGAGAAGTGTGCTGAGTTTAGGGTATCTAAATTAGACAAAGCTTATGTCGGAACGTAAATGAGTGGCAGGTATAAACGATAGGAAGTGTATGATCAGAGGATGGGGAATCTACTAGTTGTCTGACATATATCTCAACTTTCGATGACTTGAGAGTATGGGTAATATTCCAATTATCACCGCGGAGCGTGTAATTACTTGGAAGCCGTCACCACGACTTCGGTAGCACATACAGCTTCTCACAAGCTCTCGATAAAGGAGGAGAGCGAGTACTCCTCACGTGTGGATAAGACGGTGACATCCATGTCGTTGAGAGTGTCTTTCACAACGGTATCGAGCTTAACCTGGTCGCAGCCACCACGTTTCGTTTTCGGGCTCAACACTTTGATGTTCATGTTATTTGCAACGTTGTAGACAGCTGAAATTGCTTTAAGACGAAGGAACATCATCGACGCTGGACAACATACCTGCAGTGACTTCAGCAGCGGTACAGCCGACGCCACGCTTGGATGGCGCGCCAAGCGCTTTAAAGTAAAGTTCTTCTATGGCGCTTGCTGCCTCTGAAATAAGATGAACACCTTTTTTCATCAGTTGAAACACATCGAATGACATACCCGAGCTGACGGCGGCGACATCACAAGTACCACGCACAGACAAAGACTCCGGATCAGCGTTGCGGGCAACTGTCGTAACAACTGGAAAACCTAGTAAGTTGCCTGTCTACCTAGAGGAAAGACAACCAACCGGCCCTGACTTCCGAGGCGCTACAACCGTAAACATTCCTCGTTGAAAGAACGGAAATCGTGGCATTGTTGAGGATGTTGTCGACAACTGGAAGGTACATCTTAACACTTGCATAGTATGGTTAGAAGCAATGAGATACCCACCGACGCCGACACCCACGAGAGAGCGTTCAAAGTTCAACTCAACAGCTGCAAATCACACAATGAAGTAAAGACATGATGACGATGGTAGAAACTTACGGGCGAGGGCATTGGGGGTGGGAGATGCGAACGCAGGGAGGAATGCAGCGAAGGCAGCAACAAGGGCGAAAGATTTCGAGAACATGGTGAACAAGGTGGAGCGGGATGGAGGAGGGTAAAAGGGTAGGAAGAAAGCGGACGAAGGGAACGAAGTTATAATTTTTCTGGAATCGGTGGCCTTTTTGTACCCTTTACCGTGCCGAAGTTTCTCGGTTCCCAAATATTGCGTAACTTCGAGGCCTGCAAGGGTCGTAATTTTAGCCTGCGGAGCCTTCCGCCCGTCTTGCCACGATGCATCAACAACGTACGTCGTACAGACCCGGTGGGCCAATACGTGCCCTATTACATACCCATAACTTGCTGACTCGTATGTCGTTTTCGAATCAGAGATGTACGGCTCAGTAAAGCTGTGTGTGCTTGATTGAGCGATTTTCTATTCTTACCAGATTTAGTAGTCTATGTAATCGAAATACTTACGAGATATCAGATGCTGGTCTAGACACCAGACAACTTGGCAGGAAGTTGATATTTATTAATGGAACTCGGTGATCATGTTTCATGACCGTCCGAGTCGGCTCTCCTAGCTATACCATTCTCACTTCTGCAACATTGTAGGACGAATGCACTAGTAGTGGCATGAACAACTTGCTTCAAGATACCACCAGTATATTCCTCGGACAGTTGAGTGCTTAATCTGCACAGCTTATAATTTGGTGATGTTATCTGGCCCCCAGGGGCGCGCGGATGCCCAACTCAGTTCAAAATCCTCATCATATATCTCGTAGGTGATGTCGTATGACAACCAAGGAGATGATAGACGGTCGTATTATTCGGATAACAGCCATGTCTTTTCTCAGACTCGTGGCTGGAACGTAAGGGACACCAACGAGGAAACCTCACCAGACAGACTAAATGTGTCTGGTGTCATACATTTTCCTGGTGCAGCTGTGTCCTGAAGATGCGGCTCACTACGATTATGGAACGTGGAGAACGATCGGAAATGACTGGCAGCCTGAGGATAGCATTATCTCCATAAGACAAATTACTGAGTAACAAGTGTTGTAAGCCCTCGCTACTCTTTACGGTAAGTACATAATTGTTATTCTCCGGGACATTCTTGTTTTCATCCCTACGTTTGCTTACCGCGTACTGTTTCCCCTCAGTCTTTTATCCGAGATACTGAAGGATACAAACATACCGTCGTGTCTAGATCTGTGGTGTATCCCTACAGTTGTGACCATGCAGTGAGACTGCGACATCGAGACAAGCTAGTTGCTAAATGGACGCGATACGGCGACATGCTTCTGGGATCGAGATGGTCAGCGAATAGTAACTGGAGCGGAGAGACCATGTCCGGAATAATCGATCCACACATTTATGCCGTCGTCTACTCACTATAAGAACCCATCCTTGCAATTGGAGGTGACGAGTTCATCGAAACCTGGGATGCCAAGACTCCGAGTCATTCAAGTTGGTAGCCTATGGCTCTCAAAAGACACGCATGGGATGTGATTTGGCTATTCTGGACTGCAACAGAACGATGCTTATATCTCGGTCAGTCGATGCGGTGCGTTAATTGAAATGGGATACGACTACCGGGTATCCTTCTACAGTTTGACGGAGCACAGCGGCACTACACATCTGTGCTATAGCGATATCTCCGCATGATTGTATCTTCGCGGGCGTCTCGTTAGACAGCACGACGCGGCTGTGGAACCTCCATAATAGCCAATCCAGCAGTTCGCCGTTGGCTGCATACCAGTCGTTTCTTCTAGCTGTATGTCATTCGTCTCCAACGCTTCACTGAAGCCTATAACACTCTAGGCCAATGGCATGCGACATCTTTCCAAGCCGTTCCACAATTTTTTTTTCCGATGACATAGGAGATCACGTTCATGCACGTCACCATCATCTTAATCTACGATCTACCTTTCCTGTCATCAGTCCTCTTTAACTCAACTCCCTCCACGTTCATCTGCATGTCAATCTTTAGCATGCATTCACGCAGGCCCCTCGACCGCTTTGGATTCATCCGTCTTGTTACCGTTGTTCGCGATGCCTCAACTACATTAACTCGGCACAATCATTTAGACAGCAAGATATCCAAGTTGACGTCCCGTGTACGCGAGGTCAGGATGTACGTATTATCTATTGGATCTTCTTGGCTTCCTTATTCTTAACGTTGAAGGCACCTCTCGACCTCCCGTTACTGTTTTGCATAGCTCGCTCTTGGTAGGACAATGATTGGAACGGAAAAATAAACCTAGCGAAGCAGTCCACGGCCACGGCCCATACTCATCATTGCGACCAGACGGTTTACTTTTACTTTATTCTTTCCGCGTCCTGTCGAGAGTATACTCTATACAAGACAATACAATCTAGTCTGAGAGGGCCCGTGCTCCGACGGCGCCTCTAGGTTCACAATTACCCTGATGGAGCCTTTCTCGCCGGCAGTTTTGATGTACAGCTTAACGAAGGAGAGATGATTTACAAGGACACGCGGTGGGCAGATAATTTACTGGGAGGATGCTTAACGTGCGTATGACGGTCTTCTTATCACACTGCCGCTGCATCCTTTGTCACGTCTGGTCCAGGATTCCTTCACCCCTGAAAGACAGGATAATTGTTGGACCCGTTTTTGCTGATACCGACATGACATCTTCGTACCCATTTCACTCATACTACTGTCCACAGGCCCCCATCTTTGTTACATTCAATTTTACCCATATCGCAACCGTCATTAGGTTCGCCAGTGTATTTCGCATCGGATTGCATTCCTTGATGATGCAAAGCATGACCAGTCCTATGCTTGAATGGCCAAGCGACAAATGGGGTATACGCAGTCACGCGGCGTACGACTTGAAGGAGGTGCTACCTCTCATAACTTGCTGGCTTTATCGTGGCACCACGCTGCGCTCATATTTACATTGCAAGAACTGTAGCATGTGGCTGTCTGCTCTTTCAAGTTCTAGCTGCTTCCGGAATCCGGAGTACTATCACAACATATAGATGCATCCAAACGCTTCGTGAACATATTTTTACCACTACTAAATGGTTCAGCAACCAGGCCTTTTAACATGATATCAAGCTGTTGAGGCTCTCAATCAGTGACAAGCCACTCACTTAGAGTTTGATGCATGATCATAATAAACGTCACCGTAATACTTCTTCCGGTCTCCCAGACCAATCGGAATGACATGAAATGCCATTCAAACTTCTTCGGTACATGTCACGGTGCTTCTTTATTGTTGCTGCCAAGGAGCATCCTAGTACCTCAGCTGTCCAGGCGTCTGCAAGACATCTGAGCTTCTCATTCGGCTGTGCAGTAAGTTGATTGGTGAGGAAGTATCGCTTACTTGAGGGTACCTCGACTATTCCAAACTGAGCGCTCGAAAAAAGAACGGCTAAATTTGCAAATAGTGACTCGTTTCGTTCACAGGTCAAGAGAAGCAACTTACTCACTCTTAGGTACACGACGCGGTATACAAATGTATCAAAAAAAAAGCAACTTACTCACCCTGGCAGAACCCTGGCAGAAAAATTGCTGGATGTACTTATTTAATAATTAAGTTACAATATTTATTTGTCTCTCCGAGTCCCGCCGGATACATCACCACCGTATGTCTTCTTCAACTCCGAGTCGAACCCTCGGCCTCCTCTGCGCGTGCTCCTTGATCGCACGTCCATTTCTCTGCCGCTGGTCACGATCCCACATCACACGGCAAAGCATCTCCGTCCCGCCCTCTCGACTCGACTCTTCCACATTTATCTTGACAGCATCATTCAGACAGCAATCATACCGTACGTGTACGACATAATAGTCTTTTTGCCATTGAATCCGTGGTCTAGAAAACGTGTACGTTGTATCAACCGACAGCAATGGTTGACCTTTAATAACTAGTGGATCAAAAAGCGAGTGGAAATAGTTCGAACTTCGAACCATGAAATGAGGCTGAATAGCAGCGGAGTCCGGACTATTGTTGTATAGCAGTGAAGACTTCAACATCATCGACGATGGACCGGTGAACTTCACCGTCTTCCCACGAGATACGTTCAGTAAACGTGTCATCCGTTCACTGACCGGCAGAACACTGAAAGCGATATCGTTCACTAGTATGTCGCAATCGTTTATGACACATTCATTTTCGTGACTCTTAGATCATTGTTGTGTAATACTAGGTAACCTCATAACGGCGATCTATTTTCACGGAACCCTACTGGACACAATTCAGATTCAGTCGTGTGATAACAACATGCCAGTGAGCTATGTGGAGGAGAAAGAGAGCAGATGGCAAAGTTGAGCAAGATTGAAGTGATTTATAAGGTGGCTGATATTTTTACCGTGCACAGAACAGTCCTTGCCTTTGCCCGACGACGACGCCTGACCAACTTGAAGCGCGTTTCTGCTGCCCATTGAATGTAAATGGAGTCTAATCAGGAGGAGATCAGCTAGCAAGATGGTTGTAATCCTTCATCTTCCCAGTTGATCTCCTTAATTAATTCGACGTCGTATACTACTAATACTGCCCATGCTATAGACCTCGGCACTACGGCATTTGAAAGTGTTTGAAAAGGCTCGGCCAAACCAGTCCTCAGTCAAGTGCGGACTATGGTTAGAACTGAGTTTAGCGTTCAGTACTGAACGTTCTCATCTCAAATGCCACTGGCATGGCCATTGGCACAGTCCGAGCCAGAACACGCAAACTCGGCTTCAAACGCTATATCGACAGTAAGTCATTGACTCATTGACGCACTAGCGATCGGCGTTTGTACGTATGGAGGACTTGGGGAGACTCTCCGACACTCTGACCACGGCTACACACATTGCCGTCATATATACCTGATGTATTTGAAGACGATAATATTGAAGATTTGGCAAACACGGAGGAAGTAGCTTGGCTTCAGTACCTCTGGCTCCTTCTACCTCACATCTTGAAGCGGCTGAAAAGCATAACAAGGGAACGAGAGGGCGCGTCTCTATGAACCAGAGACGCAGTCGTGATGGAACTGTGATAGCACACTATGTAGAGTGCAGAGTGACTGATATACTGATAAAATCATCAACAGGCATGCACAAATCTCAGTGGTAGCTGGTTATATGCATCCATAGCAGATTCAGGCGAAGTGTGCACAGCAGCGCCACAATTTTTACGAGACTGCAGAACCACTGAACTCAAGAATGATCGCGAACGTGTGCGTCGAGTGTCGCGAGTATCTCATCTTGCTCTTCGCTTGATTTACGAGCACTATAGGTATATCAGCTGAGGATCCTGCAGCATCGCACTGGGACCCACAAAGACTGCGCGAAAACAGGCAGATCGACTGGGCTGTTGATCATGCCTAGTTCCATCAGCGCCATTTGTCGAGAGGCCAGTCTGCATCGCGTGATAAGTAGGACTCAAAGCACTTGTCCCTCTCGGCTCACTTTGATTGTGGGGATAGAGGTGGTTTGTGGTGTTTTCGTTTTGGCGGCCATTGCGGTTCGGGGCTTTGGGGCTTCTGAGGTGAGCCTTGGCGCCCCGACTTGAGTTTACTGGTGGTTGCTCGTTTCCTCTTTGCCTCCTGGAATGGCATTGATTAACCAACCCGTCGACAAACTTCAGGAATACTGACCTTTAGTGCGGTTCGGGAACGCTCTTCTTCTATTCGACTTGGTAATAGTATATCGTCGTTGCGATGACTGTACTTGACGCCTATTGCACTGAGTGTCTTGCGAATGTCATTTTCTTCCGAAAGCTCGGGGGGTTCTTTCAGGACGGCAGGATTAGTATCCTCTTGAGCTAGCAACAGCTAATACTAACCATCATCGAACAGAAGAGCACTCAGCCCCCGCAAGTCAGACTGCCCCGCGATTAGACAATGTGCAACAAGCAGACCGATAACTTACTTCTTCCTTTCCGCCTTTAGAATCGGCCTCATAGACCCAGTCCTCGGCTTTTGATTTCGCCGGTTTCTTCGACTTTGAATTGAGATGGGCGAGAGCCCAGTCTAGTTCCATGATGGTCGCTTTCTCAATCTGAGGCGGGTATGAGTGAATAGCTTTGCTCATAACGGAACGACGCACGGCCATCTTCGTTGCCAGGGTATCTTCATGCAGCTTGAAGATGTTCTGGATACCAAACAGTTCTCCTTGCCTGGAAGTGTCGCCTTGAACGCCAGAGAAGTACCTAGGGGAAAAAAGTCAGGTTCAACACTCGAATGTTGATTTGTTTTAAATTACCTTGTCTGCACGCTCGCTTGGTACCCAATAGCCATTTGTTGCTGTTTGTATAATTGTCTTGCATATATTAGCTCTTCAATCGAGCCTGCTCCTAGAAGGCGGTACACAAAGACGTCGCGCGTCTGTCCGATGCGATATGCTCTGTCCATAGCTTGCAGGTCGTGTGCAGGATCTATGCGGACATCAGTTGATGTCATTGTTAAGCAAAGGTCACGCCAATACGTACTCCAATTGGGATCTGCAAAAAGTTTGAGCCTGGGCAGCCAAAGCCGGGTGTTTGAACCCACCGAAGATGACCACCTGGTTTGCACCAGTCAAGTTAAGTCCAGTCCCACCAGCAAGAGTTGAGATGAGAAATATGAAGATGTCCGGGTCGCGGTGAAATTTATCTATCATAGGCATCCCTGGAGCAAGTGTTAATTCCAGTGACGATGAAATGAGTTATTCTCTTACTATCGTTCTGCTTAGTGGATCCGTCCAATTTCAGGAAGCCGTAACCTAGTGGTCCATGAGCACACGATCTATACTGAACTGGCCCGACGCGTACTGTTAGTGTTGAGATGGAATTCCAACATGTCGAGCAGCTTGACCGATTTGGTAAATATAAGGACCTTGTTCGTGCGGTCTTTTCTCCATTCTTTTAGCAGTGTATCTAGCACCTGTTGGGGGAACAACATGCAGTACAAATATAAAGTCATTAACAGTGACTTACAACCCACTTCCCGCAGTATTGAGGCAGCAACATGGCAGTCCCGTACTTTGGCATTGGCCCCCCTGGGAAGGCTACTTCAGCGAGCTCCCGATTCCGTATGGTCTAGTTGTGGTTAAGCTCATATTGACTAACAGCAACCTCAACGTACTTGTTCTGGGCTATCATTTGGTGCTTGCGGGCGAGAATATCAATTAAATCGTGTCACAATCGGGTCGCACGGGGGGCATTACCAGGAAGGATCAATGCTAAATGATTCGATATCTTGATGAGTATTGACATGTACTTTAGAACGCCACCCTTCTCAATAGGGTGACAACATTCCTTGCGCCTATACAAAAAACAGTTCTAAGCATGCTCGGGAGTTGAAAGGAACACGAACTTGTCCCCGGATCCGCAATCACAAAGTTTGTCTTTGTTGACGAGACTCTGCACAGGTTGCATGTTCAGGATGCGCTTGTACACGGCAATTTGTATAGGCGTCAGCGGACAAAAGACCACTTCGTCAGTTTTCGTGGGTAGCTAATCGGTATAATCAGCACACGATCATATACCATGCTGATGATTCGTACTTGGTGCTTGATGATATCCTTCGTTCTAATAATCGCTTTAAGCGAAACCTGCAGAAAGGGCGCAGAACATACCTCCTTTTGAAGAACCTAGGTAACAATTTGTCCCTAACTGTAATAGCGACTGTCTGTTGACCATCAATATTGGCTGTGGGGTACATGTAGTATTCACTCTCACCAAAGCCTTTGACCTCTCCTCTTCTGTCGCACTTGCAGATTGACCTAACGTCAATGGTTTGACAACATATCCTTTCCATTGTTTGCTGGTTCCTAGCCGGCCAGGGTTAGTCCAGTCAAGTATCGTCCATGCTTCCATGTAGCTGTTTTGGATGGTTGTACCTAAAATATTCGTCGTGTCAAACAGTCTTCTAGCAACAGAGCAGTCTCACCCGTGAGGCCAAAGCGACGAAGACATGTAAATTGGTTAAACGCCAGGGTAATCTTCGACTTGGGGTTCTTCACTCTATGCGCCTCGTCAATGAAGACAGTAGACCAAGCGAGGTCGTCCAATAGAGTGATATCCCTCCGGGCAACCTCGAATGT
>Ga0153958_1000148_pt1 | contig 15430 bp, 17 predicted proteins | sample TSFL042MetaG_FD_104719 | JGI IMG/M metagenome (GOLD analysis project Ga0153958, IMG submission 104719) | Attine ant fungus gardens microbial communities from Florida, USA - TSFL042 MetaG | ecosystem: Host-associated > Fungi > Mycelium > Unclassified | place: USA: Florida, Wekiwa Springs... | reverse complement strand
TACTACCTATTGTTCTACATATGGTAGTGTCTTTGTGCTAAAATAATGATAACCTAACCATATGGAGGCTGTCCTTTGTTCTAAGAAAAGGACAGATGACTATCTATGGGTAATTAATGAAATTCATATACAAACATTGAGGTCTTCATATCTCCACTAATATTAATTGCCTTGAGGTTGTTCTAGGCTCATTCTGAGCATTATGAAGAAGGCTTCTACTGAGCCTAGAACCGAAGCATTGATCATGGCGGTTTCCGAGATATTAGCAATTTAATAAACGGTAATATGGTGGTTACCAGTTGATCTGCTTGATATCTTGGCCATTATTGATTGCCTCGAGACATGACTGGCATTGATCAAAAGGTCTTCTTAAGGGCTTTAAGCTGGCTTTGAGACTGTGGGAATAGTCAAAGATTTGGTGGAGATATGACCAAATGAAGTTTGTGACAAACCCTTTACGATCAAAGAAGAAATAGGACAGGGAGCATACAGGCTAGAACTTCCAGAAGGATGGGCCATACATGATGTTTTCAATGAAGACCTATTAACACGTTGCAGAAAGGCAAAGTTTACAAGTCAATATAAGGACCCAACACCACTACCTGACATTATTAATGAGGAAGAAGAATATGAAGTAGAAGAAATCAGGGGACATCACAAAAAAGGAAGAGGCACTCAATTTCTAATATACTGGAAAGGATATGGAAATGAACACAACCAATGGATAGCAGAAGCAAACCTACCACATGCAAAAGAAGCAATTCAAGATTATTGGACATAGCTTTCGAGACGAAACCTATAAAAGAGAGGACTAAAGGTCATTTTTCAATATCTCAAACGCACACCAGCACTCGAGAAATACTTTCAAACATGTCTTCTTTTACTAATGCTGCTACCAATGCCTCTACTACTGCTGCCTCCCTTACCTGGAATCAAGAAACATATAACAAGATCATATGTTGTAACAACAAAACCAAGGATTGGGCAAGCAAAATGGATTGCATCATTCAAGCCATTGAAGCTATGGCTGAACTCGAAGAAAAAGTAGAAGAACTAATTAGGACGGCGGACATTATCAACAACACTATGGCAGATACAGAAACTGGCATATTACTTGCTGGAGAAGGATATCGCACGGACATCGCCACACAATTCTATGAAGTAGTAGAAACACTCAGGCTTATCCTGCATGATGCCTTGCCCCAACAATTTCATAATATTCAATGCAACCTAGTCAACGAACTTACAACATGCCAGGGTCAAGGACATCCAGCAATTGACAATCATATTCGAGGATTACAAGAATCATTTGCTAATACTAATCGATTCACTTCACTTCCACAAGTCAAACCAACAGTTCCTCCAAGAGAAAACAAAGAAGAAGAAGAAGAAGTTATCTTAATACATCTCTCTCCACTACCAAATGATAAATCCACAACCACATTATCAAGCAATGAATCAATGGTCTCAGCATCCAAAAATCCCAATATACAGTTATCAGAAGAAATCGACAATCTTATCACAAGTTTAAAACGATTCAAAGCTCTATCCAATGTTACTTGCTTTTTACCACCTGCAGGATATCATACTATCAGCAGGAATGGAGAAAACAGTTCTAGATATTGGAACTAGATTATTAAAGGATTGCTCGAATCAAAGCAAAACTCTGAAACAATATGAAGAGGATTCAAAATACTGCTATACTTAGCAGACCTCATGTCTGCTACATGTATTCCTCATTCACTCCTCATGGTACATAGGTATATATGCAGTAGATACTCTCCTGTATTCCTTATGCTTTACCAATTGTATCGTTCTCTTTCTTCCTCAACTCTTATATCATCCTCAAGTCTTTACTTGAAGTTGCAACCTGAGTTACTCCTCAAGGTCATAACAGTCTCCATGCCTTTAGACATCTAATGACTGCTAACATTTCTTTGTCATGTATCTCATAGTTTTGTTTTGTATCACTAAGAGACTTAAAAATAAAAACGACTGGTCTCCACTTTTCATCTGAGCACTTTATTAACAGTACTCCTCCAGTAGTGTAATTTGAAGTATCGGCTTCCACCCTGAACTCTTTGTCTAAGTCTGGTGCTACTAGTACTGGTTTGGTCATAAAGACTTTCTTCAATTCATTAAATGCCTTTTGCTACTTATCTCCCCACTGTCACTTCTCGTTCTTTCTCATTAGCACATTTATTGGTCTTGCTACTCAATCAAAGTCCTTGATAAATCTCCTATAATAATTGGCAAGGCCTAGAAACTTTCTGACGTCTTTCATAGTTTTTGGTACTAGCTAACTAAGTATCTCTTCTACCTTCTTCTCTTCTATCTCTATTCCATTGGGTCCAATGATAATGCCCAGGAACCCTATTTTCCTTGCCTTCCACATGTATTTCTCTGGCTTGATATACAAGTCATTCTCTTCTAACCTCCTCAGTATCTCCTCTATAATTTTGTTATGTCCCTCCTCTATTTCTGTTCCTACTAATACGTTGTCTATGAATGCTGCTACCTTTCCTTTGTTTATCAGGTCTCTCAGGATTTTGTTTATCATTGTTTGGAATGTTGCTAGCGAATTTGTCATCCCAAAGAACATTATCATTGGCTTAAAGGACCCTATATACATTGTAAATGCTTTCTTCCACTCATTTCCTTCCTTTATTCTCACATTGTTGAACCTTTACCTAAGATCTATCTTGGTGAACATCTTCTTACTTGCTATGTTGTCAATTAATTCTGTAATTAATGGGAGTAGATAGTTGTTCTTTATTGTCTAATCATTTAAGTTGTGGTAGTCCATCACTATTCTCTTACTACTATCCTTCTTGCCTACAAAGAACACCAGCGATGTTTGAGGCAACTTTGAAGGTCTGATATATTCTTTCCTTAACTGGTTTTCCACAAATGCCTAAACTTCTTCCCTTTCATTTTTGAATAGGGGATAGATCTTTTCTTTCCGTGGTTTAAATGTTTCCTTGAGATCTATAGCATGATCCCAAATTTTCCTCATTGGCATTCTTTCCAATTTTATCTTCCTAAACACTTTTCTCCACTTCAAAAATTTCTTTGGGACCATTTCTTCGATCTTCCTATGGTTCTCTTTTATTTTTTTCTCTTTTCCCCAGTCCTCTTTATCATCTATTGCCTATCTAACAATTTTCTCTTCTTCTTCTGTTGCTACCCTTTTAACCTTTTCTCTCTTTTGACTCCTTCCACCACACAGGAGTGGGCATCTTGTCATCTTAACTTCTCTAGTTTCCTAATTTATCTTGGGGTTGTGTGCTGCCAACCATGGCATTCCCAGAATTACTTTTGTCTTCCCTAAGTCACACACATCTATCCTCATTCTTTCTATATGGCCTTTGTAATACACATTGCACTCTACTTGGTGTGTAATGGCCCCTCTACTATTATTTGTCCCATCCATGTTTCTAACTATTATTGGTCTTTCTAATTTCTGTAGCTTAAACCCATGTCTAACTACCATCCTTTTGTCTATGAACATCCCAGTAGCACTGCTATCTAAGAGCGCCTTTATGATTATGCCTTTATACATATCTAGCTTTTCTACTCCAATACTCATCCATACTTCTTTTAGCATTTTGAAGGTTCTCCTAACCTTTCTTTGAGTACCCTCCTCTTTGGCTGCACTTTCCAACTCTATTGGTCATGCACCACTTTCTTCTTCTCCTTCTTTTGACATCCACACCATCTCTACCTATCCTTAATTACCCCCTGTCTCCTATTCTCTTCCACATGATATCCCTTTTCTCCATACCTTTTATACTGCACATATGTCACTATTACTTTTTCTGTGTACTACCCTAACTCTAGTAGCCTTGCTTCTTGTGGCACCTTTTTGCCACAGTGCTTCTTTACTCTCTTTCTCAGTTCTTCTATTGAACTTCTCTTCCATTCCTCTTGCTGCGCTTCTTTCCTTGTAGGGCACACCACCTTTTCTTCCTCTATCTTTCTCACCTCTCTCTTTTCACCATGTTCCTGCACCTTTTCTCTTTCAAGATGTGCCGGCTTCCTCTTCTCCTATTGGTGCACTTTTCCCTCTATAGGGTATACCACCCTTTCTACTTTCTTCTTCTTTTTTCTCTATAATAGGCATTCTCTACACTTGTGCCCTTTTTCTCTACACTTAAAACATTCTGCAGCTGCCGTCCTCATATTTCTTACTATCCTTTCTTCTACCCCACACTGCATTACTTTACTACTTAAAGCTTCAAATTTATTTTGGGGTGTTGCTACCCCCTTTTCTCCTTTCCTCTTATTCTTGCAATTTTGGACCAGGTACCTAAACTCTCTATAGCTCCTACAAAGCTTTCCCTTTCTTCCTTCTAATTCTATCCTCAGTTTGGCAAGGGTGCATTTCTCTCTGAGTAGGTTACTCAATAAAGTGTTGTATTGTTCTTGAGACATAATGGTAATGTCTTGAAAAGGGTATGGAATTAATAATGGTTTGATCTTACTTATTGTTATGTCTGTTGGGGCGCAAGATCTTTACCCAACTAGATACCTACTGCCCTACTGACTACTGTCCTAGTAATATGATTAGACTATCACTCTGCAGAAGAGATCCCTAATCTAGACAACCCACTAGTGGTAACTGTTACTCCTCTGTATGCACCACTTACAATGGAGTGTAGTATAAGGTTTATACTAAGAAGGCTACACTACTCAACATGACTCAATTACGAGGTCAGGTCTCAAACACAATACCTGAGCTTGGTACTATGTCTCCACTTGCAATCCCTAACTGATTGCAAAGTCCCCTTAAGCCAAGGGCCCAGCTATGTATAGAGGTGGCTACTGATCATGTTGATCAGCAGCCAAGAGTTGATAAGATAAGAGTTAGATGAGCAAGGTCCAAGGTGGACAGTGCTCACAATATGGTATCGAGTTCTAGTATAAGAAAGCTAAACTCCAAGCCAGAATAAAGCCAACTACTCTTTGTTCAGCGATTAACAAAGAGAACTCAATAGAGTTCCCATTAGATTCTGTATACTATTTATACATGAAGAGTAACCCTAACCCTTCCTTTTATCCCATGCTTCCCTATGAGTCACTTTCCTCTCACATGCCCATCAATAAGAAAGAAAAGAAAAGAAAAGAAAAATAATAATTAGAGACTAAAAGAAAAGAAAATGAAAAGAAATATTAAATAATGACTTAGCCATTTTGCCAAGTCATAACAGTGAGCATCTCATCATTTTGACCTTCTCAGTCTCCCAGTTTATTTTCGAATTATAGGCCTATAGCCATAGCATTCCTAATATTATATCTGTTTTTCCTAGGTCACATATATTTATCCTCATTCTTTCTATATGATTTTTATAATACACATTCACTTTCACCTAATGTGTAATTGCTTTCCTACTGTTGTAAGTCCCATCCATATTTTTGGCTACTAGTGACCTTTTTAACTTCTGCAGTTTAAACCCTTGTTCTGCTGCTAACCTTTTGTCCATAAAAACCCCAGTTGTGCCACTATCCAAGAGTGCTTTAACTGTGACTCCCTCATGGGTATCTGTTTTTTTTATTCCAATGTTCAACTATACTTCCCTCAGTATTTTGAAGGTTTGCCTAACTACCCTTTGCTTACCCCCCTCTTTTGTTGTGCCTTCTAGGGCTCTTGCCTATGTGCTACTCTACTATGCTTCTCTCTCTTTGGGGCATGCCACTTTTCTCTCTTCTTTCTTTCAACATCCACACTACTTCAGTTCCTCTATCTGCTTCTAGGAAATTACCCCTTGTCTGTTAACTGTAAGGCTCTAGCTGTGATGACTTAAGTCCACTCCAAGTCAGAGTTGACAAGGAGAACTTGATAGAGTTCCTATTTGATTTTGTACACTACTTATACATTTTACTATAGTGGCTGTGTAATATCCTTCTATGGTCCTCATGTTATTTCTGTCATATGTCTACCTCATCATATGTTGTGACTGTGACATGACCAATGTCATACTTTGTGACTTTTTGACTGTCACATAATGCTTTTCCATGCTTTACCTTAGTAATAATCTAACTAAACAAAACAAAACAAAACAAAAGAAAAATAGAAAATGACTTAGCTATTTTGCCAAGTCATGATATTAACATTGAGTCATGAAGACTTAGAGTTTACCCTAGGTAGATGTTCAGAAAGAATTTGATAGAGTTCCCCATTATATTCTATATACTACTTATACTACTTTTACATAGTCTATACACAAAAGTCTCACAGTCACATGTTCTTTCTAGAATGTTCTACAATTACCTGACCTAATCACATGATGTGACTTACTTAAGTTTTCCATGCTATTTATAGTTTTATCCTGTTATATGTCTTGAGATTATAGATTAACTGTTCAAAAGTACAGGAAGTTATTTCCTTTTTGGGACTCTTATAACATTGTCCTTTATTCTTTTCTATATGACACTCTTACTTTCTACACTCCTTATACACTATCACAAATGGTCACTTACTTGACTTGTGATTAATAAATTGGTTGTTATTGCTAAGTCTTGACGACTCAAGAATCACTCGGGATGAGTGTTCAGGAAGAACTTAATAGAGTTCCTCGTTGGATTAACTACCTACTTATACTACTTTTATAAGTGGCTGTACACTACTAGTCCACAATCACATGTCTTTCTAGAATGTTCTACAATTACATGCCCTTGTCACATGATATGATTACTTAAGTTCCCACACTATTTATATCTTGTCTTCATTGTATGACTTGATGTTTGCGATTAAGTGTTTGAACATATGGGAAACTTGTTCCTTTTTGGGGCTCTTATAACATAGCCCCCTTTTCAAGATTCCTTGTCCCAAGGAATTTTTCCATCGATTCCAGTTCTCGTCCCATCTCTTTTCCCTTTTCCTTTCATATCTTCTTTTTTCCCAATCATATAGTAGTTTAGCTGTAAATTCCCTTGGTAATTCCCGGCTAAATTCCTTCTCTTCATCTTCCAGCTCCTGTCGCCTAAGTTCTTCTGCCTCTTCCCCATACTCCCTCTTGAACTCTTCTACCAACTCATTCACATTTTCCAGGTTTTCCCTACTTTCCCATGTATCTCCTTCTGCCGTATATCCTTTCCATTGTACCAAGAACTTTTCCTTTCCCCATACTACTCGTTTGTTTAGAATTTTTTCTACTTCAAATTCTTCCTTCTCTTCAATGATAACTGGTTTTGGCGGTGTCTTCTTCTGTCCCTCTACCTGTGGTTTATATAGTCGTACTCTACTTACATTTACTACAGGATGTATTTTAATAGTTTTAGGTAATTCTAGCTCTATTGCGTTACTAGAGATGATTCCCTTGATTTTATAGGGCCCTACGAAGTGCTCCATCAGCTTTTTCGATCTTCTCCCTTTCATCTGCCATTTCAAGTCCTTTGTACTTAATAGCACTAAGTCCCTTACTCTGTATTCTTCTCTCTTTCCTCATTTCCTATCTGCAAACTTCTTCATTTCCTCCTGTGCCTTCCCTAATGCCGCTTTTACCTCCTCCTGGATCTTCCTCATTTTTTCCACAAATTTCCCCGCCGCCTCATACTTCCCTTTCCTTCTGCCTTCAAATCCCATCCTCGGGTCTTGTCTGTAATTTACTTTGAATGATGAGTTTTTTGTTGCTGTGTGGATTTTGTTATTATATGCAAATTCCGCTGTTCCTAGCCAATCTGGCCACTGTTCTTGTCTGTGGTCGATAAAGACCCTTAGGTATTGCTCTAACTCCTAGTTTATTCTTTCTGTTTGCCTATCCATTTGTGGGTGATAGGCCGTCGAAAGTTTTGTTTGAATTCCTAGCAAGTTATTCAACTCCTTCATCATTCCTGCTGCAAACTGTACTTCCCTGTCTGATATGATGCTTTCTGGGAGGCCATGCAGCCTCCATACCTGGTCCTGAAACAGCTTTGCTAATCCTTCTGCTGACGTTTTTTCCATAGTGGCTATAAAATGCACCATTTTGTTAAATCTGTCACATACTACCAAAATTGCATCATATCCCTGGGCTAGTGGTAGCTTGGTAATGAAGTCTGCTGAAATATGACTCCATAGCTTCTCTGGGATCGCATTGGGCATCAACTTTCCTGCTGGTGCTTCGCTTTGGTTCTTGTACCTTTGGCAGATATCATATCCATCCACATATCTCCCTACTTCTTTCATTATTCCTGGCCACCAGTAATTTCTGGTAACCAGTTCTGTCATCTTCCATCTTTCTCTGTGCCCTCCTACTAGGGTATTGTGATGTAGTTGTATTACCTCCCCCCTAAGTTCCCCTTCTGGTATGTATATTCTTCCTTTCTTCAGCACTACTCCATCTTCTATTTCCCATTCCTCATTTCTCAATGTTTTTACCCTTGCCTTCTTCAGCTCTTCTACTGCTTTTACCACCCTTTCGTTTCCTTCTTGTGCCTTCTTTATCTTTTCCTTTAAATTTCCTTCTTCTATTACTATTTCTACCTCTCTAACCCACTCTGGCCTAATCAGCGTTCGATCCTCGTTGTCCTTTTCCACTCCTTCTTGCCAATCTGGTCTTCTACTTAATCCATCTGCCTTTCCCATACTCTTTCCTGGAATATGCTTTAAGGTGAAGTTGAATCGCAATAGATACAGGGCCCATCGCGCTTGTCGTCAATTCAACTTTTGGCTTGTCATGAAATACTGGAGGTTTTTGTGGTCTGTCCAGATTTCGAATTCTAGTTTCGCCCCTTCCAAGTAGTACCTCTATGCTTCAAGGCATCTGATCACTGCTAACATCTCTTTGTCGTGAATTTCGTAGTTTCACTTTGTAGCGTTTAACGACTTTGAGATGAAGGCTACCGGCCTCCACTTGCCATCTTCACTTTTTAGCGACAATACCCCCCATCGCATAGTCTGAAGCATCTGCCTCCACCCTCATTTCTCTATCTATATCTGGTATTGCTAAAACGGGTTCCGTTGTGAACCCTTCTTTTAGTCTTTCGAACGCCTCTTCTTGCTCCTTTTCCCACTTCCATTTTTGCTCTTTTCTGACCAGTATGTGCAATAGTGCCGCTATCTTTGCAAAGTCCTTTATAAACCTTCTGTAATAGTTGACTAGGCCTAAGAATTTTTACACTTCTTTGACGCTTTTGGGAACTGGCCAGTTTAGTACTCCTTCTACCTTTTCTTTCTGCATTTCTACCCCTCTTGGCCCAATTACTACTCCAAGAAATTCCACCTCTCTTACTTTCCACTTGTATTTTTCTGGCTTCACAAACAGGTCATTCTCCTCTAACCTTTTCAATACTTCCTCCACTAACTCGTCGTGCCCTTCCTCTGTGTTAGTTGCTACTAGAATGTCATCAATAAAGGTTGCCGTATCCCCCTGGTTTATAAGGTCCCGGAATAGATTGTTCATTATTGTTTGGAAAGTAGTGGGGGAGTTTGTTAATCCGAAATACATTACAGTGGGTTCGTATGCTCCAATATGTGTGGTGAATGTTGCTTTCCATTCATCTCCTTCCTTGATCCTGACATTGTTATAACCCCATCTTAGATCCAACTTCGTAAACACCTTCCTTTTTCCCACTCTGTCTAGTATATCCGCAATAAGTGGTAGTGGGTATTCGTTTTTTATTGTCCATTGGTTTATATGTCGATAATCTTGTACCATCCTCCTTTTACCATCCTTTTTTGCCACAAAGTGTACTGGTGACGTTTGTGGTGATTTGGAGGGACGAATGTACCCTTTTTGCAACTGATCCTCCACAAATGCTTGTACTTCCTCTCTTTCCTCTCTTGACAACGAATACACTTTCTCTTTCTTTGGCGTAAACCCCTCTTTCAACTCTATCGCGTGGTTCTAGGCCTTTCGCACTGGCATCCTTTCTGACTCCCTTTTTCCAAAGACCTTTTTCCACTTCCAAAATCTTTTGGGCACCAACTTCCTTAGTGTTTCTTCGTCCTCATCCTTTTCTACTTTTTTTACTTCTTTTTTCTTTTCCTCCTGCTTCCTCTTTCCACATATAGGTGGGTACCTCGTCATCTTTACCTCCCCCTTTTCCCAATCTATTTCTGGGTTATGGGCTGCTAGCCACAGCATCCCTAAGATAACCTTGGTTTTTCCCAAATTGCACACGTCTATCCTGACTCTTTCCACATGTTCCTTGAAGAACATATTGCACTCGACTTGGTGCGTTATTACTCCCCTCACATTTACTGTTCCATCCACATTTTTAACTAGTAAAGGGTTCTTCATTCTTTCCATTTTAAACCCCTTCTTTCTTGCAAAGGTCGTATCCATGAATAGACCTGTTGCCCCACTATCTAGTAGAGCTTTTACTGCTACTCCTTCATGACTTTCTAGTTTTTCCAACCCCACCTTCATCCATACTTCTCTTAGTGGCCATAATGTGCACTGCATATCTCTTGCTCTCTCAGTGCCTTTTGAACAATTTAATTTATTGCCCAGTTTTTCTGGGCGCAATACACTGTACAAATTATTGGAGGCTAGCCGAGAGCTCACTGTCCTCCATTTTCTTTTGCCGACTCCTGTGGCATCTCTACTACTCTTGCTTTGTTTTTCTCCTAACAGTTTCAGGCCATATGACCAAACTTCCCATAGTAATAGCATGTCCTATCCCCCCCTCTTCCTCTATTGACATCCATTGCATTTGGGTCTCTCCATGGACCCATTTGATATTCTCCTCTGTTGAATGTATTTCCTCCTTCTCTCCTATTTCCCCCTGTCTGCAGAACTCCTGCCTGCCAGGTTATTTGCCCTCCTTTCCCTCCATATGACCCTCCTCCAAAGCCTCCTCTTGGCTGCGTATTTCCCCCTGGGCGCACTGCATTCCTCCCCAACATTCTTTCTTCTGCCCTACTTTGCCTCTGATTCCTATCCAACCTTACTGCCCTCTCTTGCCACTCTCCTATGGTGGTCGGGGGTTCTTCCGCTTCTGCCAACTTTCTTCTTATCACTCCACTTAATTCTCTTTTAAACTCTGCGATGAGAGGTCGTCCCTCGTAGCCGCTCCCCCTGGCGACCTTTTTAAACTCTTGGACATACTCGTCGCATGTCCTCCCTCCCTATTCTATTGTCCGCAACTGTTCTATCTTTCTTTCCTCTTTTGACATTTCTCCAAAGTCGTTCTGTATTTTCGTGAACAACTGCTCCACTGATTCCACCTCTGACTCCCCTTTCGCCAACTCATCCATTAAGTTGTCTTTCCATGCCTCCGCTACTCCTCCCTGCACATATGACAACACCCAGGCCACCTAGGTTGTTGCTGCTTCCTCTCACATCTTCATTCTGATATATATGCGAGCCACATTGATGAATACACTCACATCCTCCATTCTTCCACTAAATACTTGAGGCCTTGCAACCTCTACTCTGCTCTCTTGCTGTTGAAGGAGCATGGTGTTGACCTGCTGTTACAGGGTGGCGATCATGGTGAGAAGTTGTTCCTCGCGGGTTGGTAGTGGTGGTTGGGGTACGGGTGCTTGGGAGGGTTCTCCCCTTTGTTGTTGTTGTTGTTGCTGCGACATGTCGTAGGGCAGCAGTGGTGGTAGTGGTGATGGTGATGGAGAGAATTTGTATTCTGACTCCGTTTCTTATCCTGATTCTTGATCCAGGGTGAACTTAAAGGCTACGTCTAATAGGGAGCACAATCTTCTCCTGTCTAGACTCCTATTGCCTTACTGACTACTGCCCTAATCAAGATGTAAACAACTGCCCCTAAGAAGGGAACCCCTAAGCTAAGCGGCCTTTTAAGAAGTAACCGCCGATCTCCTATGTGTACCCGTCACAATGGACGATAGCATGGAGCTTATACAAGGAAAAATAGTAGCTAACAGGCCCAATTAACAGGTCAGGACTTGAACAAAACACCTGGACTTGGTATTCAGTCTCCTCCCTCAATCTCTTCTGACTGAGAAGTTCCCTTTACAGCTAGGGCCTGCTATCCAAGAGGCTTGTGAGCGCTGTGCTCACTAGCGAGGAAGGTAAGAGAGTAAGTGGTAGTGGGGGTATTCACTTGCAGTGCCGGTATTAAGCCAACTGCGCATAGAATGAATATGAGCAGGGATCGAGGTAATCAGTGCTCGGGAGTGGAATCGAGTTCTTTTGTTATTGCTAAGTCTTGATGACTCAAGGATCACTCGGGATGAGTGTTCAGGAAGAACTTAATAGAGTTCCTCATTGGATTGACTACCTACTTATACTACTTTTACAAGTGGCTGTACACTACTAGTCCATAATCACATGTCTTTCTAGAATGTTCTACAATCACATGCCCTTGTCACGTGGTATGATTACTTAAGTTCCCACACTATTTATATCTTGTCTTCATTGTATGACTTGATGTTTGTGATCAAGTATTTGAATGTGTGGGAAACTTGTTCCTTTTTGGGGCTCTCATAATATTGGTATTCAAAAGTGTTAAATAAGCAAAGTTAGATAGTGACAAGAGATGTTGTTAAGTCTAAGGTCTAATCCTCAGACTATGAGTTCTTAAATATAGAAAAGTGATGGTCTGTGCACTAGAACAGAGCATTACATGCTACTATCTATTGTTCTATATATAATAGTGCCTTTGTACTTGAAAATGTGATAACTTAACCTTATGGAGGCTGTTCTTTGTTCTAAGAAAAAAACAAATGACTATCTATGGGTAATTAATAAAGTCTATGTGCAAACATTGAGGTCTTTATATCTCCACTAATATTAATTGCCTTGAGGTTGTTCTAGGCTCATTCTGAGCATTATAAAGAAGGCTTCTGCTGAGCCTAGAACCAAAGCATTGATCATGGCAGTTTCTAAGATATTAGCAATTTAATAAATAGTAACATGGTAGTTACCTGTTTATCTGCTTAATGTCTCAGCCAATACTGATTGCCTCTAGACATGGCTGGCATCAATCAAAAGGTCTTTTCAAGGGCTTTCCATAGCCATTAAGACCATGAGAATCATTGAAGAATTGATAGAGATATGGCTGAATGAAGTTTGTAACAGGAAGTTATTTCCTTTTTGGAGCTCTCATAACAAATATGATAAGGAATACTAGGAAAGGCTAGAAAGAAATTGGAGGCAATGAAAAGGAAGACAAACAAGGGAAAGAAGAATAATAGAGACTATTCAAGACAAAGACAAAGAAATTAAGCAAAAAGGATCAGAAATTAGAAAATAAACAGAGAAAGATAAAGACAAAATGGGCAACATAATTAACCCATACTATGAGTTGTAAAATCCTTGGAATGAGGAAACTTAAGAGAGGGGTAGTATTATGACTTGGCAAAACAGCTTAAGTCATTATTTATATTTTTTTTTCTTTTCTTTTTCTTTTGGACTTACTACACAAGGAAGGGAAGTGTCATATGACTTCCACATGATGGCCAATGGCTTCCTAGACCCTAATCAACTCAGAGGTATTAGACAACGTTCCACTATCAATGCTGGCATGTACCTTACCCATCTCATTCGTACTGGTTGGCTCAAACAATGCCACACGAGTGTAATTGCTTTTGATATCGCACAGTTTTTCCCTTCCCTTAACCACCATTTCTTATCTATTTGCCTCAAAAAAGCAGGACTTAACACTAATGTCAGAAATTTCTTTAGTAGCTATCATTCAGATCGTTCCACCACGTACTCCTGGAACAACTTTTTATCTCCCATATTTAACACTAATGTTGGAGTAGGACAAGGCTCAGCTCTCTCCCCCATCCTCTCCACCATTTACCTTTCGCCTATCATTAAAATGTTCAAAAAAAGAATAAAAAACCTAAAAGAAAATATCCCAACTGATATCCTATCCTTTGTAGATGATGGTCTTTTGATTTCCCAAGAGAAGAGTTATGCTCTATCTTTCTTCTTTTTACTTTGTAGTTACAACATTATCTCAAAAATTCTACTCGACGCAGGTCTCGTCATGGAACACAACAAAACCGAAATACTTCACTTCACAAGGGCTCGATATCCTCCTAACCCTTTCATTGACTTATCTTCCGTGGGAGGCCCTATCATTTCCCCCAAACCCATCTTGCGATACTTAGGTTTCTACTTCGACCATAAGCTGAATTTCCACTTCCATATGCACTTCTATGCCACCAAGTGCTTATCCACCCTCAATGCCATGAAAATGCTAGGAAACTCTTCACGAGGACTCCTTCCTATCCAAAAACGCCTCCTATATAGGACATGCATCATGCCCATTGCTATATATGGATTCCAACTATGGTTCTTTAAAGGTGCCCCTATTGTTAAAAACATCACCAAATTAAAGAAAATGCAGAGAAGAGCCGCTTTCTGGATCACAGGTGCTTTCCGCACATCCCCCTCCGAGGGTATTGAAGCTATTGCAGATCTCATACCCATTATGCTTCACCTCCGGAAATTGAATGGTAGACACCACCTACAATATGCCTCCACCTCCCCTTCACACGCCATTAATTCACTACTCGATACTCAACATGCAAAAGATCAAATCCCCCACAAAAACTCAATTTCCAAACTAACCATAAAACAACAGGCCAACCTCAAAAGCCCCATCAAAGACGTTAATGATCGCTTAAACAGTATTAGACAATGTTTCAATCCTCTTCATTCCCTTTTCTCTCTAGGTTCTAGATTAGTTGATCTTTTTTCTGGTAGAATTACTTTTCACTCTCCCTCTTCTTCTTCCGATGAGGACCTTCACCAACATCTCCAAAGCCTAGAACACACCTTTAGATCGTCACAGATCAACAACAATAACGCGGCCATTATCACAGACAGCGGTATTAAAAAATCCCAAGTTGCTACAGCAATCGCACACATTTGGTCCGACAACCATATCATCAAATCATTAAAAGTCTACTCTATAAATATAACCCCTCTTGAGGCCGAACTCATGGCTATCCGCACTGGACTTATCCCCACTATAGAAATAGAAGATATTCACAATATCACTGTCATCACAGACTCCATAGTTGCAGCCAAAAAGATCTTGGAATCTAAAGTCGACCCCCTCCAGAACATGTTCATTCCACTTGCATCTGCAATCAAAACATTCTTCAGTAAAGACAGCAGAAATAAAATCAACTTCTGGTACTGCCCTAGTAAAGCGAAGTGGCCTAGACACCAACTTGTTGATAATCAAGTCAAGACAAACACGTGCTTATCTGCGTTCCCTAGTAAAGAATCGCACTTGTTCAACAAGAATAAAGAATGCGACAACATCCTTTACAAATGGCAAACATCATTTGCAGATAGTATAAAAAAGGGTCAGTACTTTCTTAACTTCAAGGACGAAGAACAAAAAGTCATTAAGCCAACATATGCCAAAGGTGGCTCATGGCTCTCTTTTATAGGGTTCACTAACTCCCTATGTGCACGCTTCACACACATGATGACTGGACATGCCCCTATTGGAGAATACAGACAGAGATTTTTCCCCCAGCTCCCCACTGAATGTTCATGTGGAG